>JACLAD010010381.1_pt1 | contig 17764 bp, 15 predicted proteins | sample 8027901 | NCBI WGS metagenome assembly JACLAD01 (sample SAMN15725071, study PRJNA655200) | protist metagenome | isolation source: fluorescence activated cell sorting (FACS) single amplified genomes of... | place: Spain: Blaines Bay Microbial Observatory, Mediterranean Sea | collected 2016-07-05 | reverse complement strand
ATTTTATGATCCTAGAAGTAGAAGGTTAACGAGCGACCCAGACACATGATAATAGTCTACTATAGTTGCGAGCTTTGTGGATGCGATGGAAAGCAAGCAGGAGAAATTGTCGTTGTATCATCGCGTTGGTCGCTTAAAGCTTAAAGCTTAAAGTTAAAGGACGCTAACGCGCAAATCTTGCGTAACACAGTGTTACGCAAAAAAAAAAATATCAAAAAAGGTAAAAAAAGGAAAAAGAAGTTAGGTGTTCCTACCAATAAAACATACAACGCGTGAGTTTTTGAATTTTTATGTATGTGTAGGTGTAGGTACCTACTATTACTATGTACTAGGTACCTACCTTACCTACCTACACTATAGGTATACTAATAGAATAATAGGTAGTGTCGAGGTATAAATATCCAAAGAATATTTTACCAAAAATATATGTGCCTACCGATGTAAGCAGGGGCTCAGATAGCGATGACCTTGTAACAAAGAACAGTCAAACAATAGAATAGCGCGTGCACTCACTACAAAAATGTTATCAGTCAAAGGTACCTAGACAATGTCATCTACCAGCAATCGGTACGGGTAACTCACGGTCGGATAATGAATTCCATCACACATGGACATTCATCATCTGTGTTCTCTCTATGTAGAAACAGACCACCCAAACGACTACTTTTATAAGTAAAACACACAAAAAATACATAGTAAGTATTTATAGCAAAATATATCACGACAGGTAGTGTACCACAGCACTCTACAGCAGCAGCATCTAGCAGCAGCAGTGACAAGCCAGTGTACCTACATTCCCACACACAACTCTGACTTTTATCTTCATCTGTTAGCAGGTGGATCATGAAAAGGGAAGGTATTGATGAGTCTTCCTCGTCAACGAAACGTGCAAAGGAATCTGCCCTTCTTGAACCCAATACTTGGCACATAATTAAGAATGATGCTTTGATGGTAAAACTCGCCCCCACCCCAACTTCTAAAATCACAACTGGTACAGTGGAGGGAAAGATGAAGGTCTTTGCATTCGACTTGGATGGCTGCATAATTGAAACGAAATCTGGTAACTCGTTTGCTAAAGACAAAAATGACTGGAGATTCTTCCATGGTATGATCATCACGTTGCGTGTGCATCCATACGCCAAACCACACATTTGCACATCCATTCTTATCCAAGTAATATCATCGCATATGTATTCTTTTATACACATTGAATCAATGTTGAAGAATTGTTATGTATGATGCTGCTCAATCTCACGACTTTTTTATGAACTTATACTATAGATTCACCCTTCAAAAAGTCCCCCGTTCCTGATCGTCTGAAGTCTTTCCATGAGGATGGATACATCATTGCTTTCATTTCCAACCAGGGAGGTATCAAGGAGGGTAGAGTTAGTGCCTTGGATTTACAAGAGAAAATTGACAAAATTTTACTTTCACTGGGTATACCAATTCATGTTATATGCTGCATCGGTGAGAAGTATGATATCCATCGCAAGCCTCGCCCTGGTGCTTGGAATTTTCTTGTCAGTCAAATTACGAGATCTACAAATCAAATAGATTTGGTACAATGCAAGTTCGTTGGTGATGCAGCTGGTCGACCAGCGGGAATTAACAAAAAAAAAAGGGATTTCGCAGACACTGACTATAAATTAGCTTTGAACGTTGGCATTGCTTTTGCAACTCCTGAGCAAGTTTTCTTGGATTCAACCAGTCCCTTGCATTGTGATTTACCTACACCGTCATTTAGTATAAAGTCATATCTTGATAAACAAGAACCAGATCCCCAATTATTCACAGAACTATGCGGTTCTCCAGAAATTGTACTTCTCGTGGCGCCAGCTGCTAGTGGGAAGAGCACTTTAACCAGGAAGTTTGCCAGTCATGTTAGATGCAACAGCGATGACTTAGGAGGGATCGATAAGTGTATGACTTTTGCTAGAGAAGCACTAACGGACCAAGAGAGAAAAAGTGTTGTTATTGACAATACAAATGTATTTTCTGAGCCTAGACAGAAATGGATCGCATTGGCCAAAGATTTAGATGGTAAATCTTGATCTCTTCACCTCCCTTTCAGTCTCTCATATTTTACTGAATTTTCTTCATTTCTCGCAGTGCCTATACGCGCCATCTTTATTGAGGTCGAAAAGGATTTGAACAAACATCTTAGTATATTCCGTATGTTAAGTAAACACACGGAACAAAAAGATAGACGCTACATCGATGATCGAGTTTTAAATATGCACTATACACCCTATGAGAAGACTCCACCATTGCTTGGTCATGGCTTTTCTAGGATTGATACAATACAATTTGTTCCTATGAAATATGAAGACAAAGAAACCAACGATTTGTTCATGACGTTTCTTTTTTGAATGTGAACCACAGAAGCAAGGAGCAGACCACATCTCGAACAATTCACGCGAGCCACTATGATATCTTCTTTAACATTCCTTTATCCACAACGCCATGCTGAACACGTGTCAGTATCATTTACAGCAATCAGCATATGATGGCTCACTTTACAGTGGAGAATTTTAATGATCCCTTCTGGAAATAGCAATTGTATAGTACTTTCTGGTACCGGTTGTCTGGCACTGGTACTGGTAGTCTGGTAGTGTAGAGGTAATAGCCAGAAGTAGAAAGAGTATTCCAGTAATATTATCATAATGGATTGTATTAAGATACGTTTGGATGTATTTGTAGGTAGATTATTGTATTTTCATGATTTATCTACATAGCTACACACTATTAACTACTAATTTATTATTATTAACTATATTATAGAAGTATATTATATTATAGATAATTTTTGAGCTAGCTCTAGCTCTAGCTAGTTAAGCGTCCTACAAGTAATACATCCAAACATCCAAACTTATCAACTTATCAACTTATCATAATAGAAATAGAAGTAGAAGTATAATGCATAATGTATAATGTATAATAATAAAATAATAATTATTATATTATAGTTATGTTATAGTAATAGTAGTGATTTGCTAGCTACTTATACTTATACTTCTACTTCTACCTATACTTAAGCATCCTACAACTACAACATCATAATTTGACGTTGATTAATAATAATGATGAGATGTTTTCATGGATACTATGTGATTAGTACTAGAAGTAGTTAGCTAGAGTCATAATATTAATAATAATGATGAGATGATAATAATAGAAGTAATAATAATAATAATGAGCTAGCTACTTAAGCGTCCTACAATATGACGATATGATAATAGATGTGGTTGTTTCTTTCGTTGTCTTACGGTTATGTAGCTATTATTTATAATAATAGATGTGGTTGTTGGTAGAATTTTCATGGATACTATGTGATTAGTATTAGATAGCTAGCACATTATCATATTGATATATTAGATAGCTAGAGTCATATATAATATGTAATAATAGAAATAGAAATAGCTTCATAGCGATAGGAAGCGACAGCTACAACAAAAAAATCAAAATCTGAGTGTAGAGGTAATAGTAATAGAAGTAGCTAGAAGGAGTATTTTAGTAATGATAGCGACGAATGATACATAGTAGATAGAAGAAATATATGTAATATATGCATATACCTAGAAGTAGCTACTACTGCTACTACTACTACTACCGCTTCAGCTACTTGTGCCATCATACATAATATATATAATGATGGAAGTGTATACTTCGTATAATAATAATATTTATTTATAATGTGCTAGCTAGGAGTATTCCAATTATAATGAGCTACCTATAGTGTAGCTATGTACTTAATATTGTTATTGTTATTGTCAAATAATGAAGTTGTAGGACGCTTTTAAGTAGCTAGCTCATTAATATTGTTATCTTGTTATGAGCATTGTTATCTGGTTAATAATTAATTACTTCTAATTATTAATTATTAAAAAAATTAATAAATATATTGTTATTGTTATCTGGCTGCTGGTTATCTGGTTATCTGGTTATCATTATCATGTCTGGCTAGCTAGGTACTTCTTAAAAAATGAAGTAGCAACTACTACTGCTACTTTACCTACCTATGCACCCGCCTATACCTATACCTGGGCTGGAAGTAGAAGTAGAAGTACTTTTAGATTCTAGAAGTAGTCAGTACTTCGTCTACGTCTACTTACACCAAGTGCTATGTTGGTAGGAGGTACATATAGGTAACTCATAATTTTCACTTCTACAAAAGCAGTACTACTTTATACCGATTCCACTAGAAGCTAAAAGTGCCTTCTAGCTTCATCTTCCCTTATATTTTCCCTTCTCAGTTTTTCTAGTTTTTGTTGAGTGACTGCTCAATGGCTCCTCTAGCAAATTTACCTGTGTCCAATCTGTCTCCTCAAATACTAATCTATCACTAGGTACATATCCTTTTTTGATACTACCATCTCTCTGAAAGATGTTCCGGCCCTTCACCTCAGTAGGTACTGCTAGCAAGTTGTTTTCATTGTTAACAATCTCCTCCTGTCCTACACCTTGGCTCTTTTTGATAGAGTCCAACATATCATTTGGTATCGGGGCTACAAAGTATTGAAAAAAAAAATGATATCATAAGAAAAAGTAGCTTGTCATCGAGCCAGATATATATACCTCTTATGATTATTAGTTCATTTGTAAAGGGATGAATGAATTCAGTTTCGTAGGAATGTAGAAGAGGTCTCTCCACAATATCCCATGTCCTTGTTTCCCTGTTATATTTTCGATTCCAATCAGAGTTACCATATGTACTATCTCCAAGAATTGGCGTACGTCTATGCCTCAAATGTACGCGGATTTGGTGAGTTCTTCCAGTTTCTATCCTTGCCAATACTGTGCTGAACTTACCATTAAAAGATATAGTTCGTAAATGTGTGACAGCCGGCTTCCCGGGTGGCCCGTCATACACTGTCATTATCTGCCTATTTTTCATGGATCTACCAATAGGCTCCACTATCGTTGTCTCTCCTGGATGTCCGACACAAACAGATAAATAGAGCTTTCGAACTCTTCTAGCTGCGAAGAGTGCTGATATTTTTGCCACAGCTTCGGTAGTCTTACCTGCAATAAGGACACCAGTTGTGCCTGATACATCATTTATCAAACCAATTAAATGAAGAAGAATCAATAACAATTGGATATGTGTTAGTTAGCACGAATACTAAACAATGTAGGGTCACCTTTATCGAGTCTATGCACAATTCCTGGCCGCAATGATTGAGGAGAGGCATTAGCAGCCTCAGGGGTCTCCGGTAAATCAAGAGACAAGGGTACTTCATCTTCCAACAGTATCTCACCTACATCATTCTCATACTCACACATGAAATCATCGGAATTTTCGTTGATTTGACCATATGCATCTTTACTAATCTTATCGTTACCATTGCTGAGTAATGACGACTTCATTGTCGTTTCTGATAAAATACTTTGCGCAATTTCGTCTGTGGCGCTGACATTTTTCAACAACATATCAGCTGCCTCATCGCCTAAATGATACAGTAGAGCATTCACAAATGTACCATTAGGACTACCTGGTGCTGGATGTACGACCATGCCAGATGGTTTGTTAACTGCGATGAGGTATTCATCTTCATATAAAATATCAAGCGGTATGTGCTCTGGCCTCACCGATGACTCAGGTTTCTCCTCTACCTATGGATGTAATCAATTAGAATGTAAAATATAAAGAGAGTAGTCGTATTAAATGGATATGAAGAGAGTAGTAGTATAAAATGAATGAAGTCTTTTCAAAAGTATAGAAACTAGAATTCAACTTGCCTCGTAGTCAATGCGATCACCATTATGTACTTTTGTATTTTTCTTTCCGATCTTATCGTTTACGACGACTCTACCGCTCTCACAAAGCTGTCCAAATGCTGAACGAGATATGTTACCTCCCGCTGTTGCAGCTAAGTAAGCATCCACTCGCTGATTCTTGATGTTGAAAGGTAGAGAGACGACAACAGACTGCCTTTCGGCTTGAAGTGGTGCCGTACACCGGCTTGGAAGTAGGCCAGGCTTCAGCCCTGTACAACAGACAAGAATCAGAGACCATATCCACCAGCAATGGATGCTTAATTTCATTTCTAAACGCTGCTCGTCCTGACTTCAGAGTACGTACTTGCCTCTTCAAAATGAACTGCTGCTGCGACGCTTTTGTCTGCTGGAATGCTGCGCTAATGCTCCCTTTTACATACTATTCTACTGTGTAGAGAGAGGTAGCTCTGACTGCCCGACGGCGGTAAGACGGTAGTAGGTACCTAATAATATTTAAGAAGTAGGCCTATAAAGCCTACACTACCTCTATTATATATACCACTACCTACAACATTTTAGTCACAAAACAGAGAGCAGCCAGCAGCAGCAGCAGCAGCACCTCCAAAAATACCCTACTTACCTACGCTAGTATGTAGTAGGTACCTAAAAGTACCTACGTACAATCCCTTCATCATACACAGGAATCGAGGTACAGAGCGTTATGCAGCCCGGAAAATTTTATGACTGACTTTGAATCCACTACATTGATACGCCTACGGCTAGAAGAGGAAATTCATAGCACCGGAAAGCTGCAAGAATCACAAAAAGAGTTAAAGGAATTCCTGTTAAGAAACAGCGATCCAGAATTTGAGCAAGCGTACGTCGAAAACAAGGAAGTTTTGGAGAGGAAGTTGACATGCATAAATGAATTGCACGATAAACTTATGACAATTGATCCTGCGTACCGCCAAGAGAAGAGTAGAAGGGCCGATTTGGTTTCGCTCATGGATACAATGAATCTGAGCAATAGCAATTCGTTAGAAGCGCAACCTGTCAGAGTAGACGACGTCGCTAGAAACGAAACCATACAAGCATCGACCGTCGCTACAGAGGGAGATGAAAGTAGGAACGATTACAATGACCATCACAGAGGGATCTACTTATAAGTTAAGCGCATCGCATCTTTTGATGTTGGGCATTGTGGTTTTCGTCGAAGTAGCGCAGCGCCAATTCGACTTGAAGTAGAAGCGTAGAGAAAGTTGGAGTTGCTATAAGTGCCTAGGCGAGCTGCCTACTACTACTACTACTACTACTACTACTACTACTACTACTACTATTACTACACTACTACTATTACTACTACTACTACTACTACTACTTCTACTTATTAGTTATTACTAATATTAGAAGTATTAGTATTAGTATTAGTATTATTAGCATTAGCATTAGTTATTACTTCTAGTTATTAGTTCACTAAAAGGCTAACTGGAAGTAGGTACTACTACTACTACTACTACTACTAGCTACTAGACTACTACTAGCTACTAGTACTAGCTACTAGTAGGGTGTCCGCAGCATCTCTGCATAGAGACCCCAAAAAAAAAAATCTAATCAGTAGATAGGTAGTAGAGGAAGCGAAGCGATTCATTTGAAACCACCGCTTTCGACAGGTGTGCAGGTGTGTCGACCAATTAACTAAACAGCCTCTATCATAAGATAGGTTGAGATTCTCCGCCTGAAACTTTGTACACAGCCTTGTATCTACCTTTAAAGACTAGACGCAGAAGCTGGGAGTCACTCCTTTCTTATCTCCCCTGTTCGAATATGCACGAAGGCAATTGTGATTTATTTACACCCAACGAAGGGATGTCTGATCAGGTAACTCGTTTGAATCAATCAGTTGAGGCTGAATTTGACACTCACATCAAATACAGTATATTTTACGTCGTATGTTAAAGCATCATCTCAATCTTCTATATCCTTCTTGATCTGTAGGCTGTTCCACCCAGCACAATTTACAGGAGGTAAGGAATGGCCATGCCAACGAGAGGAAGTTAATGAAGAAAAAGAGATTGGGGAGAATAAATAATTAAATAATCTGAAAGAATAAAAGCAGCTGTCTCTTTTAGAATCTGGCCATTGTGAGAAGCAAGCACGAAAGGCGTAAACGAAATACCGTGTTCTTCAGCAGATTTCCTATATTTAGCTATCTTCTGCTTAGCTCTCTTTATCATAGATCATAGGTTGATCGTTGATCAGGATGGTCGCCAACTTTTCTATCAGACTATCAGTATTAGTATTACGTATTACTAGTACTAGACTATGCCAGTCACATTTAATATTTAATAATAGTAGCTAATTAGCTACTGCTATAACTACAACAATTCAACCACTACTACTTCTACTATCTTTACTATCACTTTGCGTAGCCGTGTGTAGCTGTATTATAAATTACTACTGTTCGCTGTTCGCTGTTCGCTGTTATTTTTCACTAGGTATTGACTGCTGTGATTTCTTCTTTTCTCTCATTCTTTTGATCATAGCAATACGATCCTCCTTGGCTGACGTTTTACTTCCATCTTTAACATGGTCAACTTCTTGAGTGCTTTCATTCGAAGAAATAGATTTAATGTCATTCCCTATCTTAGCTGCTGCCATCTTCTTCATGTCCATGGTCTCTAAATGTATTTCTTCGAGATATCCTTTAGCCTTACCAGAGATAGTTTTTTCCCAATGTGATTTCACTCGTGCTGCCTGCGATATTTCTGATTCTACTCTATTCTGAAGTAGTAATTTAGCCTTTGCGTCTGCATTGTAAGCTTCTATTTCGTCTTCACGATCACGATAGTAATCATTTTTGTGAGCATGTCCAGTGCTCCATGCCCATGAAGATTGTGGGGACTCTGTTTTCTCTCTACCTATCCTACCTTGTTCATATTCATTATGCCTACTTTCATTATAATCATCTTTATCATCGCCTCGGTAATGATCACCAAGACCACCACCACTATACATTTTCCTTCGTCGTTTTCTCTCTCGTTCCAATGTTATCGATACATATTCTTGACTTTTCCTATGTACTCTCCTCGATCTACCAAACTCATCTTCGACATCTGAGTAATTGGTATCATCATCATTATCATTGTTATCATCATAATTGTTATTATTGCCATATTGTTGTAATATATCCCCTTTATGCGCATGAGAAGACGAAGAAGAAGAAGTGACTTCATCTGAAGATTTTGAAGCAAAGTCGACAAGAAAAGCACTACTTCCAGCCTTGGAAAGGGATGAATTTGATTGGAGTTGATCATATAATTCACTTTTTGCTTTTAACGCTGCATAGATTCTATCTGATTTGGCAATTTTCAGGGGATCTTCTTTAGCACTCCTAGATCCTATGCCTTTATTACTTCTTTCAAAGACGTCCTTTTTCTTGTTGGGCACATTGTTTCCTCTCTGATTCCTATAAGAGGAAGAGCTTAATCCCTCATGCTTTAGTTGTAGTTGTTGTTGCTGCTGTTGTTCTTTCTCATATACTATGGCCTTCAGAGCGAAAAGACTCTTGTCTCCTACTGTGATAGGCTTGGCTTTCTTGGGTAGCAATGCTGATTCTGTGTTCCATCCGAGTGACATTTAGCCCACTACTACTGGAATCGTCTATCGAATTTGTATTTTTTAGAACATCTCAACTCGACTCACCAGACTCTCTGGCTATTTTGAAACATCTTCCACGTACATCTTAGTCTACGACCCTGCCCATATCCAATGTCATTTTTTCCATTTATCTCATCAATCTTATTTGTGTTGTTCGACGACGCGACGACTCTCCAATCGATAAGTACTAAGGTACCGCCTTTTTAGTCCTTTTTTTGCCCGCATTTTTTCACCTAAGTAGTCACGTGTAGTATTAGGCCACTTATTATGGAACTAGGTACTGCCGCGCCTCTATCACGGGAGGTAAATAAAAGTAATAAATAAATAGGTAAAACATCAATCATCAATCAGTTGGTTTCGTTTTAATCGCATTACAACAACCATCGCAACAATAAAGACGATACAGCACAATAGGTCGAATCAATCATAAGAAATATACACTCAAGGGTCCAATCCCCGACATCAGCTGCTTTGTGTTCTCTCCATTAAGTACATTGAGGCTTGAGGGAGAGAAAGAAGGGAAGATATATCAATCAGTCAGCGATCGGTAACTACAGTTCATAGGATTGGGACTGTGAGCCATCAGGCAGTACCTACAAGGAGAAAATGGGGCCAAAGAAAGGAAAGGATAAAAAGGGAGGAGGAGATGCTGCAGGTGGAGAATTAGATGATAAAGCAGTAGCAAAAATGTGGGAACTGACTTCTCAATCACTTCAATTACAGTTAGGTGAGTATATTACCCTACTAACGCTGGTTTCTTCTATGATAACAAACAACTGAACTTCTTCCACATTCACTATTACATATATACATCATATATATATATGTACATACATAGCTGAAAGATCAGAAGAAGCGAGTAAGGCGATAGCAGCCAAGAGAGAATTATCACAACGGGTGTCACAAATATCGACTGATTATGAGGAAGAAAAAGAGATGACGTTTCAACTGACTCAAGACATGACCAGGCAATACAAGGGCATGCAAGAGGAGTTATTAGGAAGAATCAATACGCTAGAGGAGACTGTACAAGAATTAAGAGATAATTTATCAGACGCAGATGTGCGTTTAGATAGAACTTTGAAAGAAAAAAATGCTATAATTGATATGAAAGATAAAGAAATAGAAGACTTACGAATAAAAATGGATGATATGGCTGACGAATTTGGTGAAATGTTAAGAGAAACTCTTGAAAAGATGCGTGAAAGAATTGGAGTCACATCAGGTAATTTTGATGCTCCAGATGTTCCTATCCAGAGAAGAATGGAAGAAATGAAAGTAGCAGCGGAAGAGAAGTAGAGGAGTTCAAGTCAGCCAATGCCGAAGAAGAAGAAGAAGTAAATGGCTCACAGAGGAGCGCCAAAATGGTTGTTCGCTCTAACACTTTTCATGTATCAGTACAAGCTACCTATCTATTGAACTCTTTAGAAGAACAAAATGAATGAAGGAATGCAAAGTAAAGAGTAAAGTAAAGTAGTCTACACTTAGATATAGAAGTGGAAGTATGTAGAAGTACAATGTACATCGTACATCATGAGCGAGGCAGTACCAGTACAGTACTACTTCTAGCTTTACTTTTTACTTTTGCACCATGAAACTAGAACTAGATCTAGATGCTAATGCTAATGCTAGATGCTAGACTAGGCTAGATGACACTAGATAGCTACTGCTGCCTACTGCTACCTCTACCTAGACTACCTGCTAGTCTAGCTACTGCTACAACTAGACTAGGTAAGTAGAAGTAGAAGTAGAGAAGTAGTCTACACATATACATAATACACATATATACAGTACGTTTTGTTTTACATATCTTGCTCCGTAAATTGATAGCTAGAAGTATGTACTAAGTATAATTTCCTATCATCTACTTTTATATTGTCATCATAGGTAGAATCATAGGTAATTCTAGTGTTGTGTTGATCAATGATTGCTTTATTTCTTCCTCAATTGAGGGATCACAAAAGTAGACTTTCCTGAATTTTGACTAAGGACAGAAGCAATGCTAGAAACACTAGAGTTGAGTAATGACGTGTTAGATGGATTCGATAACAGAGAAACTTCCGAAATTTTTTCTACTGTTGCTACTGTTCTTGATCGGGTACTGACGTGTTTTGATTCCTCTTCTTGTGCATCAAAATAATTACTGTTGTTGTCCTTATCACTTTTTTTCCCTCCTTTACCATTACCTTTATTACCTCCTTTCCCCTTTGAAGATTTGCTCCTAGCATCCTCATTGCTATCAGTTGAAATGTCCATAGAATTCTCTTTTTCTTGTAACATCATTAATGCTTTACTTTTGAATACAAATGGTACTGGTTCCGACGAATTGTTAGTTTTAGATTTATTACCATTTTTATTATTATCTTTATTATTTTTCCCTTTGTTTTTGGCTGTTGATATTTCCTTCACTGGACCCATGGATGATTCTTCATCATTCTCAAGAGGGAGTGAAATAGCATCTGAAGCAACAACCAAGTTTTTAGGTCTAGCAATTATATCTACAGGCTTTGTGCTCAATTCTACTTGCTGCTGTATAGGTGTTGGTTCTGTTAACGCTTCAAGCTGCTTTGATATTTCTTCTTCTTCTTTACATTGTTTAGTTGTATGTTTCCGCGTATTTTTTTTCTTTCTTTCTGGGGATGGAGGAAAGTAATCTTTGTCATCTGATGTATTGTCTGGTGATGATACCACGATTTCATTCACAGGGTCAATTGCCTTCTTTTTATCAGTTGAGAGAGATAATGACGATGAGGAGGAGGATGCCTCTGCCTTGTACCATTGAGCTCTTTCTTCATTTGTAGCTACATCCCATAACTGTTGTAACAATCCATTGATCTCGTCTTCTGAAGCACCTACTTTCATAGCTTTTACATCAGCGAGATTGGCATTGGTGAATAATTGAAATGCCCTTATATCCAAATCATTGGTATTATCACTTCCATCTATACACTCTCTATTAACTTTGTTTTTTTTGCCTGCAGGACCACTTAATGCTTTTGTTTTGGTCGTCTTGGTAGAACCTTTCTTTCCTTTTTTTGTTGTTGTTTTCTTTTCACTGACATGACTTTCCGGTACATCCTTGACATCCTCCTCTATCAATTCATTATCATCTTCACCATTATCGATGATATCTCCCAACATATATTCAGTTGCACACTCTCCATTATCACTTCCAGTGACTTCGTGTTTACTAGAATCAACATTCTTGCCACCAACTGGTACGAAGGTCATTCTAGGACCTTCAGGCTCTTTTACCTTTTTGGTTACTGATTGCTTTTTTCTAGGGTTTTTCGCTTTCGGTTTCGTCTGTACATCATCATACGAAGATCTTGTTGACTTCACGATTTTCACCTTGTCAGCTTTGGGTATGACCACAGGTTCCTTCTTGGATCCTAATGGAATGAATGTCATACGATTAGAGGATGGATCTACAAACTCATTTTTGATTTTCTTGGAAGATTTATAATCATTACTAGATGATACAACAGGAATCACGGGGGAATATCCGGGACCAATATCCATGGAACTTCTTCCAGCAAGATATTCACCATCCATTTCAAAATTATCATCATCACTTCCTACTGCTATATCATTTTCCAAAGGATAGTCATCAAAATCCACGGGGGGTACAGCAGTAGAATCCACAGAGGGTACCGCAGTAGAATCAAATGTTTTCGTTGTAGCAGCTGGGGGTACCTCTACATGGTGTGCTGTTGATATGTTGGCCATCGAAGAAGAATAGGAGGGATATAATGGATAAGAAGTATATATTGGATACGAATCCGAAATATTATATTCATCTGAAGTGGCATAGGCAACAATATCTTCATTGATCTCCTGTTGGATACGCCTTCTTTTCTCTTGTCGTTCATGAATGCATTCTTGCTCTTTACATATTCTTTGAAGTAAAATCTCAGTGTCATGAAGATTGATATTGACCGCTTTAATTTCGGCAGCATACTGAGCCTTCAATGCATCTTCTTGTTGCTGTGTTTTAATGTCTACTTCCATTTTAGCAAGTTTTTCGATAAGAAATTTTCTTTCCTCTCTAGCTTCTTTGTGTTGATCACTAAGCTCTTGACGTAGTCTTAATACTTCTTCTTTCAAGAAACTTACATCAGAGTTACGAGTTTTGATTGTAGGGGCTACAATTATATCTGCTTCTTGTTTTGGTTCGACTTCATCAATTAATCCTTCATCAATAGGACCACATAAAGAACCACGTGGCAAACGACGAAAACTATGACCAGATTGACGACGTACATCTAAAGATAACCTCTTGAATGGTTCAATCGATACACGCTCAGAGGAAAGTCTTCCACAGAATTCCTCCATAATTGGAATTTCATCATCGGTAATAGCAGCACCCATGGTTATACTTTCATGAACCTTCTCTTCGACTTTACTCTGTTCATCTACAACACTATCAGCGATAACAGGAGGCCGAGGAGAAAAGGTAAGATGTGCCTCACCAGTGTATATCATAGGCGGCTTTTTAGTCACTGCTGCTACAAAAGGATTAGGACACTCTAATTCATTTACATCATTATCTGTTTCGATTGCAGTAGAGGCGGCAGCCATTACAGTAGTAGCAGTAGATAATAAGGAGAATCTTCTTCTTGCTTCATCTGCCTCTTGTTCATTTGCATCAAATGAGTGAGTACGTAGTGCTTCTAATTCTTCGATAGAAAAGATAAAAGATTCACGATTGTTTGCTGCTGCTGCTGATGGTGGTGGTATGTCAGTAGATATTGGCAGTATTGACTTCTTCTTTTTAGCACTTGAATTTTTCTTGGTACTCCTTTTTGTTCCAGTAGAAGAGGATCTACTCTTTGATCTTTTCGTCTTTGTAGGAGGACTCTGAAAGGCCTTCAATAATTCCCTGAATTCAGTAGGATGAAGTAAATATCGACTCATTGCATCATCAGGGGCTTTTCTTTTTGTGTCTTTTTTTTGCTCCTCCTTTTTCTTGCCCTCCAAAGCAGTGATATCATTAGCGATTGATTTCACCATCGATATGGAAACGTCTACCATTTGGTCAAATATTTGAGTAGAAGGGAAAGAAGAGACATTAATATTAGGCTCTATTGGTTCTGTTGGAAAAGCTTGTTGTATTGACTCGTTATTAGGAACTACTTTCTCACATGATGTTGTCAGCAGACTTTGAGGAGGAGATAGGTCAGCATGTTGCTCTCTTGTCATTTCCTCAGATACAGGTATGGGAGTAGGAGGTACTGCAGGAACCATACTTACCCTTACAACTGGGGCATCTGCTTCCACTGCCTTTTTATTTATGGATAATCTTCGAGACTTCCTTGTACTGGATAGCCGAGCTGCTTTGGGTGTAGTCTTCTCCGCACTAGAAAGTCTACTACTTCTTCTATTAGGAACAACTTCTTCTTCTGGGACAGGAATCATATCTACAGTCTCCTTTTCTATGGTCATTATTGCTTCCTGTGTATCCTTTATATCGACAGTATTAGGATCAATAATCTTCTGATCATTACCTACAGAAGCCGCTACTACCTCTACATCATCCGTAATATCAGTTGGAAGAGAAGGAGATGAGACCTTAGAAATATCTGATTTCATCAAAGAAGGACTGTTTTGATTGTTATAATTCATATCTTTGTTTTGGTAATCATTTTCTATCTTTTGTTGTTCTTTCGTTTCCTCACTAGTCTCCACTACCGTTTCCTCAACTACACTTTTCGCTACAACAGATGCATTGTGTGATGATGGTGGTGATGATACAATTTCTTTTATCTCTTCTTTTGCTTCCTCATCATGAATAATAGGAGAAAGAAGAAGAACAGTATCATCATCATCATCATCATCATCACTAGTATCCATATTATCATCTGCTGTCTCTTCAACAAATGGCATATGTAATTTTTTGATGGGTGTCCTTGCCAATTTGTCACAACTTGCGATAGAATTTCTTAGTGCTCTAGCTTCAAGAGAAGCACTAGCAGGAGATTTCTTTGTCATTGATCTTGTTTGAACTGATGATATAATAATAGGCTGTTCAACCTCATGTCCTTGTAATATAACATTATCGTCATCGTCACCATCAATCGGTTCATCTGATTCGACGATAGTGCTAACAACCATATCATCTGTAGAAGTAGTTTTCACGGGTGTCCTTGCTAATTTAGGTGCACTGGCTATAGAATTACGCATTGCTCTCTTTTTGATAGACATAGGACTATTATTAATAATTGAATTGGGTTCAACAGAAATAGTTTTACGTTTTCGTCCAACACTTCTCTTGATTGCATTACTTTGTTTCACGGCAGACTTTGATGAAGATGACAAAGCAGATTTCATACCTTCTACAGGAATATTACTATTCTCCTTCTTATTGTTAACTTTATCAGGAGTTCTTACCTATATTATGCAATATAATATAGTATGTATTCATCATTGAATGAAGAAAAGAATGATACTGACATACATCATGATATGGGAAGAGAGATCAAAATACACACAGAAAAGTCACATACCAATTTCGATCGTGTACCAAATGGATTAGCATCAGATTCTTCTAGTATATTCATTACTGAAGCACATACATTATCAACATGTTCTTGTACTCCTTGTATATCTTTTAAGGGAGTTCGTGATGAAGTTGTTGAAACTATGGGATTGCTTTTGGTTAACGAGGAAGGAATTGCACTACTACTCATACTGCTACTCCTTCCCGTACGAGAACGTCTCTTCAAACTTGCTGCCGACAAACTCATTTCTTCTTTCTTCTCACTATTTCACTTCTCTGTTTCTTCCTCTTCTCCTTCTTTCCTTACTAGGATGACGGTGAAGCAATCGAAGTAGCGACGCAAGTGTGAAGAAGGTTTGCGACTGGGACAAACAACTGAAATATCTGAGGATCCAATGTAAATAGGAGGAAGAAACCTTCAATAAGATCACTTCACAACTACTCCTTGTCCTGTAAGGGTCCTTGGATAGTGCATTACCCCATGTGTGGTAATCATTAAATTGCAATTTGCACTGAACTAACTTTCTTCTCACGGATCAATCACCAACGTTCATTTCCAATTTTATCTCGATCGGTCTTCTATAAATACAAAAAAATGTGAAATAAAATAAGTAAGTAGTCTACTAGCATAGCAAGCACAAGTAAGTAATAATTGGAAATTTAGCTGTTAGTAGAGGGTGCTCACTCAGTACTCAGAGGTAGAAAACCCATATTTAGTGGGTAAATAAGTACCTTGCTACAGTAGGTAGGTAAGGTACCGTATCGAGATTGATAGATTGCATTCTGCCATACAACACAGTGTCTCCAACCTTTTACGTTGGAATAGATTGATTCAATATGGCGTCAGCTGCAGGACAAAGAAAGATTGGTGTTGTGAGACCACTTGCTGATAAGACTAATATTGATATTGATGCCACTGGAACGGTAGATTCTATAAAAGAAATGACCTCCAGATTGAAAAGGTATGTGGAATCATGACACAAAGATATCCATGTTGCATACCAGAAGTATATGTTGTACTCACTTACACATGAATATCTGAGCATAAAATGATACGTATTGTAATCCAATTTACCAGGAAAAGTGAAAAATTAGTATCTGAAAGGGCAGTTGCTGAGAATATGTACCTTCAACAGACAGGCGAGACAGTAAAAATGGCGAAGGCTTTAACGAAAGAGAGAGAAGAGAAAAGGAAACTTTCCACTGAAAACAAATCTCTACGAGACAATATGGAACAACAAAAATTAAGATACGAAAAGGAACTAGAAGCTCAAAGAATAAGTTTGAAATTCGCACAGAATAAGATAGAAGACTTACAACGAGCTTTAAGTGAGCATAGCCAAATGCAACAAAATTGTGAAATGCCTACAGGACAAAAAGGAGACATAACAGCAAATAAACCACAAAAAATACCTATAGAAGCAGTAGAATGTCAAATGCATTATCCTAAGCCTCGACGATGCTCAAGTAGAAATCTAGAGCAGCAGCAGCAGCAGCAGCAGCACATCGTCATGCCACAACAACGAGGAGGAAGCAAGAAGAGAAGAAGTAGTGAGTTGAATATGACTGAAACCCTAAGCGTTATGTTTGGAATGCCAATTTCAAATGGCACTTATTAAAACTGAAGATCTCTTATTGTTAGCACTATGTAGTAGCTAGTTGTACGTTGCTGTACATACTTCTATCTTCTATACACATACACGTAGTGGACTCTGTGCTCCATGAATTGATTGGAGCTGGTAGTTAGTAGTAGTAGTAGTAGTAGTAGTAGTAGTAGACACTTCTCTATTTTCTAAGTAACAGTAACAGTAACAAGTAACAATATAACAATAACAAATAACAATAATAACAATAGGCAATAGGCTATCCACGGTAAATTTTCAAAAT
>JACLAD010009780.1_pt1 | contig 17764 bp, 15 predicted proteins | sample 8027901 | NCBI WGS metagenome assembly JACLAD01 (sample SAMN15725071, study PRJNA655200) | protist metagenome | isolation source: fluorescence activated cell sorting (FACS) single amplified genomes of... | place: Spain: Blaines Bay Microbial Observatory, Mediterranean Sea | collected 2016-07-05 | reverse complement strand
AAATTGATGACAGGCCCTAAATTCAGAAATTAGCTCAAACTTTGGTCAATGAACCAATTTTTGAAAACTTCGAATGCCTGACGACTACAAATTCAACTGTACCATGCTCAACTTTAGGATATTTTCAATCAAGACAAAGAAATGTCGTTGTGATGCTTCTTCTATGACTCTAAGATCTGCTTGCAGATTTATAAATGCCTTCAAGGAGAAATTCAGATGCCTGCTTACGTCTTATCAATGATGACAATTCATGATTCAGAAACTTACAGAAAATATACAGATCTTACTCCTCCAGTTGTTAAAAAATATGGTGGTAAGTTTTTAACGAGAGGTGAACCAGTTACTTGCCTAGAAGGTGAGGAATATTCTGGAAGGCTCGTAATTTTTGAGTTCCCAAGCAAAGAAAAAGTGGATGCTTGGTTTGAAGATCCTGCCTACCAGGAAGCTGTTACTTTCCGGCAGGCCGCTTCAGTCATGCACCACTTGCTGGTTCAGGAAGGTGGCGAAAATACAGCAGATCCTGATCCAAAACTATAAATTGATTTTTAGTGAATACACCATCTGGGCTTACTTTGGGAATCAGCGGACTGGATCATAGAACCTTTCAATGAGAATAACTGAACGAGGTCCAGACCATCCAAACTGATTTTTGCAGATATATTTACATCACTTGAGTGTGAGGGTGTTTCGCTGTCGATGGAAGATTTTTGCAGGGCTGTTCTCAAAATTTGGAGCGCTGATCTGAGGAGCGAATTTTGGTCATGACAGGTCTCCTGAATTTCTTTCAGAACCTGCTTCATTTCTATTTGGTGGAAGTTTTTTTCTAATTGGCTTTCATTTGAAAAGTTGAACTGTTCGGCTGCAAAATTGTTAAAAGGTAAGAGTAACAAGCTTGAAATGATAAGGAGCCTTTTCATTGTGGATTCTCATGTTCGATTTGGCAATTTGCCCCCCGCAGGCTGACGTTCATCACCAATGCCAAGACTGTTTTATCTGCCTCGATTTGTTCGACTTTTACTTATTTTTCTTTTCTGTTTACCTCACTCCAAGGATTCCAAGGTCGGTTCAATGGTTCCAATCACTTCTGCTTGTTCAGAAGCAGTATTCGCCGACATTCTTAGTCGACCCTTGGAAAGGAAAATATCAGCCCAGAGGCCATCTGATTTATTATGAAAATGAATGAACCCTTTTCCATTTAATTAAAAATTGGTTGGTCTCACTTCGCTTAAAATTTCATAACTTCTCAAAAAATTGAGCAGCATAGCCAAGTTTTTAATTGTCTCTTGCTTCATTTCCCATCTCTTTGAACTTGATGATGGTTCAAATAACCAATTTATTGAATCTTCAGATGCTCCTAGAACTCATTCCACAGGCCGCACTGAACCGATGTTACATTGATTACGGTTATAAAGCGGCTGCTCAATGGAAAAATCTGGGTCATTCGGTTTGGCTCCAAGCTGATGAAGAATGTGACTGAGGGCGACCTCAGCTGCCCTTTTGGTTCCATCTTGAGCTTTCAAGGCAATCCCCAATCCTAATTCAGGGATTCCTGCAGCAAATACCCCTTCTGCTCCCGTTTTACAAACAACACTTCCCCCAAAAGCTTTCATAACTGTCGTACAGTGTCGATCTGTTCCTGCCACATAAAAGGGCTCAGTAACCATTGCAGATCGTAATATCTCACATGCCGCCTTGTGTTCTTTGGTGAGTTGACCTCCCGTAGCAAATCGGGCAAATCCTTTCGCAATTGCTTTCAAGGGGATTCCCCAGGTTGGAATGGAACAGCCGTCAATCCCCATCGGAGCATTTATAAGATCAATCTCCATCATATACTCAAGAATTGAGCGAATTTCTTGTTGGATCGGATGGTCCGGATGAATATATCCCTTTGAATCAAGTTGGCGCTGTTTTGCCAAAGTAAGAAAACCCGTATGTTTTCCAGAACAGTTGTTATGAAGGGGTACCGGGTAATTCCCTGCTCTCGAAAGATCATGAGCTGACTCATCGTGGCTTGGCCAATGGCTTCCACATTCCAAATCATTTACTCCGCAGCCAATACGTTCCAACCATGGGGCAACTACTCGTAAGTGAGCCGGTTCCGCACCATGAGAGGAGCAAGCCATCGCTAACTCTTTAGTACTCATTTGGAAGCGTTCTTCGGCTCCACTCAGGATTAGCGGGATCGCTTGTAAAGGTTTCACTGCAGAACGTGGGAAGGTGAGAAATTCAATATCGCCCCAACCTTCGACCACCTTACCTGATGAATCAGTTACGACTGCATGGACGAGATGCAGGCTTTCCCGGTATCCACCTCGCTGAACCTCAATTTTGAGTGGGTCTTTGATCAGCATATTCTTCTCTGACTTTACTTGATTGAAGTATTCAAATCGTCTGTGATTGATTGGAAATTTCTGAAATTCGTTGGTCAAATATCATCAAATCGGATTTGTTTGATCCAGAAAAATTGAGAAACCTCTTGGTGATTACTTTACAGACTTCTGACGCAAAAAAGTTGGCCAGAAGATTGGCAGCCAGGGGGTAAGGTGATAGTACCTCCTCCTGCAACTACAGAAGCCGCAGAGGCTCGAGTCAATGAATGGGCTATGAATGTACAGATTGGTATTTCTGCAAAAAGTAGCTTGAAATAGTCAGGGTCAGCAATAGTTGTTGGGTCTTTTTTCATTAATTGAGTCAATCAATTCAGTAAGTTGGATTAACCACCTTCAAAGCCAAGCAATACATTCGCTACATTTTGGCCTACCATATCCAGCGCATAGCCTCCCTCCAAAACAAAGACTGTCGGTAGATATAGTTGAGACAAATGCTTTCCACACTGGAGATAGTCTTCTGTTTCCAAACAAAAAAAACTGATTGGATCTTCTTTGTAAGTGTCTACTCCCAGAGACACGATCAATGCCTCAGCCCTGAACTTTTGAATTTGAAATATCGCCTCCTCCAGAGCCTCAACCCAAGCTTCATATCTGGTTCCTGGGGGCATTGGAAAATTGAAGTTACAACCGGCTCCATCTCCCTCACCAGTTTCATCAACATATCCTGAATAGTAAGGGTATGAATCTTCTGGCTGTCCATGCAATGAGGCAAAGAGAACATCCCTTCTTTCATAAAAGATATCCTGCGTCCCATTCCCATGATGAAAATCTATATCGATGATGGCAACTTTCTTAGTGCCTTGATCAAGAAAAATTTGGGCAACGACGGCAGCGTTGTTGAGGAAGCAATAACCTCCGAAAAATCTTTTCCGGCATGATGACCGGGTAGTCTGCACAACGCCAAGCAAGCTGCATCTCCGTTCGCAACAACCTTTTGTGCTTGCTGAGCTGCCATACAGGAGGCCTGGGCAGCTTCCCAAGTTCCTGCGTTGATCGAAGTGTCATTTCCAGAGCTGTAAAAGCCAGCCTTACCATCAATATGCTTTGGACACCGTTGCTGCATCCTTCGAACAGGGAAGTTTCCCGCCATCAGATCGCCGTCGAAACCAGCAGCTAGCCACTCTTGCCAAGCAGTCTCAAGAAACTGCAGATAATCTGCGGAGTGAACCTTCAGAACAGGTTCCGAATCCCATAATTCATCACATTTGATACCAGTAAAACCAACCTCATCTAGACGAGCTGTGATCTGATCGATCCTTTCGGGTTTTTCAAAAGGGGTGACCATTTCTCCACGATGATACTCTGCTTGAGGGAAGTGGAGTTTATGTGAATCCGAATAAATGAATTTCATCAATACTTTTTGAGGTTTTAAAAATGTCTGTTGTGACTGAGATCTTTAGAGAGTTGCTTGAGATGCCTGCAACCTAACGGAGCGGAATCGACTAGGAGACTCGCCATAAACCTGAGTGAAAAGATTCGTAAAATGAGCACAGTCTGAAAAGCCACAGTCGAAGGCAATCCGGGTGATGTTCAAATTGGTATTCAATAGGTACCAGCGTGCTCTTTTGATTCGAAGCTGCCTCCAAAACTTTGCCGGTGATATTTGCGCGTGCTTTTGAAAAGCTCGCTCAAGTTGGCGTTGGCTACAGCTAAGTTTTGAAGCTAAATCTTTAACACCAAAAGGGAAGGTGAGGTTTTTCTTCATCAATGCAACAGCATCCTTGATTCTGGGATCCTGACAATGATCCAACTCATCATAAGGGTGTCGTGGGGTGTGTAGATTTTCGCGATGCTGATCCACCATCATGTGAGATAGTCCCTTCCGAGCTTGAGTCTCACCAAGGTGATTCATCAGAATGCTGACCGCAAGGTCAATTGCTGCAGTGCCTCCAGCGCAAGTGATCCGATTAAGATCAATCACGAAAAGTTCATCTATTATTGGAATTATATTCGGATAACGTTCAATGAACTCGTTGAGGTGTCTTGGATGAACTGCACATTTGTGATCTTCCAATAAGCTTGCTTCTGCCAATACAAATACACCCACACACAAGCCTACTAATGAAATCCGGAGTTCTTCCGCTTTTTTGAGAAATTCATAAGTTTGCTCTGAAACTGAACGAATCAGATCTGTTTGTCCTCCAACGACAACGATGTAATCGAATTCGCCAGGATCTCCATAGACCTCCCAAGGTGGAATGGTGATCCCACAACTGGAGGGAATTGGTTCCATCGATGGGCCAAGGATTTTCCACTTACAATAGACTTGTTGACTGTGGTCTGATTCATCAGCAGCGTGACGAAGCGTATCGATGAAGCCAGCTAGGGGAAGAATCGTAAAGCCTGGTACAAGGACGAAGCCGATTCTCAAGTCTGGCTGGATGAGCCTGCCATCAAGGTCACGGAAATTCTGATTATATTTTTCGAGCCCATTCATGGGGATCACAGTGATTAAGGTTCAAAATGATCTCTTTGATACTTCGTACCGAAAAAAGTGAAGCTTTACAGGAATTGTCGTAAATCTTCAAACATGCGTCGCTTTTTTGGTTGCCAAGCAAAGTTGAACTTCATACGATTCTCAACCTCTTTTTCTCAGATCAATTAAGAATTCTGGGAAATCATTAAACTCTTTCAAAAGGAGAGGACATGAAGACTAATTTTCTAAAGTACTGTTTGATGGCGGCTTCGCTTTCAATAGTCCCATTTGCAAGCGCTTTTGCAGCAGATTGTGTCCACAAGGTGGGTGGTCTTGCTCCTCTTTCAGCACCAGGATCCGTTGTTGGTGGTGAAGCAATGCGAGATGCAATGTTGTTGGCTGAAAGAGATGTCAATGCAGCCGGAGGTGTTTTAGGTTGTGATCTTGAAGTGGTCATTACCGATACAGAAGGGCTGCCTGAAAAAGCTACAGCGATGATGGAAAAGCTAATCACTCAGGATGGGGTTGTAGCTGTGGGGGGTGGTTACCACAGCTCTGTGGGTGTTGCTTCCAAGGATGTAGCCAATGCTCGTGGTATTCCGGTCGTGTTTGCTGAAACCTGGAATGATACAATCACAGGTGACAAACAGAAGTACATTTTCCGTATTGCACCCCTTAGTTCATGGGCCTCCGGAGTGATCTGGCAATTTGCTGCACAGGCGCCTGGTGTTAAGAAAGTGGCTATTGTGACCGAAAATACAGACTATGGGATCCCGGCTGCCAAGGAGTGTGAGGTAGGCCTTGGTACCAAAGGGATAGACTCCGTGACCTTCGGAGTTGATATTGGAACCCAGGACTTTGCGGGGATTGTTGAGCGGGTGAAGGCAGAGAATCCTGATTACATCATTGTTTTGTTGACCGGTGAAGCAGGATTCAATTTCACTCAGCAAGCTGCTGATGCGGGTACGGGTCCTCAAGATATTATGTTTCACGCAAATCAAGCAGGCCTGGAGAGTAAGGCCTATTGGGAGAACGTTCCTGATGGAAACTTAGCCTTCATGGCCCGAATTGGAGTACCAGAAACTATGTATTCTGAGAGTGCGCTTAAATTTGCTAGAGACTACAAGGCTAAGACTGGCAAATCCGGTGTGGAGAGCTTTGCTCTGGAAGCATATGATTCGATTGGAATCCTTGCTCAGGCGATTAATGAAGCTGGATCGACCAATGGTGATGCCATTGTAAGTGCTTTAGAAAATATTTCATATGATGGGGTTTTGGGACGAATTTACTTCCCATATGGCTCCAAAAAGGACCCATCAGCTGATGGTAAAGGTGATGAATGGTGGCACCAGTGGCCTGATGTCGCGATCACCATGGTCCAATATCAAAAGGAAGGCGAACCTTCCAATACGATGACCATTGTTTATCCAGATGGCTACAAGACAGGTGAGCCTGAATACGTAGATTAATCTAATAATTAAAAGTCCAGAGCTTATTGCTCTGGACCCCCACCTTGTTATCCCCACAGTAATCTGATTTATGGAATTCGCCCCAATCTTTTGGTGGACAACCCTCTGGCTGCTTGTCTGGGGGATTGTTGGGAGCATTGGTACTAGGCGGATCTATCTTGCAAAAGATCTCGACACTTCAAACGCAGTGCTGATGGGGGCCTTGATTGGAGCATCTCTAGGTCCAATAGGTCTGCTATTTCTCTGGCTAAAAACACCTGAGGCCTCCAAGAAACTGATTATTTTACCCTCCATACTGACCGTTGGCATTCTCATGACTGCCTTCGCACTCGCTGATCCAGAAAATAACTGTGTTTCCAATAGCTCCTTTGTTCTTTCCCAAATCACAAATGGGCTCATCATCGGGATCATTTATGGTTTGATGGCACTCGGACTCACCTTGATTTTCTCAATTCTTGGTGTTGTTAGTTTCTCCCATGGTGAATTTTACATGATTGGGGGAATGATCACTTACTACGTTACGGTGGTATGGTTTCCCGGCATTTCCCCGATCGTAGGGATTTTGATCGCATGCTTAGCTACCTTTATTCTGGGGGCATTGTTCGAGCGGTTGTTTCTAACCCCCATGTATGATGGCCGCATTGAGCGACCAGTTGAATATGGAATTCTAGTGACCTTTGGACTGGCCTTCACGTTAATGTATTTTGTTCAAGCCGTAGCTGGTTCAAATCCAGTTAAAGCCAAACGCTTTTTTGATTTTCCTAGAATCCGATTCCCATCAAAGGAAGATCCCTGGATGATCAAGACCAGCCGAGGAAACATGGAGTTGTTTGACACCGTTTCGATCTCTAATCCACGCTTCATTGCAGCAGTCATATCTATTTTAGTTTTGTTAGGCTTATTGTTCTTTCTTTACAAGACATGGACCGGCAAAGCGCTTCGGGCAGTTAGTCAGGATCGGGAGGCAGCAGCAATTGCGGGAATCAATCCTCATCGAATGAACATGTTGGCTTTTGCGATGGGTGGGATGATCGCTGCCCTTTCTGGAGCGACACTGGTGCAAGCTTTCTCCTGGCTGCCGCATGTAGGCTTAATTCCGGCGATGCGCTCCTTTGTGATCGTAGTGCTTGGCGGTTTGGGTTCATTACCTGGAGCCTTTTTTGGCGGGATCATTATTGGTTTGGTTGAAGCAGCTGGAACTGGATGCGTTCCGGATCCTCAGAAAGCCTCTTCGTACATTCCAGCCTATGGTATGATTGTCCTAACCCTCACACTCCTCTTACGGCCAACAGGCCTGCTGGGTCGACGATTCGCTAGTGGAACCCACGGTAAGCTATGACTAGAATCCAAGTCCTCTGGCTAATATGTTTTGGAATCGTAGGATTTTTCCTGGCCTTCCCCTTCATTTATGGTGGTCGTGATTACGAATACATCATGCACATTTGCATTACAGGCTTCTTCTACGCAATCTTGGCTTCAAGCTGGTCGATGCTTGCCGGATACGGGGGGCAGTTTTCCTTTGGACACATGGGTTTCATGGGCTTGGGAGCTTATGGAACAGCTCTCTTCAGTCACTATTTTTATCTATCACCTGAACCGACAGGACTTTGCACTGAGTTCGCTTTTGGGGACCAATATTTCATCATCAAGAATCCGGTTGGGGTCACCTCCAGTACATTAACCCAAGACTGCCTTACCAAGGCACTAGAGAATTGGAACGGTACTGTGGAAGTCACATCCATGCCAATTGTTTTGGGTATACTTATCGGTGCGTCAATGGGTGCCCTTTTCGGCTTTTTGATTGGAATGCTGGTACTGCGTCTTCGAGCAGCTTACCTGGCTTTGTTCACCCTTGGCTTCTCTGAAATCCTCCGGGCTACGATCAGCGCAGAGATTGACATCACCCGTGGGCAAGCAGGTATCGAGCTTCCGCATTTGTTTGAGAATGGGGTGGTCTTGTTTGGATATGACTTCACCAAGACCGACAAAATTCCTCCCTACTTCGTAATGTTTTTCTTGCTGCTTGCTTGTCTAGCCATCCTAGCTTGGCTTGCACAATCACGATTTGGACTCTTTATTCGGGCCTTGCGAGAGGACGAAGATGCAGCAGCCGCGTTAGGAATCAATATTGTTCGCTACAAAGTCCTAGTCTTCGTGATTACCTGCACGATGGCGGCTTTAGCAGGAGCGGTTCAAGCCCACTACATTGGAATCATCACCCCCAACAATCTGATGATTATGCAGATGAGTCTCGTCGTGGCAATGGCGGTTATTGGCGGTCTCGAAAACTTTGCAGCCGCAGCGATTGGAGCGATCATCATTGAGTTCATTCTGGAGATGCTCCGAAATAGCTTCGTGATTGGGGGTGTTGAGGTGGATATGACAATCTGGCGGCTTGTTTTCTTCGGAGTATTGCTGATGGTCACCCTGCGGTTCTATCGGAATGGATTGATCACTCCATTCATCGAATACTTCACTCGGGCGCATGTGGCAGCTGAGACCGTCGCCAAACGCTCCAGTGAATCTTCAAGTAATCCAACAGCCTGATCATGGAACTCTCCGTACGCAACCTGAACAAGCGCTTCGGCGGGAACCATGTGCTCAAGGGCCTCTCATTTGAAGTGAAGGGTCCGGAGCTGATTGGGCTGATTGGGCCAAATGGTGCGGGAAAAACCACGCTAACCAACATTCTTGATGGGGCAATCACTCCCAACAGCGGCACGGTCTACCTAAATGGTAAAAGAATCGACCAGCTGCCTCCTTTTGAAGTAGCCCGGGCGGGGCTGGGGCGTACTTTTCAGGTGACTCGCTCCTTCCGCCGCATGACCGTGCTAGAGAACCTCTTCGTTCCTGCTTTGGCCAAAGATCTTACGGTCAGCAAGGATCAGGTACTTCCGAAGGCGATGGAAGTCCTCGAATTTTTGACAATTGACCACTTGCGCAATGAGTACGCTCAAGCTCTCTCTGGAGGACAGCAAAAATTGTTGGAGCTCGGCAGGTTGCTGATGTTGGACCCTGATATCATCATTCTCGATGAGCCCTTTGCCGGAGTTCACCCAAAGTTGATGGAGATCATCTACGGATACATTCGACGTGTCAATGATGCTGGAAAGGCAATCATTCTGATCAGCCATCAAATGGAATCAATCTTCACACTTTGCGGTAGGCTGCTAGTGTTGAACTTTGGTGAACTGATCGCTGATGGGTTCCCTGCTGATGTGAAGAAAGACCCTGCGGTGATTGAGGCCTACTTGGGGAGTGATGAAGAAGAACAGCCCTTAGAGGAGCCAACCCCATCAACAGAAAACAAGCTATGAGTGCAACAGATTCAACGGCTGGGGTGCTTGAACTCAGAGGCTTGGATGTCGGCTATTACAAGGATCTCAACATCCTGCAGGATCTGAATGTAAAAGCTAGAAAGAAACAGATCACCACAATACTTGGTGCAAATGGTGTAGGCAAATCGACCGCTCTCAAGGCAGCCTTTGGATTTCTTAAGCCTAACCGAGGCGATGTTGTTTTGGAGAACGAAAGTCTCCTTGATATTCCCACACATCAGCGGATTCTCAAGGGTCTCGCCTACATCCCGCAACAACCCGGTGTCTTCAAGGATATGACCGTCGAGGAGAACCTTCAACTCGGGGGTTGGACCTTCCGCAAAGACAAGCAGCAGGTTCGTGATAAGATTGAGGCCAATTACGAACGCTTCCCGGTGCTGCGTGAGAAGCGCAAGCAGATTACAGGGGAACTCTCAGGTGGTCAGCAAAGAATGGTTGAGATTAGTCGTACATTGATGGCAGAACCGAAGGTGCTGCTCGTAGATGAGCCCACCGCAGGACTATCGAAGATGCTGGCGGAAGAGGTCTATGAAATGTTAAAGATGCTCGTCACAGTTGATGAATTGACGATTCTGCTGGTCGATCAGGAGATTCGGCAAGCCCTGAAAATAGCTGACTATGTGTATGTGCTAGAATTGGGCAGAAACAAATTTGAAGGACCGGCTCAACAATTTACTGACCTTGAAAAAGCCTTCTGGGTTGGGGGGTGATGTTCTTCTTTTAAGAATACTGTTGTAACAAATGACGATGCCTTCCAAGTCTATTAATTCCCACCTTTTCTATCAGACTAGAAATCATAAACCTCGAGTTTCTCATTCCCAAGGAGTGTACCTTTGGGATCAGCAGGGAAACCAATATTTGGATGCTTCTTCAGGGGCAATGGTCTCCAATATTGGGCACAGCCATCCCAAGGTAATTGCTGCCATCCAAAAACAATTGAATCAAGCAGCATTCGCTTATCGTCTACATTTTGAGAATGATGCAGCCGAAGAGTTTGCTGAAGATCTATCCAAGGTCATGCCGGTGGGCCTGAATCGGGTCTTTTTTGCTTCAGGTGGTTCTGAGACAGTAGAATCCTGCCTAAAACTTGCCAGACAGTTTGCTATTTCACGCGGTGAATCCTCTCGATATAAAGTGATTTCACTGAGCCCCTCTTATCATGGCTGTACGCTTGGACTTCTTGGGATCACTCAATATGGACCCCTGAATGATCCTTTTGATTCCATGTATTTAGAGATGCCAAAGATTGCTGCACCCACGACGTATCGGGATCAGAATTTACTGAGTATGGATCAGCGTGGAGAACGTTATGCGGATCTGCTCGAAAAAGAGATTGTAAAGCAGGGTCCGGAGACGGTCTTGGCCTTCTTGGCAGAGCCTGTAGGTGGGGCTTCAACGGGAGCTTTGGTAGCCCCAGGAACTTACTATCCGAAAGTCAGGGAGATCTGTGACCGCTATGGAGTTTTGTTGATTGCCGATGAGGTGCTCTGTGGTGCTGGTCGTACTGGAGAATACCTAGCGCTTAATCATTGGGGTGTTCAAGCCGATATCGTTGCCTTGGCCAAGGGACTTGCGGCGGGCTACAGTCCCTTGGGAGCCGTTGTTGCCAAAGCAGAGTTGGTGGAGGCGGTTTTGGATGATGGTGGTTTTATGCACGGTTATACCTATGCTGGCAACCCAATGGCTTGTGCAGCAGGGAAAGCAGTTCTTGAGGTAATGCTGGAAGAGAATTTAATGCAGCGAGCTCAAGAACAGGGCTCCAAACTTCTAGTTGGTTTAGAAGAGTTGCAAAAGCAATTTGAATTCATTGGAGATGTTCGCGGTAAGGGACTGTTGCTTGCGTTTGAGCTAGTCGCGAACCGTGAGACTTGGGAGGTGCTTCCGCCAGCATGGAATGCACATTCACGAATCGTTGAACTGGCTTACGAGGAAAAACTGATCCTCTATTCTCGTCGAACAAGAGGTGGATATTCTGGAGATCACTTGATGGTGTGTCCTCCACTATGCATCACCGATGGTGAATTGGACGAATTGTTGTCAAAACTAAAGCGAACCTTGATCAAGTTTGCTAATGAGCACAAACTTCACTCAAATTTGAAGTCCCCCCCTTCCATTCTGCACTGAGCCAATCGATGAAATCTATAGAGAAGAAAAAAGCACTCATCCTTGCGCCTCATACTTTCAACTTTGAGCAAGCCAAGTCGGCCTTTGGGTTAGTTCGAGGGACAGATCGCTTTCAGATAGTAGGGGTGATTGATCCTGAGAAATCAGGCCAGGATGCAGGAATGATTGTGGATGGAAATTTTCGTGGTATATCCGTCTTTGCCTCTGCAAAACATGCTTTTGAGCAGTTGAGTGAATCCCCTGAGGTGGCCATCGTTGGTATCACTCCATCCGGAGGGAGGTTGATTCCAGAATTGTTGAGTTTTATTGAGGAAGCTATCGAAGAAGGACTAGATATCGTCAATGGCCTGCATGAATTTTTGGAGGATAAGCCACATCTGGTTGATGACGCTCGGCAAAGGGGGGTGAAGTTACACGACATCCGTAAACCACGCTCAAAGATGGATCTTCACTTCTGGTCTGGTGAAATCACTAAAGTGCGGGCTCCACGCATAGTGGTCATGGGAACAGATTGCGCCGTGGGCAAAAGAACCACAACACGTTGGCTTTGGGAGGCTTGTAATCAAGCCGGCATCAAGACCGAGATGATTTTCACTGGGCAAACCGGTTGGATGCAGTCTGGACATGATTTCGGTTTTCTATTTGATTCGACACCCAATGATTTTGTCTCTGGGGAATTAGAAGATGCGATCGTTAGGTGTGATTGGGATTGCTCGCCAAATTTAATACTATTGGAGGGACAATCTTCTTTGAGAAATCCATCAGGTCCCTGTGGAGCAGAGTTCATTTGCTCCGCCATGGCAAAGGGAGTGATCATGCAGCATGTGCCTGGAAGGAAGACTTTGCATTTCACCAACGCAAGCCTTCCAATGCCAGATATTCAGGGAGATTTGGATTTGATTAAGATTTATGGGGCCCGAACTCTTGCTTTGACCCTTAACTCAGAGGGACTTGCTCCAACAGAACTAGAAGGAATTAGAATGGATCATCAGCAGCGATTAGGACTGCCTGTCTTTTTACCTAAAGAAAATGGTGTTGAAGGTCTGGTAGCGGTCATCAAGGATTTCCTTCTAAAAGAGCAGAATGCTGGAGAACTAAAAGCCTGAATCCAGAAAAAACAAAATAATTAAGAACTCAATCTTAATTCTCATCCCAAAAACCAATCCGAATACCCAATCCTTCTGAACGGCCCCGCCGAGAAACCAATTCTGAGTCAGACCTCGTGACTCTTTGTGAATGACGGAGACTCCACTCCAAGAGTTGATCATTGAGTTCACGCTTGATTTTGGAATATCCAGCATCATCTCCAAGATCATTCAGTTATAGCGGGTCCTCCTGCAAATCGAAAAGCACCGGACGATACCCTATAGTATGAATGTATTTCCAACGTTGAGTGGTGACCATGTAGATGCGAGCTTTTTTGGGGTCTGCATTTAGTAGTGAAGCTATTGGAGCAACTGAGTAATCGTATTCGCTAATGGCATATTCTCGAATTGATTTGCTGGAGGTGTTGTGAAGCAAAGCCTGCAGAGATTGCCCTTCGAGAATATGATCAGGAAAAGTCCATCCCAAAGCCTCGATGAATGTGGGAATCAGATCTATTGATTCAACTAAGTCCGATGATCTTGAGCCACGCGAGGAATTGGCCTCTGAGGATGGATCACGAATGATCAAAGGAATCTTTACGGATGGTTCGTGAAACTAGTCTTTCTCGCCCAACCAATGATCCCCTAGATAATCCCCATGATCTGAGGTGAAAACGATTAACGTTTGATCATAGGATCCCTGTTCTTCCAGGAACTGAAAAAGCCTGCCGAGGTGATCATCTAACTGTTTCACAAGGCCAAGATATGTTGGCAAAACTCGATCCCGGACTTCATTTTTCGAGAATGCTCTGCTCACTCGAATTTTGGTAAGTGCTTCATAGATTGGATGGGGATTCTTCAATTCATTTTGCGATCTTATTGCTGATGGTAGTTCAAGATCTCGAAATAATTGATGATAGGGACTTGGAGCAATGTAAGGCCAATGAGGTTTGATGTAAGATAAATGAAGACACCAAAGGGAATGGCCATGTTGTTTTAAAAATTCAAGCGCACGATTTGTTGTGTAGGCCGTTTCTGAATGCTCTTCTGTAACCCTTGCAGGTCGGTGAGCATGATGCATGTACCAACCTTCCAAAACCTCCCCATCCTCTCCCTCCGCTGAGTTTGCCCAATCATTCCAGGGATTCTGACCGGGATAGCCGATCTCATTCAAATATTTTTCGTAGGTTGATTTGAGAGGATTGTATCTTCCCCTGGGTCCTTCAGGATAAAGCCCTTCCATCCGATCAAAGATCTGGAACCGCATTGTTGGAGTAACTGGCCAGTTGAAGATTCCAGCTCAATGCCTAGTCGTTGTATGCCAGCGATATCTGGATAGAAATGAGTTTTGCCGACAAGCCAGGTTGATAAGCCTTGCTCTCTAAGAAAATTCCCTAGAGTGATCTCCCCTACTTTTAGAGGGATTCCATTCCAAGTAGCTCCGTGTGACTGGGAATAGCGACCTGTGTAGAATGACATGCGGGAAGATCCACATATGGGAGATTGACAATAGGCTCTGTCAAAAGTGACGCCTTCCTTGGCTAATCGGTCAATGTTTGGAGTTGAAACCAGGGAATTTCCATAGCAGGACAAACAGTCCCAGCGAAGTTGGTCTACCATGATGAACAATACATTCCTTGGACGGGTCATTGGGTTTTTTCTCTAAATTAAAGATTAAATATCTGAAATTATATTTTATTTTTTGTAATGATTATTGATTTACAAAGATAAAGAGACAGATTAAATTATCGTTCCAACTGAGGTTTGTCCGGGGGTGAGTGAGAGGATTTCACTGAAATGATCCACCCTCCAGCGACGTTAAAATCTCTGTAAATGAACTGAGATTTCGGAATGATATAAAAATGCACAGTTAGTAAAAGATACTGAAATTACTTATAGAAAATCAGTTGATGAGGCTGTCTAAGATTTATTGATGTCCAATTATCAAAAAGCTCAGAGTAGTAAACTGAAAATATTGTGACAAAAAAGTAAAATAATTGATTTTTATCGCTATTTTTTTCTCCCCCCGATCTCCTCACACATATTTTCTGACTCATTTATACTATTGATATCGTAACTGCTTGTGGAGTGAGCAGCTACAGATAAACGAAAGGTTTCTAAGCAATTTTCAGATTAAATATATTTTTGAGAATTTAATTGGAAGTTCCTCTCATTCTCAGGAATCAGTCAGAAAATCTGAAAGTTCACTTTAGAAACTGAATGGCATATCTAAATCAATTAGGAGGGAATTATGGAAGCTCTACATTTTGTAAACACAGAACACGATACCAATCACCATCTTGGATTCTCTGGAGTTTCAGAAGCCTCTGATCCAAGTGTCGATGAAGAAAATTACGGCACTAAATCAGGTCAGTCATCTGCTCTGGATAATGAAAAATCTTCGATTCAGGAGGCTTTTCAACTATATGTAAAAGATGTCAGCAGGGTGGAACAGCTTGATCGCAAACAAGAGTCAGCACTAGCCAAAAAAATTGAATCAAATCGTCAAAAGATTGAAGAGATCCTTTTTGGATCAAAACTGGTCTTTGATGAAATCCAAGACTTGGCTCAACGACTGGAGAATGGAGAGATCACTATTCGTCACATCACTGTTGTTAATGATGATGACGAGTTTGAGATGGATGAAGAGATCCGAGTTGTGGCCTTGGTTCAGCAACTTCGTCTGGTTTCTGATGATTTCACCTCAAGGCAAATGTTCAAAAATTCTGGACAAGCTGCAAAATTAAACCGATTAGAAAATGAAGAGTTAGATAAATTGTCCAAGAGAATCCATTCGCAGATTCAGTGGATTTCTTTCAATCAAAATCAGATTGAAAAATTCACAGATTTGCTTGTTCAACAAGCTCGAGAAATCGAATGTGCAAGCGAGCAAATTACTGAGCTTGAACAATCTCAGAGAGTGGACTCAAAAAAGCTTCTCAAGAAGATGCAGAGTTGGGAGGCAGCAAATAAGGCTGGAGATGTCTCAAAAGAGGCTAGCCTGCAAATGGAAATTGAGGATTATGCAGGACAGTCATTTAAAGCAGTCTTGCAAGAGTATCAATTGCTGGAATCAGCTATGAAGTGGAAAAGAGATGTGGTTGAACAGACTGGTCATGATGAAAATGAATTTTTATCCCAAGTGATGAAATTACAGAAATCGCTTGAAGTCATGAAGACAGCTAAAAACCGTCTAATGGAATCCAATCTTCGGCTGGTCGTCAGTATTGCCCGTAAGTACCTGCATTGTGGTCTGGGGATTGAAGATCTGATCCAGGAAGGCAATTTGGGGCTGATGAGGGCTATCGATAAGTTCGATTACGAACGGGGCTGCAAACTATCCACTTATGCAAGTTGGTGGATTCGTCAGTCGATGTCCAGAGCAATTGCCGATCATTCGAGAACCATCCGGATCCCAGTGCACATGATTGATAAAGGGAAACGTGTAATGAAGATCTCTCACCAGTTGGGAATGGAATTGGGACGTCAACCAACACTGGCTGAGGTGGTTGAACGCAGCAGGATGCCAGAAGAGCTTGTGCATGAATTGTTGCACAACATGAATGATCCTCTTTCGATAGATAAACCCTATGGAAGTGAGGAGGGAAGCACTCTGCAGAATGTGGTCCCAGATCAAAATGCGGTAGACCCTCTACAAACTATGATGAGAACAGATCTGACAGAGGTTATTGAGGAGATGCTGACACAGTTACCTCCACGGCAGGAGAAAATTGTCAAAATGCGCTTTGGAATTGGCCACAAGCGAGAGTACACACTCGATGAGATTGGCAAGGAATTTAAAATTACGCGGGAGCGGATCCGGCAGCTACTTTTTCAAGCGCTTGTTAAATTACGACATCCTTGCCGAAGCAATTTTCTGAGAGACTATCACGTGGAGGGCTGTTGAACTTTTTGTTAACTCTAGCGAGTGGGGTTGATGTTCAATCAACCCCTAACTCATTTTAAAGGGGAAACTGCTTATCGTCATTGAGGCTACTTCGATGTGCGTAGCGGAAAGCCTTGTAGTGCAAGGTGGAATGCTGGATCTGATCTAAGCAGAAAGTTTCACGATTATTCGTTACTCGACTATACTCGTAGGTTAAGAATGGATGAAGTGATAATAAGTCTGGACTGTTCGCACTCTGAAGATAAAGTCGGCCACTTTTAAGATGCTGTCGAAGCTTGAGAGTTTCACTTGGTGGAACAAAAAAACCTCCCCGTAACCGCTTGATTGAATAACTCACCTCCTCCCCAAGATCGTCTGAGAAATCACTGATCTGATCAATGAAAAGCAACTCATAAGACGTCATTGGCTCGCTGTACTTACACATCTGTACCCAAACTGGAAGGACTAATTCCAACCAAGCACTAGCGTGTCCGGAGTCTGCATTCACGGGATCGTGAATGCGATTGCGATAGCTGACCAATTGTTGCAAGGCTTCAGACAAGCCGCTCCATTCTCCACGTTCTGTAATCCAGGCTCTTGGGACCTCCCGAACCAGCTGTCCATACAAATCTGCATCGTAAAAAGCTCTTGCGATTCGTTTCCCGACCCAAACCCAACTACCATCTGTCATCGGGCCTTGACGAAAGCGATGACGTAATTCTGAATTTAATTCCTCTGAAAAGCAGCCAGCGTGAAGATACTCTGCACAGATCAGTGCTGAAAAATATTTTGAAACGATCCCAATTGCATTCAACATGTTGATGTGACAGCGATTTGGGTCTGTTTCAGCCATTCTCAGATTTTGTGCATAAGCTAGTGGCGAGGGTAAATCAATTCTTGCCCAAAGATCGATTGGTTGGGATTGCCCCCAAATAGCCCCAGATGCTTGTGATTTCAGTTCCTTATTCTCAAGAATTAATTCCTCAATTTGTCGTAGCAAGCGCTTTTCTCGCTGACGAAAAGTTTGTAACTGTTCTCTGAGCTCTTCTAGGTCTT
>JACLAD010000383.1_pt1 | contig 17764 bp, 19 predicted proteins | sample 8027901 | NCBI WGS metagenome assembly JACLAD01 (sample SAMN15725071, study PRJNA655200) | protist metagenome | isolation source: fluorescence activated cell sorting (FACS) single amplified genomes of... | place: Spain: Blaines Bay Microbial Observatory, Mediterranean Sea | collected 2016-07-05 | reverse complement strand
TATTAATCAGGAGCTTTCTGTTTACATAGACTCCTAAAAAGTGTTCAAAAATACCTATCTCAGAACAGGGTGGATGGTCTGATTCCTGCTCAAATAGCGTGTAGGTTTGGAATTCTTGTACAGGGATGAGCACCCCCCGTGGCTCCCCTGTGTGTCCCCACATGTTGACTACCCTGTCTTCTGAATCTGGTCCCCTGTGCGCAAAATTTTTATTGGATACAAGAGGCTGAACCCGGTTCCATACAAACAGGGTGTCCATACTTTTAAAAGAGGCTGAACCCTGTTCAGTTAATTGAATTATCCCCGGTTCTGAACCAATTCAAAATGTTCTTTTCTGCTGCGTAGAACATTTTGAATTATCCCCACATACATATACACACATAGACGTACACACACACACATACATATATGCATATACATATATCCAAACAGGCAGGGTGACACGTCTTATAAATTCAGTACTACATTTGCACTAAAGTGTTTCGAGTATAGTCGAGTCTTACATTACAGTCGAGTCTGCATGCCGTTTTCTTACAAAGTTTGATTATTATCAATAAATATTTGGATCAGATTTTCTAATATAACATCGAACGCATCGTCTTTGTGCGGAGTTGCCTGGTGTGTTGTTTGAAGCCGATAAAGCAGTTTCTCTCGTACACGAAGCACATTGTCATGCAGAGTTAGAACGTGCGATTTTGACAAATTTCTCAGATAATTCAGGACACCATTCCCCTTTGCCACGACTTCCAACGGTACAAATACACTGAGCAAACGATGATCACCAAACCAAGAATCAATTCCATTGTATCCCTGCATATTAAATAAAATCAGAACAACATATAACATGACATAGAAACTGCAGTTAGTGACCTCGTGTGCAAAAATGACATTTATACATCCTTGGAGCAGTGCATCGTAAAACCCTTTTCTTGACATTGTATCCCCCCAAGGTTGAAGACAAAATCGTGAATCACGGTAAAGATTATCCCTGAATCGCTTATCTTTGTCACTGTGGCGCATTATATGATACCTACAATTTGCAAATCTGGATGGTTTTGCGCAATGCACGTTGCAAAACTATCACAATCGTACCGTCCCCCTTTATCTGGATGCAAGGAAGCATTTACATGTGCTCGACAGCTCTGTCCAAATGCCGTTGTTGAGGCGAGACATTCAGCCAACAGTATTTTTCGAAGGGGCGATGAACCTATTAATCTTGCTCTTTCTTTACCTCCAACCTTTCCTTCCCGATAAATATTACCAACAACTGAAATGTAAATGTGTTGAGCTAAATGTTTCAGTTATTATGAATTATTTAATATACGCACTTGAAGCAAGCAATGGACGTGCTGTAAAATTCTTGATTGATTCTTTGTGAACAAACATTTGTTCATCCGCAAGATACGGAATCTGCTTTACAATAACCCCATCATGCGGGTCTTGGTGACCTCGAACATGAAATGTGACTGAACTTGACCCATTTCCATCCCATCCTCCATGTATTTTTGGCTACATAAAGAGAACGATTACATGTTATTTAATTAAAACATTTAATCAACGCATCAAACCACTTCGAAGCACATTCGCACAATATAAATCGGGCATTTCCCCTTCGCGTGCCTAGCACACCATTGATCAGCTGCATTATTTAGAGGCAAGAGGCTGTCCGAGCCTCTTGTATCCACCAAAAATGGCGTCCTTCATGAATGCAACGAAGCCAAGAAGGTCAGCAGAAAAACAGAATGTGTATACTTAGTTCATAATATCAATTTAACACACTCAATCGTGAAGTATCCAAGTCGTGGTGGAGGATCCCAACAAGCTTGTGGACCAGGAACTATTGCGCGTATCAAGACAAATAAATACCAAGAAAAAATGGAACTGCTTGACAAAATGCATGAGTGACCTGGCACATACGCAATATCGGCAACTTGTCCTTGAGTACATATATATATATGACATTTACTTGTTAACCATGAACGGAACTCCGCCAGTGTTAACAGATCAAACGTACCTTCTCTGGGAGGGCTTAAGCGTGACGCGACCACTGGATAAAGTATTTTTGCCACTTGGCTTTTCCAGGCTGCGTCGTTCGGGCATCTCACCTCTGCAAGCACCGAAAGTTTGTCGGTCAGACTTGAAAAATTGGATTCAAACTTCGTGGAGTTGGATACCAACGAATCATGTTTCTTATTGTTCTTATGATTCGTGCGTTTCTGCTGTTTTTTGTGCTTGTTGGTACTGCCATTTGCGGCGATCAACATCAGCATAATGACATGAACAAATGAGCGAGACATTTCCTCAGGCCATTTTTTAAAAACAGCGTTCCGCCCAACGGATTTTGTTCAATGGGTGGTTTTACAGGCAAGTATAGTGTTGTAATATGTCCCACATGAAAGCAAGTTATTCAGATAGGGTGTGATTGGTGGTAAAACGAATTAACGATTGTTTCAAATGATATTGTTCGTTTTGAACTCTATGTATTTGAGTCCATCATATTTTAGTGTAGCCCAACCCTGATTGTGAGTGACAAATTGGAGTATACTTGACCTCTGTAATTGTTTTCAGTTTTGGGCGGTATTCTACGCCTGTTACTACTAGCAATACTGGCAAATGATGCAACTGCTTGTAAACCTGAAACTGCCAAAAAATGTGATGCTGGTAAGTACTACAATTGTGGAACTGGACTATGTGCATCTTGTGGGCCTGGGCAGTACGCGAGCGGTAAAAATGACTTGACTGAGTGCACGAGCTGCGAACCTGGACGGTAAAACAAAAATCTTTTCTTTTCGTGTACATGAAGACAAGAAAACAATAATAAGAGCTATTTCTATCAATTGTTTGCCTTCTGAATTCAAGGTACCAAGACAAGAGTCGGAAAGGTTCATGCAGAGTGTGTGGCGCTGGCTAGTATGTGCTAATTAGTACTTTCAATGACTATCAAATTTTTGTAAATTTACACCGCCTTGAATCTTCTTGCTTTTCATTGAACACACATCTTTAGCTTTGCAACTGGCGGAGCAGCAAATTGCAATGCGTGCGTTAAGGGCCAGTTTGGTAGTAGCGGAGAGGCAAGTGCCTGCTCACTTTGTGCACAAGGCCAGTTTCAGGACAAAACAAAGCAACAGTCATGCAAACAGTGTGCAACGGGCAGAGTGTCGGCGGTGGTACGGCTATCACAACAAATATTTATGACCTTTATTCCATTCTTGTATGTATTTTCTTTACAAGTGCATGTATGTAAACATATTAATATATCTTATTCAAAGGGTGCTGAATTCTGCGAGATCTGTGGGCCTGGGAAGTATGTGAAGTCAACAGGGGATAGTGAATGTAGTCGGTGTCCCGGTGGCAGGTTCGTTTTTGGTAGTCCCGCGAAGTTTATTCATGTTTTTCTTCTTCTGAAAACGTGTCTATCTAGGGCAAGCGCCAAATCCGAACAAACAAGCATTTCGACCTGCACTAAGTGTGTCAAAGGACAGTTCGCATCTGCTCCTGGGGCAGGTTCGTGTACTAAATGTCCTCGTGGGCAGTATAACACAGAGGGAGAATCTTGGAAATGTTTGGCGTGTCCATCTGGGTAAGTAATTTCTGCAGTCATTGATCTTTTGTACTTCTAATGCCATATCCTAAACTCGATTAAAACCTTTGCTCCAAGATCTTCAACAACAGTCGAAGGTAGTATAAGCTGCACAGTTTGTGAGGCAGGAACATTTGCCCCTACAACAGCATCAACGGAATGTGCTGCTTGTGCTCCCGGGCAAGTGAATTCAAAGTCAAACTCAACTTCGTGTACATCATGCTCAGTGGCAACGTAAGTTATAACAATATTATAATCCTATACGTTTATCTTAATGTTTTCAACATAAATATTCAAGATGTTTTGTTCAATTCTATTCATTAGGATCGCTACGCAACCAGGAATGACGCAATGTCTGTCATGCCAAATGGGTACTTTTTCGGTGTGTACATGTGTACAAAATAGAGTGCAAGAAAGTGTTTGTTGCCTATATCGTGTTTGATATTTTTTAGGCTGTTAATGGAGCATCAACATGCACTTTGTGTCCAGTTGGACAATACCAACTTGATGCAGGCAAAACAAAGTGTGAGGTACTTTTACAGTTTATGGCCAATTGAGACGTAAATAACTTATGTATTCTTGGGTGACCGAATCCATTCTAGATGTGCTCAACAAGTTGCACTAGTGACCAATATATTGATGGCGATTGTGGTGGTCCACAAATTAACTCTCTAGGTCTGCATTATCCTCATTAGCATGTTTGAAAAATATTATTATTATCTAACAACTGTATGTCTTTTCAAAGGTGCGACCACATGTACAAGCGGCGACTCCAAAGACTTTTCAGTTACAGTTACGAAAGATGGTCAAGTATCATCCAACGCTCAGCCTCACAACAAATGGTCAAAGCAGGGCCTATCGTTTGCAGACTGTTCAACAATGTGTATACAGGCAGCTGACTGCCAAAGTTTCCAGCATGTCAGTTATGTATACCTCTAAATTTGTCATAGTCAGCAAATCCGCTGAATTCCTTTGACAATCTTATTTTTTAGTCAACGGATGGCTCCTGTTTTTTCTTCAATAAAGTCGTCCAAAGTAAATCGGGCAAAAAATCACAGACTTGCGGAATAAAAACTAGTAAATGGGAGATAGTCCACACTGGAGCAAAAGGAAGCGGGGATCTAACAAGGTTTAACATCTATTTGGTTCTCATGAGTTTTCAATCTCTGGATTCTGAGAGAATAACTCATCGTAAAATATTAATTTTAATCGAGTACAATTTTTATGATTGCTCAGATTTGCTCGTGGCGCTGGAGGACCCACTGGAACAACTGCTCCAAATGGAGAGGATGTCAATGATGGAAAGTATGAATGGCACAAAGTCAACATCGTAGCTGAGTGCATTGCACTTGCAAACGCGCGATCATGGTCAGTGTCAGTACAGTCGTATTCATTTTCAAACAATGTCTCTAATTTCAAAAATTATTCATACGACCAAGGGTGACTGGATTTGGGTTTCAATATGCAGATGAACCGACTCCAAACACAGCTGATTTCCAGAAGGGATCGTGTCAATTGTTCGAAAAAACACTTGCATACAAAAGTGAAATTAAATTTATCGACTCGTATAAGCTTCAAACTCTTATGCCTACAAGGTAGAAGATACAATACTCTCATTTCATCTCAAATCGCAATTTGCCAGCTTTGTAACTTTAATGCAGCTACAAAACCGGTGCCAAGGTTGATCACAGTTTTATACACTGTGATCATGGGGGGTGGACAGGGGATCAAGCATTAGCCGAGACAAGTTGCAATAACGATCCACATTGCAAGTAAGATTCTCTCCCATAGCATACATTTCGAATATTGAACAGGCCAATTATTTCCCAGGTATATACATAATGAGGGCTGCGATGGCAAGACTTGGCGTTGGTGCGGTTTAGGAGCTTCGATGCCTCAGGGAGATGGAACCGCATGCACGCGAGTCAAGGAAAATCTCGGGTGCAAAGATTGTATAACTAAGTGTCCATCAGGAAGTTATCTCAAAGGGGAACGTTGCGACGGCCTGGTAATATTGATTCAGCAACACTCTCTTATATATCAATAATTACAGCTTATATTATACGCCCTGCATCGATATTTTATACTTAGGGAGGAAAGGATTTGCGGACATGTGAATCATGTATCACAAAATGTAATAATGGATCTTATCTCAGCGGAGCCCCTTGTGATGGTTATTCGGTTCGTCATTTCCATGAAGTTATTGAATTGTACGCGAGTAAAATCCAATATACATAAACTTTTCCCACCCATTTAGTTTCGAGACACACAACTTTGCACATTATGCAAAACATGTGGTGTTGATACTTTCACGGAGAAAACTTGTGATGGCACAAAAGATACTACTGACACAACCAAGTGCACACCTTGTGCAAATACCGCTACCAGGTATTCGCTGCAGTCTGCACCATTCCTAGTCTGTTTCTGTGGAGCAAAGTATATATTTTCATCATCTCTGTTTGTGCGTACGTGTTTGTGTATGAACAGCTGCAAGCAGGATGAATATTTATCGCATCGATGTTCTGGGTCGGATGGCTCAGATATTTCTAAGTGCACAGCATGCAAGCATAAGGTTTGTCTAGCTGGACAATATCTGAGCAGTCGCTGTCCTGGAGGGAGTAGTTCCTTTTTTGACCAAGATATTTCTGCATGCACGTCTTGTACTCGATGCGGGGTTGGATTTTACTCGGTGCGTTACATTATAGTTTGAATGAAATGACATAACCTGGTACCAGAAAATGAGGCTCACTGATAGACAGACTTAAATAATTGTATTTCGCGATCAAAGGTGGGAACTGCTTGCGATGGAAAGGGAACTCAAAACACAGTGTCATGCGCTAGTTGTAACGCACTTTGCAAAGGACCCAAATTTCCGGTCACCGCCAATGGTGTAAATTGCACACAAGAATGCCCCCTCGAAAGTGCTGATAAGGTTCAATATATATAGCGACGCATGACCACTCAAATAAAGCATTCATACTCAATATATTCACTCGTTATTCAAAGGGTGTTGAGCTGCTTAAGTCTTCTGTTTCAAATGGTAATTTTCTCGCAAGCCTTGTGGCAGCAGGCTTCGACCCCAAAACTAGCATAATTACTTCAACGTTTGAGCAGGTGGAAGAACGTATATATATATATTGATTTGCACTCTGTAAATTAAAATTTTTTTTACGGTGCAATTAATACGATTGCAAATTAGGTTGATAATTTTATTCAAGCAACCATACAAATTGGATATTACGCAGAGGTTGATTTTGTACCTCCTTCCTTGCTTGATTCTGGTCTTCGGGATGTTGTTGCCGACATTACAAACGTGGATACTAAAAGGGTATTAAACATAAAATGTTCAAGTTCCAGAAACAGGGTCATATTATCCATGTAACCATATAATTGTCTAGGTGGACACAACCGCGCGGCGTCGCGTCGATGTAGACCACGCCAAAGCTGGATGTTACGATATTGCACTTGCAAAAGACGTTGCGCCTGAAGCTGCTGTTTTTGTTGATCCGAACAGGTGCTCAGCGGAGCGCTTTCTTTACGCTTGATTTTGTAACTGTTTGATACTTTACAATATAGTGGCGCGTGCGATGTTAATTTTAATAAACAAACAAAAGAAACGAATCCGGTGGCTTACTGCTCAGCGCTTTGTCTTGCACACGAAAGCAAGAGGTTTATTGTATGTATAAACTAATATTATATTCACACCTTATGCCTCTTGTCGTACGACCAGTTGTGTGGGATTTTTTTCGTGGACAAAAACTAGCGCCAAAACACCAGCAATGTGCTGCTTGTTTAAGTCATTTCCGTCAAACTGGGCAAGCCTGGCTCTCCGCGATACTCCGTCGGGATACTTTTATCAGCAAGATTGTGGTACATCACGGCGGCAACTTAGTCCAACCCATGCTAACGAAACATTGCGAGCTCTCAAACGCCGAATATCTCGTATTCAACGCCAAATTATGCTTAATGAATTAGTTTCAATGGCATCGGAAGCGAGTGAAACTAGCAGCGATCCTCCAAATTTAATTAAGAGCAAATTTGAAGGTGCATTGAATCAAAAAAAAAGGAGAAGACTTGAGGGGACTGGTGATAAAGCAGAGGTTATTATGACCGTTGATATGGGATTTTGCAAACCACACGAATTTCAGGTTTGTATACGATGCTTAATCATATTTATTGGATCAGGAGTGAATAGTCTGCTTTGCATTGATGTTCTTGACAGAGCAAACAGCAGGAAGGAGTTTGCCATGCTTGCAGATACGGGAAAGATGCCTGCTCGGCAGGACAATATCACATTTCGTGCACCGGTTACACAAGCACCGATACATCAAATTGTGTAAACTGTAAAACAGCGTGCTCATCCGGTCAATTTCCTTTCGGAAATTGTGATGGCAAAGGGACATCAGATAATGTTGAATGCAGATCTTGTAAAACCCAATGCGATAAGAACACTGTCACGACTAGTGGTGAAGCATGTATAAGTTTTTGTGACACGGATCCAGTATTTACCAATTGTCCAAATGAAATCTCTGCGATTACGGATCCATTTCTGTCAGTATCTACACTCTGTTGGTCAAATATTACTGCAAACGATGCCGAGGATGGTGAACTGAAGGTTTCATATACTGTAAAATGGCCGTGTAATGTCTTTTCAACTGTACATCAACTTCCACTGCCGTTTGCTTTAGGTTACGCTCGTGACTCCAGATCCAAGTACCATTGACCCCAAAATTTCAACTAAGGCATTTGGAAACGGCTATCCGATTGCAAAAGGAACGACGCAGGTACAATAACATTAGTCAACTTGTTTTCTCAAGAAAAGCAATCACCCAAAACATGTGATTCATAATAGTCCAAATACATGCAGGTCAAATACAAAGCAATCGACAGTGTCAACACAACAATTGAATGTTCTTTTACAATCACTGTATCGGATGGAACAGACTTGAGTCGATGTAATTTCGGGTTAAGTCAAATGCATTTTTTTTTTTGAAACTGCACCCGTTGCCACTCATGATGTGCACGATTTATTCCAGGCACTACTGGTCTGGATGTCAACAACAGTGTCTAACATGTACCAGCGAAGGCAAATGTCCGCAGGGAAAGTATTACGACTCTTCCAAGTGCCAGGTTGAAACAAAATCTCAATATAACAGCTATGCCACTTTGCTCAATACTCTTTGACAAATCATGTCGCATAAATTTTGGCAAGGGCTACGGAACAGAAGATGATGTTTGTGTAGAATGTGGCACATCTGCGTGTCAGGGAGGGCAGTACGCTGATCCAGCAAAATGTGATGGAACCGGCAATTCCAATGATCGTTGCCAGGTAAACCAATCAAGTTCATGGCTTGATCTGCTGCATTAACCTTTATATTTTCGTACATATCCTTTGTAGACATGCACAAAAAAGGGCAAATGTACTGCTGGGACGTATTACGACAGTTGTAAGTCTCTTGTGAAAATCGCTCTGACTTGACGTGTCAAATGATTGTTCGCCTTTGCTATTAATTTAATTATCAGAAACATCCTTGTGTTCAGTAACTGACCTTTCTGTTTCACAACTATTTGCCAGCAAAATGTAAAGATGGTACAGGGACATCAGATAATTCGTGCGTACCATGTGCCTCCAAATGCCCCAAAGGACAGTATCTCAACCAAAACAAGTGCAATGGGAAGCAAACAAAAGATGATCGCTGTACCGCTTGCACTTCAAGTGGTAAATGTCCTTCTGGGTTTTATTTCGACTCAACAAGGTTTTGTACCGTAATCATTCCAACAATTCTTGCGTTCCGTATGTGAAAAAATTCTTTTGCCAATGCTTGCAGGTGCCAAGGCGACAGCACTGAAAATGATTCGTGCCAGTCGTGCCATTCATTAGGTTCTTGCCCGAAGGGATTCTATCACGATGCTGCGCTGTGTGATGGCAAAGGCACATCAAAGCTTGCAACGTGCAAAGCATGTACTTCAAGCGGGTCTTGCCCGAATGGATTTTACTATGATGCATCTAAATGCGACGGTAGCGCATACATGTCTTTGATGCGCAAAATTTTGCACCGAGCTTGTTGTTCTATCAGGATTAAAATAAAACACCCTTTGCAAATGTCTCTCAATAATAGGTAAAGGTTCTTCTGACAGCAGCTGTCAAGAATGTACCAAAGAAGGACAATGCCCAAGCAACTTTTACTTCGATAAAGGGTCAAAATGCGCTGCTGCTGGTATCGGTAAAAGTACGGCAGATGATAGTTGCAAGCCTTGTACAATTGCTGGGAAATGTCCTGCAAATCACTATTATGAGCATGGAGCTTGCAGCGGGAAAACATCTGCAGATACATCTTGTAAACCGTGTACCGCTAACGGTTTGAAACATGCAGTACTTAACCAGTTTTTTGGGGGGAGAGAATAAAAATTGACTTGCATTAATATTTGTGGTATTTAGGAAAGTGTCCGGCAGGGAAATACTTTTGGAGCACTGGAGCAAATCCGAGTCGCTGTACAACTGGAGAAGGGTTTACAGATGATGCTTGTAAGACATGCACCCAGGTACGCCGTTCTATGATTGTCATCAGGGTGGACAAATCTTGATGTTTCGTGAAGTAACTCCTTTGAATGACTTTGTTATAGGCCGGACAATGCCCTCAAGGCTTTTATCACGATCCCACCAGATATGCAAATTGTTTAAAGGGCACTACTTCTCTGGATGCTTGCATGCCATGCACATCCAAAGGCGCTTGCAAGTCTGGTGAGTACTACAACACAAACTCCTTGTGTGCAACAGGAGGGGCTGGATTTGCGCATGATGGCCCCGACAAAGACGATGCTTGTGCAACTTGTACGAAAACGGGTAAATGTAATTTTGGTTACTACTTCAAGAAGGCCTGCGACGGCAAGGGCGATGAAAATGATTCCTGTCACCTTTGCACATTGAATACGAAGGTGAATTGCAACCTGTTCCCAATCATACAAAGTGATTTTGCTCACGGCTATTTTGATTCACGCCATTATCATTATCGCAGTGTCCCAAAATGAAGTATTATGACTTCACTAAATGCGATGGCAAAGGCACAACTGACGCAACATGTATTTCATGCACGTCGGAGAACGCGTGCAAGGCAAAAGGAGGTCATTACTTCGACGAAAATAAATGCGATGGAACATTTGCTGAAGATAATTCGTGCTCGCCTTGTTGTCCAACTGGGTGGGTAGATGATGATTTTTCGTGTAATTACATAATAGTTATATTGGTTTGAACCATCATGTTGCAGATACTTTCATGATGGCAAAAGCAAGTGCGATGGCATTAGTGGGTGCTCAGCTTGTGCTGTCAGTTTAGGTCAAACATGCCCAATTGACAACTTCGCAGACCCAGCAAAGTGTTTGGGCACAGGAACTAAGGATGATAAGTGTACAGAATGCAAAGTTAAGGCATCTTCTTGCAAGGGAGGCACTTTTTTGCGTCGGTGTCCTGGAGATGGAACATCTGATATTTCGCTCTGTGTAGACTGCGACCCTAAGCACTGTATTGTCGAGCAGGTCGGTTCTGATATAAAATTCTAGACGAAAGTATACGCACAAGCTTATTCTTTGCGCAAGTGCAATTTCAATTGTTGCATAAATTTATAGAAATACTATAATGCGGCAAAGTGTTCTGGGATTGATAATGGATGTCGCGACGGTATTAGATGTGAAAACGATTGTAGTGGCCATGGTAAGACATGTTCGATTTGACAGCATGTGCCAAGATTCAATTTGAAATTGGGGCCTACATACAGAAAAAATATATTGATTCATGCATGCACAGGTACTTGCGATTACGCACGAGGCCTATGCAGCTGTTGGACAGGATGGGGTGCAATTTCTGACAAATCTTTGTATAGCAGTCCAGATTGTTCCACGAGAACCTGTCCAACTGGTGTTGTATGGGCTTCGCGCGGGATGAAGACGACGATAAAACAGGAGTGCTCTGGTCAGGGTCTTTGCGATAGGTCGTCAGGTCAATGCCAATGCACACCACCTTACAATGGGGAAGCGTGTGAGATTTCAGGATGTCCGAGTACAAATCATGAGGTCTGATTTGCCAAGCGTCGCAAATGAATTTATTATGTTATAGAAATTCCATGCTAGCATATCAACATGGTGGAAATCATATCTTTTTAAACATTGTAATGTTTCAACAATTAGATTTGCTCTGGCCATGGGCGTTGTATCAATATGGCCGAAATGTCCTTCGCTGAGAATGCAATGCCAGTACTAATTGGCGTGGACGTCAGTAAGGGTGAAAAATACAGCGGAACATCGGCATGGGATGACAGCAAAGCAATATTTGGCTGCGTGTGCGATTCAAGTTGGGCTGTGGGACTAAGTAATGCCACCACACAAAAGGCAGAATGGTTTGAATCTGAATCAAGATATTTGGCTACAAATTGGCTGGAATTGAATTGAATGTCATGCATGATTTGCCTCTAGGTATGGTCCAGCTTGCAATCTAAGACACTGTCCATCGGGTGACGATCCAATGACTTGTTCAATCGATGAAACCAACTGCGACGGTGTGCACGGGGGAGCACGAACCAACAAATGTTTTGTGGAATGTAGTCACCGTGGCGACTGCGATGCGAGTACTGGACTCTGCAAATGCCACCCAGGCATTGACTTAAAAGTGTTATTGAATAATATAATATGGTATTATTTTATTATCTCATTGTGTTAATTGTTGCAAATACCAGGGTTTGCAGGTCACAACTGTGGGATTCGATTGGACCTGACCGAACACGATGAATACCGGACAAGAAGGGTCCTCGAAGTTGAAGTTGCACAAACTCCCGAAGACATCGAATACGAAATAAGATCCCGTTTGCAGTAATACTGCAGTGTATTTATAAGATATTGTATTACTTGAAGGATATATACTATGTATATATATAAACATTAATTGTACAGACTATTGAATAACTATTCAATATTTAGGATACATATTGGCGATGTTACTGCCGTCTATTACTAAGTTCGAAAATGTAGTAATCCAGTAATCTATCTGATTATGGAAAAATGTTATATAATCTAGATTATAATAGTATTCGAATACACAGTACTAGATTTTACTGGGATTTTGATGCAAATTAAACAAAAAAAAAATGATTCATGTAAGTATTCATATAAGATGATGATATATCAAAAGAATACAATAGAAATCATGTCATCACATATCCCTTCGAAACAATAGTCTTCTGTTGCGATTACTTTTCCTTGATCATTTGTTATCATGGACGGGTCAACCCTATAAAGGATAATGATCTGAGGGACCTGTCAAATCAAAATTATTTGTGTTACAGTACAGGCCTAAGTAGCTACTGGATTATACAATGTATACTAGATTTTTCACTAGATTTTAACTAGATTATAACAATCGTCGCAAAAGCCTAGATTTTACTAGATTTTGGTTGGTTTTGACTAGATTATACTACAGCTTGACTAGATTATACCAACGCCATTGCACGTCACGTATGGACAGACCGGTATAATTGTACATACATAATACCGGTACATACAGACACACGTTGGCCAGAAGACCAGTTTTTTTCTCAAACACGTTGGCTAGTATCTTTGAACCAGTGAATTATTTTTTTTTTATTTATTATTTCATGGCTGTGTGACTGTACCGTTACCCCCCCACACAACTACAACTTTGCCACACACACAATGACAGATCCTGTGCTTTCTCCGTTCAACAGCCCGCTGCAAAACAAGGCAGCACTTGCTCAACAGTATGATCGCCCACCCCGAGTATGTCTGGTGACTGGCGGCACTGGGTTTGTTGGACAGCGCCTTGTGGAAATGCTTGTGGAACGAGGTGCACAACGTGTCATTTCCTTCGACATTGTGCCTCCCAACAAGAACTTTTGGCGACATGAAGCTATTGAGTATGTTGTTGGGGATATCACTGACAAAGATGCAGTTGACAAAGCTTGTCAAGACGTTGATTGCGTTTGGCACAATGCCGCAGCTGTCGGTCCATTCCATCCACAAAAACTGTTCGTTCAATTGCATGACCCTTGCAACTTGCGTTACTGATTTAGTAGAATTGTTATTGACCATTTGGATTTGATTGATGTGATAACATGCACCCAGGTACATGAAAATCAACTACGAAGGTACTTTGAACGTGATTGCAGCATGCAAAAAGCACGGCGTGCCAAAAATTGTCATGTCGTCGTCGCCGTCCACTCGATTCTCTGGGCGTGACATCGACGGTGACACTGAAGACCAGTTACCAACTATTCCAATGAAGAAGTACTTGCAAGCTTATGCTGGTAGTAAAGCAGCCGGTGAAAAAGCTTTGCGGGACGCTTGTTGTGATGAACTGATGACCATTGCGGTGGCGCCACACCAGGTGTATGGTCCCCGGGATAACTTGATGATGCCGAACTTGATGGAGGCTGCCGGTACTGGAAAATTGCGTGTTTTCGCAAAGAAATCTACTGGGTATGGTATGAACAAAGTATGCTACACTCACGTCGACAATTACGCCCACGGTCTGATCATCAGCGAGCGGGCGTTATACCCAGGTTCACCCGCCCTTGGAAAGTTTTATATTGTGACGGACGGAGCCACTCACACCGACCCAGCTGGTTTTGCCTACTTTTGGGTGGAATTGGATAAGATAGTGGTCCAATTAGGTTTTCCTTCCTTGTGGGAGAAGTTTAAGCTGCCTTACTGGCTGCTAATGATAGTGGCCTATATTTGCAACATCATCGGTTGGATTTTAAACGTCAAACTGAAGCTCAATCCGTTCAATATTGTTGTGTTGACCATGCACCGTTGGTTCATCATTGACAACGCAATCCGTGACCTCAACTACAAACCGATCATTTCTTTTACCGAAGGCTGGCGAGAAACAGGAGAATGGTTCAAGGAGCATTGGTTGCCACAATTCTTGGCTTCTCGACGTGCCTCGTCTGGTAAGGGTGGCATGTTCGGCTCCATTGCGAAACAATCGCAGAGGAAGATCGATATTCAAGGAGGAAAAAATGCCACTGACACCGGTGAGAACTATTTCGTCGAATCTTCGAAAGAACGTTGAAACTTCAGGCAGCAAACTGTGGGTCGCATCTGTCCTTGGCATTCGTCGCGACAGTACGAGATTGATCAGTACAATGGTAACAATTGTACAATTTATACCGGTGCTTTGACCGACTTTTGGCACTTACCGTATCTACTTTTTATTGTCCTTCGCATTATTGAACCCTCTTCTAAAAGAGTCTGTATGTATGTATGATTCATACCCCGATGTATCGCATGTGATCATAATCATCAAACTTAAATTTTTTAGTGATATACATCATCATCATCATCATCATCAAAACTTATTATCTCAGAACTGAGCTTAAGTCGGTAGTATATTACCATAGAATTGTATATACTACCTAAACTGTCTGGAGTCTAAGAACCGTTTCCAGTTCAGTTGACCGAACAATAGTCAACAAATAGCACATAGGTTACAACAAGAAAACCCCTGGCTATTTCTCCTACATGTTGTAAATACAAACAATACAATAACAATATTATACAAGTACAATTCAAATATGACGAGTCGTAGTCCTCAGTGATATACAGTGCATAATATAAGCATTTACATTTACATTCACAAAACATATTCGACTTACAATAGTATTATAATAGTATTATCTCCTCAGCCAAGGAATGGTAGCTACACTATTCACCCTAACCCTAACCCTAACCCTAATGAATACTTACTGTGAACACTACAGCACTACTACTAAGACACTACAGTACTACTACTAAGACACTACAGTACTAATATTAGTACAGTAGCTTTAGAGTGTTCAAGGGAATCATTCGTGAACGTGAATTACTACTATGATATGATACACCGGATACCAAAAGAAAGAGCCTTACTGTACAGTGCACTAGTAATTGATTCGAGTTCAACGAGCCATCTAAATTCAAACACAAATTGAAATTCGAATGCGAAGCCAAACTTGCTTTCAAACCTGGACTGTGTTTCAGACTCAATGGAGTCGCACAGCAGTGCATATGTTCCCATAAATTCTGACATGCAAGCTGGAGGTAGAAACGGTTTGGTTAACTCTTTCAATCTTCGTCTGATGAATCTGGCGGCAGAGGCCCCCAAACAAATAGCTCTTCTCCAAGCGATTCTTTCTTAGATGGTACTTTTTGTAGAGTTGAGCCATCCAAAGTTTCTATTTTTGTCTTTGATTTTTGTTTACGACTCTTTGAACCCGACGCGTTTTGAGCGCGAGCAAGCGCTTTTTCACAGGCCTGGGGAGCACAAAACTTGGTTTATCGATATCAAAAGTAAATACAATCATATACATACAGTATATGATTCAAAAAATTGATAACCACCTTACTCTGTGGCTCAATCTGTAGAGCATGTGAGAATGCCTGTATAGTAAAATTTATGAAATTTTGGGAAGATCTGAATCGTGGTAAATTATTGCCTTTTCTTACCTCGACAGCCTTTTCTGGCTGCTGCATCTTTTCAAAAACAACCCCAAGTCGGTATGCTGCCTTCATGTACCTGGTTTGCCATCATGAATAGTGAAGATGCAAATACGATTGCTTTCTACAAGTAGCAGTATTGCATGTACCTGGGATTGATTTGTAAAGCTTGTTGACAATCGACCACAGCGGTATGTAATCGATTCAATTTGACCATGCAGGTTGCTCTACATTTTCCCATGGCATTTTTTCAACCCGATGCAAACGCAAAACAAAGGCATGCAAGGTTGCCTGTTTGTAAGAAGTAAATGTGCATCCATTTCGATTGCATGTTCTACTGCAGCTTGTTGTTCCTTCCAAAAGTAATGAATTTGGTCACGATAAAATCATACCAATGTTATCAAGGCATATGCTTCACCCTTTGTTGCTTTGATTCAGCTGGCTCTGGCGCCACTTTAGCAATTATATCTTTTGTGGTCCTATTGACCACAAAAAGACCTATGGCGGCCAATAATCGTGTTAAAATAGGATTTGTTACAAGATTGAATTCGGTGCTTTCCTCTCTTGTTGATTAAGAGCCAACTTACCGGCAGTGTAGCATAACGCAGCTCGATGAGGACGTTTCCTGAAGTTACTGTTTCCGAGTTCTCGCCAATCTTGTGGACTTTTAGGTTTAAATTGTTATATGAGTGATTTCTGTACCAAATTGGAAGGTTTTGTGTTTCACAACATACGTTCGATTCGAATTTGCTAGCAAAAGCGACTGGGCAGCTCGGAGATCTTCGCCAAGAAGTTCGCTTTGCTACAATCAGATGGTAAGAAGTAAGCAACCTCGTCGATTTCGATCCAGGCAATGTTTTATCACCTTTTGCTCCTCGGTTTTTGGCACATTGTCAGGAGGCGGATCTGACGGTATAAAAGGCGTTCCAACAACCAATCCATCATCCTGGAATTCGTTAACAATGTTCTGTGTCTTTATGAGCACTGAGAATACAAACATACACCAGACCCAACCTCTTCGCTTCCTGTGTCAATTATTACGTAGGGTACCTACATGGAAAACATAAACAACAACATACCGGCTAGTGAGTACCAAGTCACGATATAGTTTCACATGCATAGTCTTGCTGTCTAAACCTCCCACAAAACCCCAGATGATGCTTTATCTGGCACTTGAACTTGCACGCCTTTCTACACAATATTTATACATACATATATTTGTATCAAAAGCCGTCCAGTTTTAAATTGATTGATTGTGACCTTTCCAATCATCCCTGTTAGTTGTATTGTGTCGCCTGGTTTGACTCCTGTTGGCGTGGTCACTTTGACAAATTTTACTTCGCGTGGTGGAGGTCTGTTTGGGTACCGCGCAGTCGCTTTCTGTGCCTACGGTGATACGGAGCAACACAAAAAAATGCAATATAAGACAACTCAACACAATGCGGTCTAAGTAAAATGTAATATGGCGACATATGATATAATGTACTGACTATACTATTCAGCATTATACTCATTTCATAGGTGGGAATATATATGAATGTGAGTATGCATATGTATGTATGAATTTATTGATCTGTTCACGCATATTAATACATATTCGTTTTTATGTATGTATTTATACATATATGTGTAAATATACATATATGTGTGTATGTGTGTGTATGTGTGTCTATGTGTGTGTATGTGTGTCTGTGTATGTTT
>JACLAD010005747.1_pt1 | contig 17769 bp, 13 predicted proteins | sample 8027901 | NCBI WGS metagenome assembly JACLAD01 (sample SAMN15725071, study PRJNA655200) | protist metagenome | isolation source: fluorescence activated cell sorting (FACS) single amplified genomes of... | place: Spain: Blaines Bay Microbial Observatory, Mediterranean Sea | collected 2016-07-05 | reverse complement strand
CTTACCGCCTAAAGCCTACAGCCTAAAGCTAACCTCCAACAGCCTCAAAAATCACGCAACCGTAATCTCCTTCTCTAAATAAACCTCCTGTACACTTCTTAGGATCTCTACCCCTTCAGAAAATGGTCTTTGAAAAGCCTTTCTTCCCATGATGAGTCCGCTGCCGCCTGCGCGCTTGTTGATAACGGCCGTTTTTACCGCTTCCTTTACATCAGATTCTCCTTTAGAGCCGCCCCCGGAATTGATCAACCCGATTTTTCCCATGTAGCAGTTGGCAACCTGTAGCCGGCAAAGATCAATAGGATGATCTGTAGCAAGATTTTCATACATTCCCTCATCAAATTTCCCAAAGCCAATTTCCCTGTAGCCGTAGTTGGTGGTAGGAAGTTTTTGTTTGATGATATCGGCTTTTATGGTAACTCCAATATGGTTTGCCTGTCCGGTAAGATCGGCGGCGGCGTGATAATCTTCCTGATCGGTTTTAAACTGGCTGTTCCTTGTGTAGCACCATAAAATGGTGGCCATTCCCAGTTGATGAGCTTCTTCAAAAGCAGCAGCTATCTCCTGGATTTGCCGCGTACTTTCTTCAGAACCAAAATAAATGGTCGCTCCAATGGCCGTGGCTCCCATATCCCAGGCTTCGCGAACACTTCCGAAGGGAATCTGGTCGTATTTGTTGGGATAAGTCAATAGTTCATTGTGGTTGATCTTGACGATGAAAGGGATCTTATGAGCATATTTTCTCGCATGCAGGGCGAGTGCACCAAAAGTGGAAGCGACTCCGTTACAACCGGCTTCCATGGCCAGCTTGATGATGTTTTCAGGATCAAAATAATCCTGGTTTTTATAAAAGGAAAAAGCTGCACTGTGTTCGATTCCCTGGTCCACGGGAAGAATGTTGATATAACCCGTTCCGCTAAGTTCGCCGTGGTTATAAAGTTGCGCCAGACTCTTCAAAACCTGCGGACTGCGGTCGCTGTCGGCAAAAGAATCTACGCTATGCGGGCCGGGGATCATAAGCCTGTCCTTATTTATTTTTTCACTTTTGTAATCCAGCAGGGAAGCGTCTGCTCCCAATACTTCCGTGATCTTATCAATGTTTTTCATAAAGTTTAAATTTTGTGTATTGGTTTGGACATTTTATTTTCCGTAGTAAAATTTTACGAGATAATGTTCAGCTCATATTACTGCTCTCTTAAGATAAGTGTTTTGAAGTGAAGGAGTTAAAAACAGAATTGTAAAAAAATGATAAAAGTTAATTGTATTGATAAAAGATCCCTTCGTCAAAAGGTGTCCATAAACAGGCCCGTAAATTTGCATGTTTGAGTCCGTCGTTGATCCAGGTGTTGCAGGTGTAGAAAAAGTGCAGGGAACCTTTTGCGTGGAAGAAAGCATCGTGTTGATTGTAGTGCAGGCCCTTTACCGGTTTAGGCATTTCCGCAGCATTTTTTTGAAAAGCAGTATATACATATTCCACCAGTTTCTCATACTGCTCTTTGGTAATATCGAGCCTCACAGTTGGATTATTTTGCCTTATTGCCGGCTCCATAGTGACGTGCAGTGCAGAAGGGCTTTTGAGGAAAACCGACTGGAAGGCGACAGGAAAACGCAGGTCTGACCATTCTTTTGTTTCCTTATAAAATTCGAGATCGCCCCAGCCAAAAGAAATATACCTGAAAACTGCCGTTTTTGAAGGTATAGTTTCCGCAGGAATAACATCTTTCCAATCTATGATTTCGTTTTCAATAGGAAAGATGAAATCTGTGTGGACTCCATTAGTTCTCAGGTAAATCGTGATAGTGCCGTCATTAGGCTGCGTGGTATTTACCGGGATGACAGAACCAATAAGAGCTGCGACCAGGTAGAGCACCATGATAAACAGAAGAGAGAACAGGCCTTTGGCCAGAAATCGAACGACTTTTATGCCAACATCTGCTGCTCCCATTTGCTTACAATTTTACTGTTTTATTTCAAGCTGAAATAAAAAACCGGATGCACTCTTTCAATGCTTTTTTGAAGAGGTCAATTTCTTCCAGCGTGTTGTATGGTGCAAAACCAATGCGAATCCATCCTCCGGTTTCCATCACATCAAACACTTCGGCCATGGTAGATGCGTAGAAATGTCCGTCACCAATGCACAGGTTGAATTTTTCTGCGAAAAACCTCGTTGCCTCGCGGGAATGAATATGATCAATTTTAAAGGCAAAAGTGGGAGTTTTTGAAACATTTTCGGGAGCGCGATAGACGGTAACTTCCGGAAATTCTGCAAGAAAGCTTTCCATTTCCGCTATTAAAGATCGTTCATGGTCTTCAATGCTCTTCATTCCCGAAGCAAGACGTTGTTTGCGATTTTCACCTTCTCCCAGGTTTTCAATAAAGGAAATAGCACCACATAATCCTGCAATTCCTTCATGGTTTTGGGTTCCGGTTTCAAGTTTATATGGAATATCATTAGGGGCCGGTTCCAGCTTCTGAACAGGAAGTTTTTTAAATAACTCAGACTTTATAACTCCAATTCCAAGGTGCGGACCGAAGAATTTATAAGCAGAGCAAAATAGTACATCGCAATCCAAATCTTTAAAATCCACCGTAAAATGCGGAACGGCATGGACGGCATCAAGAACAGTAAAGGCATTTACCTCTTTTGCTTTTTTAATGACCTTTTCGACTTCTGAAATTGTTCCCGTGAGATTGGAAGACATTCCAACGGCTACTAACGCAGTTTTTGAGGTAATGATCTTATCCAAACCTGAAAGATTAAGTGTGAGGGTTTCTTTGTCCACTGGTATGAACCTGATCTCTGCGCCGGTTTCTTTCGCCAGGCTTATCCACGGGTCTACATTGGCGCGGTGATCAAGTTCGGTCACTACAATTTCATCTCCTTCTTTGGTAAAAGACTTTAGAGCATTAGAAACCTGGAATGCAAGACTGGTCATATTTTGTCCAAAAGCGACTTCTTCAGGTTCGCAATTCAGAAGATCGGCTACTGTAGATTTTCCTTCAGCAAGTAATTTGTCGGTTTTTTGACTGGTGGGAAAGGTACCGTGAAGATTTCCCATTCCCGTAGTAATGTATTCCAGCATTCGGTCAATGCAGGCCTGCACCATTTGCGTTCCGCCAGGGCCGTCAAAATAAATTGGGAAAACCTGGTTTTTATCTTTGATTTGAAGCGCGGGAAAAGACGCTCTTACTTTTTCAATGGGAAATGATATCATGTGTTAATTGTTTTTCTTTTTTCTCTTTTTATAGTCAAGGTAGACATAGATTGCGTAAAGTACAAATCCAACTCCTCCAACCCAGTAGAGCCCTTCCTCCATGCGGTCAAAATCTTTAGAGAAATAACCTACGGCCAAAGATAACGGGATCATACCTGCATAAGTGGCCGCCATGAATCTTTTGTAGTTCATGTTGAATATCCCCGCGATAAAACTAATGCTGTCATTTGAAAAGAAAGGTGAGATCCTAAAAAGTACCACCGTCCCAAAACCGTAATTTGAGATCCAGAATTTCATTTTATCAGATTTCTTTTTGCTCATAAAACTTCGGAAAATGGTATTTTCCAGCTTGTCTCCTATATAATATCCCAGAGAGGAAGCAATGCCTATACCAACGAGATTGATCAATACCCCCCACCAGAAACCATAAGCAAGTACCGCAACGATGATTGGCAGCCAGGATGGGAAAATGAGCAGGAACATTTGCAAAATAATGAACAAAATAATGGCAACAGGTCCCCAAAAGCCGAAATCTTTGAAATATTGCTGAGTTTTCTCATGATCTTCACTCATAAGAATAGACCAGGTCTGGTCTACGAAAACCTGGAAAGGTTCATAATAGAAATACATACCTACCAGCCCCAGAATTACAGTGCCGCTGAGAATAAAGGAGAAATATTTCTGAAGAAATGCCTTTATAGGTAATTGGTTTTAGAAAGTGCTCAAAGATTGCCCTTTTTGAGTATCCACAAATTATGGCTTTTTTTAATTTCAAACTGTTGTGGCTTTCATAAAATTCTGCTGTATTGGTTGAGTGTTACAGGCTTTTCTGTAGTTAGAGATTTAGTACACAATTATTCACCTGCAGCAGGACTAAGAAAGAAATATGCGTCTTTGCTTTACTGCCTGGAAATCAGCTTCCTTTAAAGCGTAAGAGTCTTGCCGGCAAGAGCATCTTGATGAGAAAAAATTCTTTTGGTTCATAAAAAATAATCTGCAAATAACATTTACATAACATTGATTCTAGTTCTTTGCCATGACAAAAACTAGGAAAATGAAGTTAAAGCATTTAATGGTGCCGCTATTAATGGTGGGGACCATTCAATACTCTGCGGCCCAGGAAGTCACAGAAAATACTTTTGGAAAAGGCTTGATTAACATTGTAGCCAAAGACAACTCATACAGTATGCGTTTCGCGGCCCGCTTCCAGTCCCTGTACACCTCTCAATGGGAATTTCCCGAATATGAAGAATTTACTTCAGGAGAATCTAATATGTTGATTAGGAGAGCCCGATTGAAATTTGATGGTTTTGCTTATACCCCGAAGCTGGAGTATAAGTTGGAGTTGGGATTGTCTAACAGAGACCTTTCCGGTACTTCAGAGTATACCAGCAACGCTCCCAGGATGATTTTGGACGCAGTCGTAAAATGGAATTTCTATGAAAATTTTGAGCTTTGGGCAGGACAGACGAAACTTCCGGGAAACAGGGAACGGGTAATTTCTTCAGCAAATATGCAAACTGTAGATCGTTCCCTGGTGAATAGTCGTTTTAATATAGACAGGGATATTGGCTTGCAGTTACATCATGCTTTCAGGATAGGAAATAATTTTGTTATTAAAGAAGCAATTGCTGTATCGCAGGGGGAAGGCAGGAATATAACTACCGGAAACCTGGGGGGGGCATCAATATACCGGGAGGATCGAATTTTATCCTTTTGGTGACTTTGATGCTTATGTAGGATCTGACCTTAAAAGGCATCAAAGCCCAAGGCTGGCTGTGGGGGCCAGTTACGACTACAATGACGACGCCGTTAGAACCCGGTCCAATTCAGGTTCCTACATGCTTACCGATACCGGTTTTTTTCAAACCGATATAAATACCTTCTTTATGGATGCCATGTTCAAATACCGCGGCTTCTCTTTTATGGGAGAATTTGCCGACAGAACAGCGGATAAGGCCATAGCCGTAAATTCTGACGGTACTCCTACAGGAGATATTGTAAATGTTGGTAACGGAATTAACCTACAGGCGGGGTACCTCTTCAGGAACAATTATGAAGTAGTAGGACGCTATACCGAAATTTCAACGGAAGAAAAAATTACAGGACTGGGAGTGGAAAAACAATACACGCTGGGACTTTCTAAATACTTTGCAGGCCATAAATTGAAGATCCAAACAGATTTAAGCCTAAACAATTATGAAGAAGACATAGACAACAGCCTGATGTACAGATTGCAATTTGATATTCACTTTTAATAGAAGAAACATGAAAAAAACATTGATTTTTACCGCGCTGGCCGGAATTATGCTGTCCTGCGGAAACAACAAAAAGGAAGATGACAATTCTTCCATTACCATAGATGGATCGAGTACGGTATATCCTGTTACAGAGGCCATTGCAGAAGAATTTAGGAATGAAGCCCCACGAGTGGACGTTACCATAGGTGTCTCGGGAACCGGTGGCGGATTTCAAAAATTCGGAAGAGGAGAAATAGATATTGCGAATGCTTCGCGCCCCATAAAGGAAGATGAAAAGGCCATTGCTGAAGATAATGACATTGATTTTGTAGAGCTGGAAGTCGCTTATGACGGACTGGCGGTAGTGGTTAATCCTGAAAATGACTGGGTGGAATGTATTACACTTGAGGAGCTTCGAATGATTTGGGAACCATCGGCACAGGGCAACATCACAAGATGGAATCAGATAAACCCCGAATGGCCCGATGAAGAAATACACCTTTTTGGCCCCGGAGTGGCTTCAGGAACCTTTGACTATTTCACCGAAGCTGTCGTAGGGGAGAGCGGAAGCAGTAGAGGAGATTACACCGCCAGTGAAGATGACAATGTACTGGTACAGGGAGTTTCGGGCGATAAATATGGTCTTGGTTTCTTTGGGTTAGCTTATTTTGAAGAGAATCAGGATAAATTAAAGCTGGTTTCCGTTGACGGCGGGGAAGGCTGCGTGGCACCTACGGCACAAACTATAAGCGATGGTACGTATGCACCGCTTTCAAGGCCGCTGTTCATTTATGTAAACAGTTCTTCGGTTCAAAATCCAAGAGTTGTGGACTTTATTAACTTCTATCTTGAAGAGGCTCCGTCTCTTCTAAAGGACGTGGGATACATTCCATTGCCGCAGGGAGAATACGATGAACAACAACAGAAATTTGAGGAGTTCGTGAAACGCAATACGCAACAGGAGACTTCTGAAGAAATGGCTAATAACCAGTAAGTTTTTAACACCGAATTTTTTCTAAATGCGAAAGTACAAAGAAGCCGCCATTGAGAAGACCCTGCTCGTTAGTGCTCTGGTCACCATTGCGGTAACGGTGGGGATCATCCTCGTGCTGTCTGTTGAAGCAGTAAATTTCTTTAGCGTAGTTTCTTTAAAGGAGTTTCTTACAGATACACAGTGGACACCGCTTTTCACAGATAAGCACTTCGGAATTCTTCCACTGCTCTCCGGTACGCTCCTAACTTCGTTCATTGCAATAGCCTTTGCAGTACCTGTTGGGCTTACCATAAGTATCTATATTAGTGAGTATGCTCCAAAAAGCTTCAGAAGAACGGTTAAACCCGCTCTTGAGCTTTTGGCGGCAGTTCCCACAGTAGTTTATGGTTTCTTTGCACTTACAGTGGTTACTCCGTTCCTGCAGACTTTCATTCCCGGTCTTTCGGGTTTTAATTCGCTTTCTGCCGGTCTTGTGATGGGGATCATGATCATTCCTTTCATCTCTTCCTTAAGCGAAGATGCCCTGCATGCCGTTCCCAATTCGCTGCGGGAGGCGGCTTATGGCATGGGTTCTACAAAACTGCAGAATTCTTTCAGGGTACTGGTACCGGCAGCTTCTTCAGGAATTATTGTTTCCATCATCCTGGCGATCTCCAGGGCAATTGGCGAGACGATGATCGTGGCCATTGCCGCGGGGCAGCAACCGCGGCTCACCTTTGACCCCACAGTGCCGGTGGAAACGATTACGGCATATATTGTACAGGTAAGTCTGGGTGACGTGCAGCACGGTTCTTTAGAGTACAGGACGATTTTCGCCGCAGGGATCACCTTGTTTATTTTCACTTTCCTGCTGAACACCTTTAGCTATAAGATCAGGAAAAAATTCAGGGAGAAGTATGAATAACATAAAGAAAAACCGACTTCTGGATAAGGCTTTCAGGCTCTGGGGAATTTTTTGTACCCTGTTAGGTATTGCGCTTCTGGCAATCTTTATCGGCTCGATCATTATAGATGGCATCCAGCGGATTGACTGGGAATTTATAACGAACCTGCCATCCCGCAAGGCCGATAGAGCAGGAATTTATACGGCCCTCATGGGGAGCGTCTGGATCCTGGTCCTTACCACGATCATTGCACTACCCATAGGAATTGGAGCAGCGATCTATCTTGAGGAATATGCCGGTAAAAACAGGTTATCGTCGCTGCTGGAGGTGAATATTTCAAACCTTGCAGGTGTCCCGTCTATAATCTATGGATTACTGGGGCTGGAAGTTTTTGTAAGGATCATGGAAATGGGAGCGAGTATTCTCGCCGGTAGTTTTACCCTGGCATTGCTTATCCTCCCTATAGTAATTGTTTCTACCAGGGAAGCCATAAAAGCCGTACCACAATCTGTACGGGATGCTTCCTTTGCTTTAGGAGCATCAAAATGGCAAACCATTTCAAAACAGGTGTTGCCGGCTTCTTTTGGTGGGATTCTAACAGGAATTATTTTAGCCCTGTCAAGAGCTGTAGGGGAAACAGCTCCTTTAATTGTAATTGGAGCCTTAGCCTATGTGCCTTTTGCACCGGCTTCGCCTATGGACGAATTTTCGGTTTTGCCTATTCAAATCTTTAACTGGATCTCACGGCCCCAGCACGGTTTTGAAGTAAACGCCGCGGCAGCCATCATCATTCTGTTGGGAATTACCTTTTTAATGAATGGAATTGCTGTATATTTCAGGAACCGCTGGCAGAAAAAATTAAAATAACAAGCTTCTTTCAATGAGCACAAAAGAGAAACAGAGTGTGATAGATGAATCTATCAAAAGGAAATATGAACTGGAGGCCAAGGACGTAAAGGTTTTTTACGGAGATTTCATGGCTATTAAAGGTATTGATATGAACATAAGGGCCAATAAGGTCACTGCGTTTATTGGTCCTTCAGGTTGTGGTAAATCTACTTTTCTGCGCCTGTTCAACAGGATGAATGATTACGTAGACGGATTTCGTATGGAGGGAAAGATAAAAATTGGCGGTGACAACATCTATAAGAAGATAAATGTAGAGCAGCTGCGCAAGCAGGTAGGAATGGTCTTTCAGAAACCAAATCCCTTTCCCAAGTCTATCTTTGAAAATGTGGCCTACGGTCTAAAGATCCAGGGGCTAAAGGACAAGAAATTTCTTCAGGAAAGAGTGGAAAGATCTCTCAAGCAGGTGGCACTGTGGGATGAGGTAAAAGATGATTTAAACAAATCGGCGCTGGCGCTTTCGGGAGGGCAGCAGCAGCGGTTGTGCATTGCCCGTACGCTGGCTGTGGAGCCTTCTATTATTCTTATGGATGAGCCTACCTCGGCACTTGACCCGCTTTCTACCGCTAAGATCGAAGAACTTATTTATGAGCTGAAAAAGGAATACACCATAGTGATTGTAACTCATAACATGCAGCAGGCGAGCAGGGTAAGTGATTATACCGCCTTTTTTTACCTGGGTGAGTTAATTGAATACGACCAGACCAAAAAAATATTTACCAATCCCGAAAAACAACAAACTGAAAACTACATCACCGGTAGGTTTGGATAAATTTTTTGAGTTATGATAAATTTAGAACAACATGAAGAAGCATTAAACCAGGCGGGGATCGAGATGTTCCAGCTTTGCAAGAAGCAGCTGCAAAATGCGCGGGAAGCATTTTTATCGCATGACAGCGAACTGGCGGAAGAAGTGCTGCATACAGAGAACAGGGTGAACGCTCTTGACCTGAGGATTGACCGGGATTGCGAACGCTTTATTGCTTTGCACAACCCTGTGGCTAGTGATTTGCGTTTTGTACTGGCATTGCGAAAGATCAATTTTGACCTGGAACGAATAGGAGACCATGCCTATGGGATTTCCCGCTACATCGTGGAGGTAAATACTCCTGTAGATAAAAAACAACTTGAAAAACTGCGTTTTGAAGAGATGTATGACTCGGCACTTTCCATGCTGGACGACATTACAGAAGCCTATAGTGCAGAAGACAGCAAAAAAGCACGAAAGGTCTTTAAAAAAGATAAGCTCTTAAACCAGATCAATATGGAATCCTTTAAGATCATTGGCGAAGAAGTACGTAAGGATCCTGAAACCGTAGAGCAATATTTACTGCTTTTTACTGTCATCAAGAAACTGGAGCGTATAGGAGATCTGGTCACAAATATTGCTGAAGAGATTATATTCTTTAGGGAGGCAGAGGTGTTGAAACATCGCAAAAAAAAGCGTCCCAAAAAGGGCAAAAATGATTAGGATTTTAAAATAGAAAAAGCCCTGAAAAGGGCTTTTTTCAATATCTAATAGATGCAATTTTAATTCAGGAGAACCGGTTCTCCCAGTCCAACTTCTTTTAATCTTTCCAGCTGGCTGGCGGCATCGCCAACTATTACATAATACATATTGTTTGGGTTCAAATACTTTTCTGCCAGCTCCTTTACCTGTTCAATGCTCATGTTTTTTACGATTTCTTCCTGTTGTTTCACATAATCGTTGCTCCAGTCATAATTGCTTATGTTCCTTAGCATTTGCAGCTTTGAGGACAAAGTCTCAAATTCCCGTGCCTGGCTTTTTATCATAAAACCTTTGGTTACTTCAAGGTCTTCACTGCTAAAGCTATCAGGATATCTCTCCAAAATTTCTTTAATAAGGCTTACCGCTTCCAAAGTGACATTTGTACGTACTCCTGTGGAAATACTAAAAGGCCCAGGCAATGTGCTGCCATTAAAAGAAGAGCGAATCCCGTACGTGTAGCCTTTTCCTTCCCGCAGCTCCTGTGTAAGCTGCGAAGCAAATCCACCGCCTCCAAGTCTGTAGTTCATAATATTTGCCGGATAAAAATCATGATGCGTTTCAGCCAGCGCAGGATATCCAAACCTGAAAACCGATTGCTTTGCGCCGGGAACATCATAAAAATAGATCACCGGTTCTTCGGGTACTTCCGGAGTTGGCAGTTCAGGAAATTCAACTTCTTTTACTTCCCAGTTCTGCACCAGGTCAATTACCGCCATAGCGGCATCATCCCGTTTCACATCTCCAACAACCAGGTAATTTGAAATATTTGGAGCAAAATTCCGGTTGTAGTAATCTTTCAGGTCCTGCAGCTGAATACCCTCTAAAGAAGCTTCTGTTCCTAAATTGTTGTGCGAAAGAATATGATTTTCTCCATAAACCACTTTTTTAAATTCATTGGCAGCAATGGCATTTGGGGAACCTTGTTGCTGCTGAATGTTGCTTAAAACCTGTTGCTTGCTAAGTGCAAATTCCTCTTCGCTCCATCTTGGTTCCAAAAGGATTTCCCTGACCAAAGCCATAGTTTTTTCATAATTCCTGGCGAGACTGCTGCCTCTTAGCACGATGCTTTCATCTCCTGCATATACAAAAATATTGGCACCTAAAAGTTCAATGGCTTCTTCCAGTTCTTCTGGAGTTTTACTCGCGGTACCTTTGGTCATCATTTCTGCAAGCAGGTTGGAAACCCCTACTTTATCAGGATCTTCCAGTAAAAGTCCGCCTTTTATTTCCAGTTGAAACTGTACCACGGGCACTTCAGAATTTGTAATTCCGAAGATCTCCAGACCACTGTTGGAGAGACTGTCTTTCCATATTTCAGGAACAGAAATCTGCGGGGCGGGTCCGTAGGCGGGCTCTGTGCTTCGGTCAAAGGAGGAAGGCGTTCTTTCATAGCTCACTGCCGCATCGAGATCAAATTCTTCCTCGGCGCCCATAACGATCTCTTCCTCTTCAATCTCAGCTTCTTCAGAGTTTGCAAGGCTTAATTCCTGTTGTCCCTTCGGAACAAAACTCGTGGCCACAAAATGCTGTCCTTTTATGTATTTGTTGTAAACACGCATTACATCTTCGGGAGTTACGGCAAGAATCTTATCAACCTCGGTGTTTATAAAATTGGGGTCGTTTGCAAAGATCTCATACTGCGCCAGCTGAAATCCTTTTCCCAGCACGCTGGAAAGGCTGTTGTAAAAACTGGTTTCCTGCCTTGCCTTTATACGCTGCAGGTCTTTTTCTGAAATTCCTTCCTGTTCGAATTTCCTGAAGGTTTCTTCAATGGCGTTATGAACAGAATCAAGATCTTTACCGTCATAGGCTCTTACCTGAACCATCACCTGTCCCGCCAGTTCTGAAGTATAATTGTACATTCTTACATTGGAAGTCAGTTTTTGGTCTGCTACCAACTGCTGGTAGAAAGGTGCATTTTTCCCGTCAGAAAGATAAGAGGCCAATACCTCCAGGGCATAAGAATCTGGGTGATAAGAATAAACTCCGGGCCAGGCAATGGTCAATTCCGGCAGCTGTGCAAAATTATCTTCATAAAACAACTTTTTGGTGCTTCTAAGGTTGACCGGCTGTTTTTCCAAAGGAGCGATTTTCCCACCTTTTTCAATCTCACCAAAATATTTCTGAACCCATTCTTTGGCCTGCGCCGTATCAAAATCTCCTGCAATCGTAAGAATGACATTATTGGGAACATACCACTGATTATAAAAATCTTTTACATCCTGTAAAGTGGCATTTTGAAGGTCTTCAAGCGAGCCAATGACCTGCCAGTTATAAGGATGACCTTCAGGATACAGGTTTTGATCAATTACGGCCATTGTGTGGCCATAAGGTCTGTTATCAACGCCCTGGCGTTTTTCATTTTTGACCACTTGCTTTTCCTTTGCCAGGACCGGCTCTGTGACCGTGTTGATAAAGAAGCCAAGCTTATCGGCTTCTGCCCAGATCATCTTTTCCAAAGCGTCATTTGGAACCGTTTGAAAGTAGTTAGTGCGGTCGCGGCTCGTAGAACCGTTGGCTCCCGAACCTCCAATACGGGCACTGAGTTTATCCAGTCCGCCTTTGCCAAGGTTTTCAGATTCCAGAAAGAGCAGGTGCTCAAATAAATGTGCAAAACCTGTACGGCCTTCTTTTTCCCTTGCCGAACCAACGTGGCTTGTTAATGCCACCGCCACGACAGGATCTGACCTGTCCACGTGGAAAATTACCTTTAAGCCGTTATCCAGGGTAAAGGTTTCATAATCTACATTAAACCCTTCAGCTGAAGAATTTTGCTGCTGGGCGAAAATCGATCCCGGAAAGATGAGCAGCATCAGGATCCAAAAATGGTGTTTTTTAATCATTTTTTCAGAATAACTATTCACGAATTTTATACGGTGATGAGGTAAGAAACATAAGCTATGTAAAGCAGGAGCATGAAAATACCTTCCCAACGTTCCAGTTTTCTACCTTTTCCCGTGAAAATAAAAATAAACAGCAGTAAACTTGCTGCAATATTGACGAAAATATCAAGAAATGAGCCGTTATTGAGGATCACCGGTGAAATAGTGGTGGAAGCTCCTAAAATGAGGAAAATGTTGAAAATATTTGAGCCAACTACGTTTCCAATTGCGATATCCACGTTCTTTTTTCGCACGGCGATAATTGATGTCGCCAGCTCGGGCAGGGAAGTTCCTATGGAAACTACTGTTAAACCAATCACTCTTTCTGAAAGTCCTAATACTTCAGCGATGCTCACGGCGCTATCCACAATGAGTCTTCCGCCGAGAATGAGGCCTGCAAGACCTAAAATGATGAATAAAATGGCTTTTCCGGTGGTGAAATCTTTTGTTTCCATCTCTTCCTGTTCCCCGCCGGCTTTTGCGACTGTGAGGTTATAAACAAGAAAAATGGCAAAGAATAAAAGAAGGACGATTCCTTCGGAACGGGTGATTACATTTGAAGCCGCTCCATCCAGGAAAAGATCGGCGCCAATGATGAGTACACAAACAGCAGCCAGTAAACTCAGCGGAATTTCCAGCCAGGTGGTGTTGTTCTTTACTGTTAAGGGGTAAATAATAGCTGAAATACCCAGTATCCCAAGGATGTTAAAAATGTTACTTCCCAGGACATTTCCCAGCACCATTTCTGTACTGCCGCTTACGGCAGCAAAAAGGTTCACCACAAGCTCGGGCGCAGAAGTTCCAAAGGCGACGATTGTAAGACCAATCACAATATTGGGAATTCCAAGTTTTACGGCAATACTCGAAGCAGCGTCTACAAGACTGTTCGCGCCAAAAATAAGGGCCACAAAACCGACCAGTAATAATAGGATGTCTATAATCATTATTATATAAATAAGGGAGTAAATATACTACTCCCTTTCAGCTTTTTTTAAAATTTTTTATAGGTATTCAAAAATGACATTTTTGGACTACATTCTGTAATTACTGTTATTTACAAAGAAGATGGAATTCACGAAAAACAGTTTTCCATTTTCCCAGAACGCCCGGAACAAAGGGTTGTCTACCATATAAATGATACTGCCGTTCCCCATGTTTTCTTCTCCAAAAACAAGGGAATTGGCTATCTTTTTTTGCGCATTGCTCCCGGCAAACCCGGAAACAATAACTGGTTCTCCTTCAATATAGGCCACGTTGTATCCATTATCTAAGAATGCATAGCTGTCGGCACTCAGTTTTAATGAAAAATATTCATTGGGGTAACCAAAAGCCATGGGGTGTGTATGATCTACTTTGGTTCTTATAATGCTACCGGTGATAAGATCTTTTATATTTTCTCTTTCCCTTTCGGCATATGGAAGAAGGTTTTTCTGCTGAACGATGTCCTTTGCAGATTCTCTTTTATTTACTTCAAGGTCCAGGCCTTCTTTTCCGGCAAACAGCCCGACTGCATTGTCCAGGGCGATCACTTTTCCGCCGCTTTTAACCCAGCCTGTAAGCTTTTTAAATTCATCTTCGGGGAAAATATCACTATACCTTCCTGAAGGCAAAATGAGTACATCAAAATTGTTGAGGTTAACCCGGTTAAAATATTCAATATCAATAGAAGTAAGGGGATAGTTTAGTTCCTGTTCAAAAAAGTACCAGATCTCTCCATAATTCAAAGAGGAAGTGCCTTCACCGCGCAAAACGGCAATTCTTGGTTTGTTGATGATCTTTACACTGGAAGAACCAAAGTCGGGCCCCGACGTGGAAAAACCGCTGTTGGCAACTGTAAGTTGCCTGTTGTGTTCATTTGCAATTTTCAACAATCGGGTGTCAAAATTTTCCAGGTTACGATTGTCACTTTTAGTGATGATAAGGCTGCCGGCATCAAATTTTTCACTGGCATTTTCTAAAGGCACTTCTGTAAACCGCACTTTAAAACCCTCTTTTATAAGCGCAGCAAGAAATTTCGCGTCCCGCATACTCTTCCATTTGGAAATGTAACCTGCTCCCGCAGGGTTTGCAGTGTTGTCTACGGCAGCCTTTTCCGAAGCCGCATGTCCCGATATCTTCCGGTTGCTCGCCACAGCGTCAAGTCCGTAGGCGTACGCAAGGCTCCAGGCGGTGATGTCATAGGTGAGGGAATCTACCAGCTGTGTTGCTGGTTCCATAAGCACTTTTACCATCTTACCTTTTGGCTGATCTGTATTAATAACAATAGTGTTTTCCGAAGTATTTTTCCTAACCTGCTTTTTCGTAGCATAATCAAAACCCCGAATGTTCGTCCCGGCTGCAGCTTCGTGGTAGGTGATCTCATGCCGGTTTAGTAATTCTTTGAGCGCAGCCAGCTTATCGGCATTTCCGCTAAGGGCATAACTTTTTATTTCCAGGCCGGAGTTATTATAAAACTTCCGTAATTCCGAATTTAATCTTTCTGCGTGTTCTGAAGCGACTTCAACGGTCGAAAGTCCGGCGGCAGTATGGTGGGCAACCCTATCAACCAATGTGAGCACGTAACCTTCTTCGGTTTCAATACCCAGTCCGGCGCGGCCGTGCCCTGCCTGCTCATAGGTCATTCCAATCGCACCCATGTAGGTGGGATATGTGTCGCCATAACTTGGGTACAGGAGGTCAAAACGCTCACCCGTGAAATATAACCAGCCTTCCTCATCAAAGTAGCGGGCATTGTTGCGGCCAATTTCCGTTTGGAACTCCCGCTGAAATGGGGTGATGACCTCATGAAAAGGCTCGGCGGCTGGCGCGAAATAGTAAGGAACATTGATCCCCTGTTCGTGAAAATCCACATGAATGTGAGGCAGCCACTGGTTATAAATTTCCAGTCGCTGCTTTGTTTCTGTTTGTGTGGCCCAGGCCCAGTCGCGGTTGAGGTCAAAAAGATAATGATTTGGTCTCCCGCCCGGCCAGGGTTCCATGTGTTCTGTCGCAACAGGATGTTCATTATAAGGTGTTGCCTTTACCTGTTTGTACCAGTTCACGTAGCGGTCGCGCCCATCGGGATTTACGCTGGGATCCATGATCACAACGACATTTTGAAGCCATCCCTTTTTGGAAGTTAGCAGTTGGTAAGCAGTATTCATTGCAGCTTCGGTGCTGGAAGCTTCGTTACCGTGTACATTGTAGCTTAGCCACACGATTGCTTTTTCAGAATTCTGAGAAGAAATGTTAATGTTTCCTGCCGCATTTTGCAGATGATCATTTCTTATTTGCTCCAGGTTTTGCAGGTTCTCTTCCGAAGAAATTACTCCGTAAGTTAGAGGTCTTCCTTCATAGGTTTTTCCGTAGGTATGATATTGTACCATAGGTGAACTTTCGGCAAGTTGGTTGAAATAATCTATTACCTTATGATGAGGTGTGAACTCTGTGCCGATTTCATAACCCAAAAATTCTTCAGGAGTGGTCAGGTTTTGAGAAATTATAACCTGAAAATTGAGAAATAAAATGGAAAGGAAGAACAGTGATTTTTTCATTTAACTTTTTGTTTGTTCGGGGTTAAACGAGTAAAGATAGTACACCGCGGGGAATTAATTAAAATTAGCCAGATAAAAATATATAACTTCGGTATCTTTACATTTTCAAAAATTATCTATGCCTACAGACTGTATTTCGTTTTCAGAAACCAACTATTTTATACCGCTTGTTTGCGATTATTTAAAAGAAAAAGAGGAGCTGAAGCCTTTTTATAACCGGTTTCCCAGTCTTGAAAACTTTAAAGATCAGCTGGAGGAAAAAGCAGCCTCTTACAATTCTGAAAAAGGCGAAAAAAGAGCCACTTTGGTAAAGGTGCTTCAGGAGCAGTACGGGGATTTAGAGATTTCCGAAGCTACTGCGCAGAACATTCGGTCTCTGGGAGATGACAAAACCTTTACCATCACAACCGGCCACCAGCTGAATCTTTTTACGGGCCCACTTTATTTTTTATACAAGATCATTTCTACGGTAAACCTGGCGGAACAGCTTAAAAAAGAATACCAGGATTATGATTTTGTACCGGTTTACTGGATGGCGACCGAAGATCACGATTTTGAGGAGATCAATTTTTTCCATCTCCACGGAAAGAAATTCCAGTGGAACCCGCCAACAAGCAAGAAAGACGGAGGTGCTGTGGGGGAATTACCTACAGAAGGCCTGGAAGAAGTCTTAAAGCTTTTTTCTGCTGAAATTGGTGCCGGGAAAAATGCCGAAAAGCTGAAGGAATGGTTCAAAAAAGCATATTTGAAACATTCCAACCTTACCGATGCCACTCGATATCTTGCAAACGAGCTGTTTAAAGAAAGCGGACTCGTCATTTTAGATGCTGCCGATAGGCGATTGAAAAATTTCTTTATTCCGCAGATGAGAGAAGAATTACTTTCAAAAAAATCGCATGAAAACACCATTTTAAAGGCAGAAGCTTTGTCCGGTTTGGGTTACGGTGTGCAGGTGAATCCGCGGGAGATCAATTTGTTCTACATGGAGGAAGGCTTGCGCGAGCGAATCAAAGAGCGGGACGGGAAATATTATGTTCATGACACCGAAATTGAATGGACGCAGGAAGAGATCCTGGAACTTCTGGAGAAAGAGCCCGAAAGATTTAGCCCCAATGTTATTATGCGGCCACTGTATGAAGAAGTGCTGTTGCCCAACCTCTGCTACATTGGCGGTGGAGGAGAACTCGCCTACTGGTTTGAGCTGAAGGATTATTTTGAGGCTGTAAATGTGCCTTTCCCAATCCTTTTGCTTCGGAATTCGGCTTTAATTCAAACTCAAAAACAGGATGAAAAAAGGCAGAAACTGAATATTTCCAACAAAGAGATTTTCCTGAAGCAGCACGAGCTTATTAACAAGAAAGTGCGGCAAATTTCTAATATAGACATTGATTTTTCTAGTCAAAAAGAGCATTTGGTGGATCAGTTTCAGAAGATGTATGAGCTGGCAGAAGAAACCGATAAATCTTTTCTTGGAGCGGTACGGGCGCAGGAGATAAAACAGTTAAAAGGACTTGATCATCTTGAAAAGAGGCTTCTAAAAGCGCAGAAAAGGAAGCTGGAAGATGAGGTAACCAGAATTACAGACCTGCAAAATCAATTATTTCC
>JACLAD010011635.1_pt1 | contig 17781 bp, 9 predicted proteins | sample 8027901 | NCBI WGS metagenome assembly JACLAD01 (sample SAMN15725071, study PRJNA655200) | protist metagenome | isolation source: fluorescence activated cell sorting (FACS) single amplified genomes of... | place: Spain: Blaines Bay Microbial Observatory, Mediterranean Sea | collected 2016-07-05 | reverse complement strand
AAAATTACGATTACATATTTGGGATTTAGCTGGTAAAGAGGAATTGACACCATTTTGGAAATTGTATTATGAAAACATGACAGTTAGTGTATTTATGTTTGTAGTACGTATAGATGAAACAGAGCGTTTGAAAGATGCTGCAGCACGTTATAGATTTTTATCCAATGAAGAATCAATGAGACAATCATTGAAATTACTTGTTTGTAATTATGATAGTAATCGATACAATCCAAAAGAATCACCTTCACCTGAAGCAATTTCTGCACTTTTTAAGTGCCCAATAGATGGTAAACATGAAAAAATAATATTTTTAAATGCATTAAAAGGCAATGGTCTGGATTTACTATATGAAGCAATCGATAAATATTTTTAGAAAAAGTGGTGTATTCGTAAATCATACGTACGTATGAATTACGACCAAGTTAGCAAATTAATAGCTTGTAGAGTATTAGTTTGCAGAGTTGCATTAGAGCTTTACTATTACGACTCGTAGTAGGATAGAAATATATTATTCTTGAGATTGAGCATTGAGCATATTACTTAGCACGGGAAGTAAAGTTATTATTTTAACACTTAGATTTTAACCATCATATTATATACGAATCGTAAAATATTTTATTAAAATGTCATATTGATATTGTTAAGTTTGTATATTTGCAATATTCTTCCTTTTACTCTTTGCTAAGTTCATATCAACATGTTTCATGCATGCTGGTTTAAATACGGTTTGAATGTATTCAACAATTCTGTATGCTAATGGGATAAATGGATCAGGATTATGTAAAGCTGATAATGCAGCAATTCCTTCAAGAAATTCTGTATATACCATTTCACTTGTCGTGTTTTCACCACCACTCGCACCAGTCGATACGGAACCTCTACGATTATTCTTATTGTTATCGTTTTCTTGTATTGTTGTTAATTCATTGTCTTCTTCTGCTTGTACACATGCAAATATATTTCTTGCGCTTTTTTCCGTCAAACTACCACCCATTAGTCCTATATCACGAATTAATTTGACAAATTCAACTTCATTAATAGTGCTGACGTTTGACGCATTTTCATCTGTTTGATCCATTGATGCATAGATTACAAATACATCCTTTAAAAACACTTCATGTTTTTTAAACGACATCAAAGAAGCTACGACAGAGGAGCTACAAAATTGCGAATTTTTCACCCAGGATACATGTCTTGGTTTAAATGCTTCAATACCAACCAATTGTAGTTGGTGCATTGAAGATACGAATGTGAACATAACAACAGGGCATTGTTATAAATGCAGAGATGTAAAGGTTCTTGAAACACGATTTCAATTTCAATGTGGCCCAGATTATCTTCAATGTGGCCATAAAAAGGATGAGGAACCCATCGAAGCAAATAATACAGAAGATGAGAAAAAATTTCAAATGCCACTTCCAATTAAAAACAAAACGAAATCGAAATATATACCAACACCATTAAATCCACATGAAAGTCCACTCAAAAATAAAACAGTTTACGAAATGATAACAGGCATGAAAGTCAAAGGTGGAAGTCTAGATACTCAATTCATTGACATATTATTACAAAAAACGGGAAAACGAGAACAACAACGTCGACGGTCATTACTTCGGGCCAATAAACCTCCATATGTTGATAAACCATGTGCAGCTGGTCCAAAAAAATGCCAAGCATGTGTAGATGCAGTCGGTGGTGGAAAAGCACCATGTGCAAACGGTTTTGATGAATCCGATGGATCATTAGAACTTTGCACTGCAGTAGTAAAAGCAGTACAAAAAATGGGAAAAGATATAGAAGAAAATAAAAAATTGCTTGTAGCAAAAGTTGGAGCAACTGAAAATATAGGAATGCCTATGTGTATCGAAATGAAATGTTGTGAAGGTTCAAATTCATTTAAATTAGAAAAAGAAATGAAACCTCTTGCCCCTTGTGATTGTGAATTTCCACCCCCTCCACCGCCATCATGGAAAAAAATATTTCCATTAAAAAAAAAAGTGATGTTACATGTAAAACCAGCTGGTAGTCCAGGTGCGGCGTTGGAAGGTGTGAAAGGTATTGAAAGAACCATAGATATATCACCAGAAGAAATTAAAGCAGAGAAAATTAAGCTTGGTATGATCTCGGGTGGATCATCAACAAGTAGTAGTAGTAGTAGCAGCAGCAGCAGCAGCAGCAGCAGTATTTCGTTGCTTCGACCATCTGTCTCTTACCATTTAGTAAGGACAAAACAACAAGAGGAAGGTCATAAAAAAGTTTATAAACGTCATCATAGACCAGAAAGTGCATTTGCTGGTAAAACCATGATTAAAGAGGCTAAAATTCCATCGTCTCATATACCAGTTACAAATCCCAAATGTAAATGCAAAGAAGAAGATGGTGGTTGCTTCAACAAATTAGACTGGTATATTAAAATATCAATTAGCGTAGATGGTGAAAATATATGGCATGAACTAAAACCTAAAACTGAACCAACAAGAGGAACGGAAATATTGACTGGAGTTATTGATATACCAAAATATATAATTGAACAATCTACGGATGGTAATGTACAATTTAAATTTACTCAAAATATCAAACAATGTATATGTTGCGATGATTTATTTATACGATTGGTGAAACCTTTGCGAGAAGAATCATCTTATAAAAATAATGACGATGAGGATTCTCAATTTATTGGATACGATGGGTTTTATTGAGATTGAGAGATGAGAAAGAGTGTGATGCCTCTGTGTGTGTGGGGTGTGTATGATATGAAGTGTTCACGTAGATTATATATCTACTTTTAAGTACATAAATTTTACGATTCGTATGTAAGAATTTACTCGAAGTAAAGAAATTATTTAAGAATTGGTCATCCCTTCAATACTTCGTTGCAATCGTAAAATATCAAAATACAAAACAATTGATAGACACGTTATGATAAAACTACAGATTGATGGATCTGCTCTTAATAACATCATTTTTTCTGGATTCGATTTATGTGTTACACCAATTTGTTTCACTGCATCAGTTAACAAGACATTACATCTTTCTAACTTTCGTTGCTGAAGATTTGGATATATTCCTTCTTCCAATACACTTTCAACATCAATATCAGTCATATATGATTGCACTGCTTGCTTATGCCTTACTACAACATCTCGTATATGGTTATCATAGTAATCAACAATGTATGCCATTAATGTCGAACCCATTAAACTAAAACCAATCAAAAGCAAACGTACGACATTTCCAACATGCTCTGCAACAGGCATAGCACCTTGTCTAAAGATATATGTACCAACTATTGGTATTGCTGTAATTGTTAACACTGTAATTAAGCTAATAATAGCATATATGTTTAACTTCTTCCTCATGGATGCCCCATAATGATGGCACAAATGCCTTAAGGCATTCCATGCGATAATATTTCTTTCAATGGATAAATCTAACATGCAATGTTTAGTGGCGGTGATACTACCTTCGCCACCATCACCATTGTTTTTTCCATTGTTATCATTTATTTTCACTTGAAACGGAATACCATCACTAGATATTAAATTTGCAACATGTTTTTTCAATTTTAATCGTCCAACAGCAGCAAGTATAGGTGCATGTGCGTAATAAAATATTAACCAATAAATAAGCAAGAAAAACATGAAATGCAATATATAAATGATTATTCCGTAAGGAGAGGAACTACCAAATATTTCTTGTCCTAAGCCTACTCGGACAAAAATTGGAATTAAATTTACAAGAAATGTAATGAACAAACCGCCATACATTTCTTTATTCCACAAATTTCCTTGATTAAATGCACGCCGAACGATAACAATTGCTAAAAAACTTGTTGGTACACAGCCACGATCAATTTGTTCTTGAACTTTAACATCATTATTAACATCCATTCCAAGTCTGTAAAATAAATCTTTTTCAATACTTTCTGCATATTTATTTATTATGAAGTACATTTGTTTTTTTTTGGTATTTTCTTCATGATCATTAATTTTGCCATTGTTCTTAATATCACTAGATTTGGATTTACTTGTAATTGTTGCTTTCTTTACTTCTGCAACATATGGCTTAGTACCTGCATTATTACTATTATCATCATTTTTTTCTTGATTTTTTTTTATCAATAATGTTTTATTTTCATCATCATCTGTTTTACTACTACTAATAATATTATTTTTGTTATCATCATTACTAACAACAGTAGTGATCGTCGATGTCGATTTTTTTTTTAATTTAGTTTTATGTTTTGATATTTGCATATTCACATATTGTTGATAACCATGCATCATTTTTCGTATTGTTCTAACTTCATCTACTATTGCTTGTGCAATTTCTTTATTACCAACTTTAACTTCTATCTGCGATAAATCAATGTCTAATCTTAATGATGTTGCATATATTTCTTCAACATGGGCAATAATTGTTAAAATTATACTTCCAAAGAAAAAAAATATACTCAATAACTTCTGATTGATTCTCATACTATATGTATACGAGAAAGACATTAATCCATGCTCTCCATAAATGTCTAAATTGCCATAAAACCCATATTTTGCACCAAGGGTCACAGCCCTTGATACCAATAGAATAACAAGCGTCAAAGATGTATATATTGCCGTTGCGCTATCATCACTAACATAAACAAATCCCAAGACCATGCCAATATACCCAAAATAATAAAATGTTCCTAAAAACCAATATTTACCACAGCAAGGAAGTTTTGTCGCTCCAATGTGTCGATTTTTTGAACTGTGCTTGTTTTCTAATAATATACAAAGTAAAGTTGATATTGGCATCAAAAACATTTCGTATAATATTGTACGAAAGAAAATACCTGGTTTAAATTTTAATTCAGATAGTGCTTCTTCTCGTAAATGTCTTTTTGAATTGTCACTATAATTATTAAAAAATCCTGAATGTGAAAAAAATGCTAAACGTTTATTATTAACTTTTTTCTCGGTACCATCATTCCCATCATTATCATCTTTTAATAAAGACGACAACCCTTCTTCTTCTTCATGATTATTGAATTTCATGTTTGATTTGCATATTTTTTTCCCATGTAGTGCATACTATAAAGCCTGTGTATGGCTATCTATCGATAGCTATAATAGACTAATTTTTGTTTTGAAATCATTCTGTTATAACGTAAGACTCATCACAGGCACGACGAAGAAAGTACAGTACATGTAGTACAGTAGTAGTGCTGTACAGTGTAAATTAATATAAAAAATAATCTTCTAAAAATTGCAATAGCCTAGCCGGGCAAGGGCTTAAGGGAAAGTTGCCAAAATAATAAATATAAATTGATAGGAGATATCTACTTGTAAGCACATAAATTGTGTAGTGTATCATCACGCTAAGCTAAGTCCTCTCCAAAATAACAACATAAACTTTTTGTCTGTCCCATGTGCCCATCCGATCTAAAAACATCAAAATGTTATCATAGGATATATATATATATCGGGGTTTGTTTTGTTTGTTTTAGTTTTTCCCAAAGACATTTGTAAGAAAGAGGAACACGCAGGCAGAGAACTTATTGGCACTATCAAACTATTAATATTGAATCATATATAAATCTACAAAAATAAACACGAGGAAAAAAAATAATTATTTTTTTTTAAAAAAATGCCAGTGGATGTAGAAGTAGTTTTTGATTTTTCTTCACCCTTTTCATGGTTAGCTTGCATGCGTATTGAAGATGTTACAGCAAAATATGGTGACAACGTAAATATCATTTGGAAACCATGTCGCGTTATGGATATTTGGATGATTACACAACCAAATGCTATGAATCATCATAAACCAGAGGAAGAGGCACGTCGATCAAAATTTAGAGACGATTATTATATAAGGGATCTGAATGAATGGTATGAAGCGTATGGATTAAAACCAAAGGCAGCAAGTGAAACTCCACATACACCTGTTGAACCAACAATTTCCATGCAAGAAAAAATGAAGCGATATGGTAATGCGTGTACTGGATTTGTCATGTTTCAACATATTTGCTCTAAAAAATTGAATCTTTCACAATCTGAACAAGCAAAATATGAATCAAAATATGTCCATGCCGTCTATAAAGCATATCGAGAAGAGGGATTTACTGATATTCATAATCCAGTATTCGTTGCAACAACAATACAAGATATTTTAAAAGAATTATTAGTTGATGATAAAAATATACCAAACGATGATGAAGTTTTATCCTTCATAAATAATAAAGAAAATAAAAATATAATTATAAATTGGGGTAAAGATGCAGCAAAGCGTGGATCATTTGGTGTACCAACTATGTTTGTAGCAACGGACCATATGTATTTTGGTAATGATCGAATGCCATTATTACAAAGACGTTTGGATATTGAAACAGGAATATTATCAAAAGATGACAAAGGAATGACGATGTGGAGTAAAATGTAAACAATGACGAAAGTAATGAGAGAGAGGAGGAAAATATTACGCTTCGTATTATATTGAACAGATTTCATTTTTTACACAAGGAAATTCATGCATATATTAAAAGAGACACACGCCCAGTGTGCCATTTTTTTTTTTAAATTTAACCACACACACTTTTTTTCTTTCCAAAAGTTTTTTTTTCGGGGAGGGGTGTTACATATTCTGCACACCGTCATATTTTTATAAATCTTCTGGAATTGCCGGTGGCGAATCATTTTCTGCTGCTGCCGCTGCGGCTGCTTGTGCTTGTTTTTCTGCTTCTTCTTGTGCTTTTGCAGTTTCAGCTTGTTTTGTAGCTTCTTCTTGTTGTGCTTTAGTTGCCTCAGCTTGTTTGGTAGCTTCTTCTTGTACTTTTGCTGCTTCGGCTTGTTTCGTAGCTTCTTCTTGTGCTTTTGCGGATTCAGCTTGTTTGGTAGCTTCTTCTTGTACTTTGGCATCTGCTGCCGCTTTTTTCCCCGCTTCTTCTTTTTGTATCTTACGTTCTTTTTCCGCTTGTTTCAAGGCCGCAATATCTTCTGCACTTGCATCTTCACCAGCCGGTGGATTATCCATCACACTTTCTGGTGCAATATCTGCAAGTGAGTCTCTTAAAGCTTCCTGTGTTCGACGTGCATTTGCTGTAAGCTCTGCTTGTAATTTTTCGAAATCTTGAGTCTATAGACATATATATGCTGTTAGATAATTGTATGTTATAATATTTATTATATTATTAGATATTTGTTACACGTACCAATTTTTTTCGCGAGGCTTCCATCATTTCAGCATTTTTCTTCCCTTCTTCTTTTACTTTAGCAACTTCTGCACGAGCTGATTCAGACAAATAACGCCCAGTGTCTGCTACTTCTGTTTTTATTGGCCCTTTCTCATCATATTGCCCTCCATCTGTAACTTGCACTGTTTTTTTATAACCAAAAGGTTTTGTACCAATGCGAGCATCATCTAGATTCAATGCATAAGACATATCTTCTGGGGTTTGTGATATTGCATATGCCATAAAAAAATTAACAGCATTGACGCCACCTTTTTTCAAAATTGCATCTCCATCTACAGATTCAATTGTATATCTCATATAATTTTCAAGCCTATTAAGGATCAATAGATATCCAATAAATACATTTCCTTTTAAGTCTGAATCGTCATCAAGATCAAGCTTTGCATCACTATCTCTGTGTCCTTTTGCTTCATCGCCTTTCAATGGATACACGGCAATCCCTCTTGCTTTCCATATACCTTTCTCTGCTTCTGTTACGTAACCAGGTGCAAATGTAGGTGTTGCGTAATCCGTACCGTCCGTAGCTGTTTCAACAGAAAGTACGCAATTGTTTAAAACTTGTTGTCCAAAATATATGCCATCATGCTTCAATTTTAAATTATTTGGCATCATGTCATAATTATTAGTTTCTTTTGTAACTGGTAATCCTCCTTTATTCCGTAATTGTAACATAAAAGTTCCTTGAGCAACTCCGAGTTTTTCTGTTTCATTCAATTTTGCTAAATTCAACGTAATTTGAAGACGTGTATAATCGCTTTTCCCTTTCAATGTGTAACCTTTCATGGAAACAGTAAAATCATTCATATCCGCCTTGGCAAGAATTGTTAATATCATAAATATCATGAAAATAATCATATTGTTATTTGATTGTAAAACTATCATGATTGATGGATTCAAAGAGAGAGAGAGAGAGAGAAAAATGTTTTGTCGCGTAAGAGTTTATTCTTATTAATATTTTATAAAACACACTCCTCTAAAAAGTATATGTATATATATCTTGCAAAATGTATCTTATGTGTAATCTTATTTCTAACTTATACATAGTTAAAACATTTTTTCATCTTCTATCTCCTTTATATTATTTGAAAATGTGTTCTAAATATAATTTATTTGTGGCAATTCGATTGGATAAAATGCTTATGTGATTGACCATATAGTTTCTCAATAGAATATGATGGAATTACAATGGAAATAATAACCTTAAAAAATACAGCTTCTGTATTTTTGTTACAGTATATGTACACCTAGAGTCTGACGACGCAGACTAGTGTACCTGTACACCGCTTTCCTGGCTTACCAGGCTTTCTGGCTTTCCAGCTTTCCAGCTTTCCAGCTTTCTGGCTTTCTCACACCTCTCTCTATACACAGGAGCTAGCTCTAGATACTATTAGTTCAAATTATTGGCTCTATATGCGTCAAGGAACTATACCAGTCGTGTCATCTATTGATATTTTCTTTTAACTTCATTTGAATTCAACCATGTATCAAACTCTTTAATAAAATCATCATCCAATGCAGGTTTTGAGTATTTACTTGTTGATGTCGTTACATTGTCATTATTATTATCATACAGGATGGGTATTGTTGTTATTTCGTTTTCTTGACGTCCATCAATATTATCATTATATGCAGAGTAATCTAATAATACTTTTTTTTCAATTGTTGGAAAAATTAAATCACGTGATTCAATTAATACCGTATATTTAGAATTTTTTGGGCGAACAACCGTATAATTCTTCCGTACCCTTCGCCACCAAACATTAAAATATACGCGTTGAAACCCTAAATACATTCTATCCCATATTCTTTGCAATATTTTATCAATATTTTTTCTTTTTTTACATTTACGAACCCATTGTCGAAAATTATGTTTTAAATATAAAGCGGAAGACATTTTGTTTTTCCGACAATTTACGGTATACTTATCCCATATAATCCACGTACGTAAATACGTCTGCCGAATGAAAAAATCTATCGCTCGCTGTCTAAGCTCATGATCACGACGATCTTCTCGCTCTCGTTTCTTATGGTGTTTTATATTATTTATAACATGATTATCTGATTTATGTTTCAACCAAGGAATTCCATCTTTTAAATGTTCTTGTTGGACTAATTCTTGTTTTAATACTTCATTACTCATAGCAATTAAATGATGTTCTTCTCTTCGCCTATCAGCACATTCAAGGAAATATTCCATTCTTATTGCAACTTTTTCCTTTCTTATTTTTTCTCTCGTTTCATATGTTTGTTTACGTCCATGACGCCCTCTCCAAACTTTTTGAAATTTTGTTGCTGCGTTATCTTCTCTTTCCCATTCTTTTAAACGCAACTCCATATATGATTCTAAAACTAATATATCTGCATCTGTATAATTTTCAGGTCTTTTTTCAAAAATTTCACGAAACAACGTGCGTGGTGACAATATTTTATCTCGTACCATACGTTCCCCATACATATATTTAAATTCTTTAAACTTTTGTAACAATTTCGTTGCCCTTATTTTATATTTATTGTTTGTGGCATTAATAAAATTGTTATCTTCAATAAAGTCATCATCACTACTATCTTCGTCGGATATTACGTTTTCCTCTGATACTTCATATTTTTTTTGTTTACTATTTCTTCCACCCATTATTATATATATGTTGATGCAATAAACGTGTCATGTGGATGAAGCACTCTGTGTAAATATATATGTAAGTGTACAATTTATGTTGTTTATCATTAGTTGTTGTTATTACCTGTGCATCTAATTTGAGATATTAATACTTAATGTATTTCACACATCATTATAATAACGTCTATATCAGGGAGAAGTCTATATAATAATACTACCGACCTGTAATAATAAAAAAGTCTGAAAGTTTTATTAAGGAGTAAAAAAAAAGTCTGGTGTAATGTTGTAATGTGGTATACAGTAATACAACAGTACTAGTGCGGCTAGTTAATTTAATTATTCCATCCCTATTAATATTAATTTCATTTTTAGACGACTTCTCTCGTCGTTTTGGATATATTCTGATATAATATAGATATTTTCAAATTTTAAAAAAAAAAAGCAAAATAATATTATTTTTATTTCAAACGATTTATATTTTGTTGTAAAAGTACTGTATGTACGTTTGTGTAAAGAGAACAATTTAAAAAAAAAAACAAGCCAATCAACCAGTTTAATCCACACAACAACATCATTTTATTGTTTTTGATATTGTTAACACAATATGAATTATAGATCAAGTTTAGTGGATGCAGTAAAGAACCGTGACTTAGGTGAACGTGTCCATTTTGATAATTACCAAGATGATTTTTCTTCTTCCACCTCGTTTGTAGTATATAAAACATATTATAAACGATTGAAGAAACAGCTCATACCCACGATATCTAATAAATTAAGTGAATTGGAAAAGAAAGGACAGAAATTAAAAAGAATAAATATAGAGAAAATCAAATCTAAAGTTACATCACAACGAGCGAGTATTGTTAAACATTTACATGTTTTAGCCAAACAAAAAGAACGGGAGTTTTTTATGAACCAGAAATATTTAAAAGTATGGAAACAAATAGTTGATATCGTACCAAAATTTGATGAAGAGTTGCCAACTGGTGGCCCAATATTAGGATCTCTTGCGGTTGCAAGAGGCTTGCTACTTATTAAAGGTTTTATAATATTAGATGCATCACTCATGATTCGAAAAGGTGGCACATGTCGTCATGGTAGAAACTGCTGTAACAATGGACATTTCGTCAATGATGAACCTGGTGTTGACCTTGCTGATTTGTATTTAAGAAAACTTCACGAAGAGTCCTCTTTTGACGAAGGGAAGTTAGACATGATGACCTTGAAACTTGATCATTTCGGTGCAACATTACAACGAATTGATCAAAGCGCTTTAAATGTCATGATAGAGTCGTTAGATGTTTTAAAGCAATTGATTTCTGATAAAGCAAAAAAAATTGATAATTTTGATTCTTTAAGTTCAATTCAGCCAGTGAAAAAAAATAAACGTATATTATTATTGGATGATGACGATGACGATGATGACGATGATGATGAAGATTCACAAAATGTTGAAAATGAACACATACTGTTTGAAAATAATGATGCTGTAACTGAAGATATTCTAACATCATCCACTAGCACTACTACCACCAGCACTACTACTTCATCATCATCAAATTTTGATTTAAACAATGATTATGATCAATTTCAGTTAAATTTTCCTGAAGCTGGTGTTAATCAAGGTCGAATTGATGGTAGTATTAGTACAAGTGCATATCAAATGCAAAGGGATGACGTATCTAATCGCGAGGGTACTATAAGTATTGCTGAAATGATGTGTACTAAAAGCAAATCGTGGGAAGGCAATGCAACCTCATCTATGAAGGGGTATGGATCTATATCAATTTCAACTTCATCTACATCTAGTAAGAATAATAATTCAAAACCTAATAATAATAATAATAATAATAACAAAAGTAAAACTGAAAGAAAAGCATCTAATAGAAGAAACAAGAAGCAATTTATGCAACAATTTTATGTCAAGAAAAAACGACGAAAACCATTAATATTTTTAGACAAGAACTATTTAAAACGTATGAAAAAGGATGCATTTGATAAGAATGAAGATATGATTGGAATTGATGAAAATAATGAAAGAAAGAAATATCATGCACGTAATATACTATTAGAATGGTATGAAAGAGATCAAAAACCATTTCTTGAATTAGGAGAAATGGCACAGCAACGCCAAAGTCAAGAAGAAGAAGGTTATTAGGGTGGTAAAAAGTCTCTCTGTTAATCTTGAGACACACGATGATTTTCTTTTTTAAATATTTGTGTGTGCGAGTTATTCATAGAAAAGTCATACTCGTACTCGCGTATATATATTTTCCTGTAGATGTACACACTTAGTAAAAATATAAATGCACACATATTTTTATATATGCATAATATTTTAAATTCTCCGACATTGGAGACCAATTTTGGCTCCTTAACCACTCAGAAAGTCCATCTGGAGACCAACCGCTGGTCCTTGAGTAAAATTATTTGATCTATTGCTGTGTGCCTTCTATTTAGAATTTTTATGACATTTTTATTTATGCTTGTACTACTGATGTATACTGTACATAGGACCTTTTTCGTCAAGATTTGGAGCTTTTGGCCAAAAAACTCTCGAAATTTGAGCAAAGACCAGGTAAAATGGTAATGTCCTTATCTATTAAATATGGTTTTAGTACAAAGTGAAAATTATTTTGCAGAAATTTCATTTTTCTGGACTTTGGAGACCAACGGTTGGTCTCTGGTGACCCATAGTAATCATATGGTAAAGAATCCTCAAGCAAACAGCATTAATTTGTTTTAAGGAATGCTTTTCTCCTTACATAACTGTGTGTGCCTACGTTCTGTTCAGGGCACATTTCATTCATTGATAGGATGGATTGGTACTTGATCCGCGAATGACAGTACAAATTCACTTTATAATACAGAGACATTTAGGGACGTTTGTACTTGAACCGCGAATGAACCAGCCCATACTCAGAAGACAACAACAGCACATTACTAGTATTAAGTATGCATTTAGTATTGTAATATGATAGGGGAAGTATTTTTATTCTACTGTATCTCAAAAAATAGCAAACGTTCACTTTTTTAATTACAATTTACCAATTACAAACCGGAAGTATAATTTTTTATTATAACATGAATAAACACAAACATTGTATGCACAACCCCCCACTCATACACCAAAATAATAATATCAATAAATATGAGCCGTGCAAGCAAAGTCAAAGGATCACGATTGAAATCATCAACTAAAAACGTCTATAACGATGTTTTAAAAAATCACTTTCTGGAGTGGCTTCGGCAAGACCAGAATAATGCTACAGTAAAAAAAATCAAAAATGTTTTTAAATTGAACCGCAGAAACGAACATGGCTTCACCATCTGCATCAACAATTGCGCAGCATAAGAATTTTACTAAGTTTTGTGATACACTGATGGAGACGATGAATATTGAAAAGCCAAAGAAAAAAAGCTCTCAGCGAGAGTGGAAAGTTAAGTTTCCAACAATGACAATAGTTTAAGGTTTAAGTAAAACAAATGAGTCATTTAGGGATATTATGTAATTTATACTTACTACACTACAATATCCTATCAAAACAATGATTTACACTATGGTAAAAATGTGCTGTAGGTTTGTACAAAATATTATGTTATACTTAGTGATAGGCAAAATGCACAAAAACACTATGAAAACACCATCCGACAATTTAAATGTAGTTTTAGGCACAAACAAAACTGTGAAATAACCAATGGTATTTCCATGTTAAATACATAGTCCATTAGTTGGTCTCCAATGTCGCTTATATTAAAATATCATATTTTATATTTATATAAAATATTTTTTTTTACATTTTTTTTCTATTATATAGTCTTGTGTGCATTTTCTCCCTTGTCTATTATTCGTATTTTACGAACGTTCGCGTATATTTTACTGTGTATTTGCTAATTCACGTCTTCGTGATCTAACAACTTCTTTTTCCCTCGATTTAATTTCATCCCGGACTTTATCTTGTGCTATCATTTCATCTTCATCAAGTAACGCTATCTCGTCTAATGCTTCTTCTAATGCTTCTTCTTCTTGATCTATTTGAGATTGTCGAGATGGAACACGAATCTCATAACGTAAACTATTGATATTATTTGGACTAAGTCTTCCTGTTGATGATGATTGAGACATTGGACGTGAGCTTGGGACATAATTTGGATCTGCAATTTTCTTTTTCATTGATTCTTCATTTGGCAATGATTTCAGTAAGTTGACCAAATGCCTTTCAATTTCTGCAAGTCTTCGTTCAATATCTTTCCCAAGAAGTTTTGGGTCGACCGATTCAACATGTCGTTTATTGCTTAGATCAGAGTCTATATCACGGATTTCCCTCTTATTATTTACACCAATCATTCTGGATAAATGCATTGTACCCCCATGGACATCTTTTAACAATTGTTGTGCATGATTCCATCGTACCCTTTCCGTGTGCAAACGGCTTTCAGATACAAACGTTTGATCATCCACCTCGCGTATATGACGACTACTTATGATGGTATTTGCATTTTGTAATGATAACAACGTTCTATTCAATTCATTTGATCGTTTCTCCAATGCTAAAATTCTATTTTCATACTTTTGCCTTTGCTCTTCTAATGATGTGTAAACTTGATCTTTATTGATAAATTTAATGAAAACCATGTTTGGATCTGATATTCCGGTAGCAGATTTAATCCTAGCAAAAGCTCCCTCGTATTCTGCTTCTTGGACTTTACTCTCTTGCAATTTTGTTTTCATAGCTGAGTGCCCTAACATTGACAACACATTTGCTGCAGCCATTTTCTTCCTTTTATCAATATCTTGTTGTACGATAGCATTCCGTGTCAATTCTCTTTTCTTTTCTCTGGCAATTTCCTTCTCTTGTTCCCGTTGCATGCGGCGCCTGATATCTTTTAAACGTTTGACTGCCTCTGTCATCATTAAATCTGCTTTTTTTGCCTCGATTTCCAATGCAGGCTTTTCCACAGTCAATAGATGTGTATATTCATACTTCGCTGCTTCCTGTCGTGCTTTCAAATACGAAGCTCTTGAATCGCTAACTTTCAAACGTCTCTCAACTTTCTTTAAGTGCGGTTCATCCCTAGCTGGAAATTTTTGGCATACGTTCATTACTTTAGTATAAAATTTTCCTAATCGAGCTCCATCGCTTAATGCATCTTTTAGCTTTTTTATACGCTCTTTTAACACAGCAATCATGGCTTCACCTGCTTCAATACACTCTCGTGTATAATCATCCATAAAACGTCTTGTACCAACTTTTTTATTTAATTGATCTAATGCTTTTTGTTTCTCCTCGCGTTCATACATCAAACAATCCAATTCCTCGCGCAGACGTGCAATCATTTGATTTAAACCAGCTACGTTAGCATCTCGCTCTGTGGCGGGATAATCTTGGGAATGGGCGGCTAAATGCTTTACACTTCCAGAATCAAATTCATGGGATGGAGGAAGTACCTTAATTAATGAAGATGCAGTATTTTCTACATGGTCTTTTGATACAATTCCAGTGCTGAATAATACCATGCGGCGGCTTGGATCATCCCTCTCCATCTTCTCGACAGTTGGAAAACGCGTACCTGTACGTAATGACTTTGTTGAAGGCGATGAAAATGGTATATTTTGCAAAGCCTCCTCCCGTGTAGGTTTTCTTTTCCCTTTTACTCTACCCATAGCTGTCTTATAAGCATCTTCATGGCTTGCTCGATTTCCATTTTTCTTAGCAATTTCACGCGCACGCAAAATAGCTGGACTGGCAACAGCATTTTCTAATAATTTTTTTTCCGCATTTAATTGTGATTTTAATTGAATAGGTGTGACATTAATTTTTGGCGCACCATTTGGATCAATTTTTTTCACCTCCCAAAACGATTTCTTTTTAAATCCCGGTGTCTTTCCGACTATACCATCTAAGCCTGGAGTTCGAGGCGGTACAACACCATCTGCATTAGATAGTGCCAGCCATGGAAACATAATCCATACCCAACGACGATATAATTTATAATCCAAATCATCATTTATAATTTCTTTCTTCCCATTTTCCAGCAGATCTTCACTTACTTTTGGTGCCTCCCCCGTCGATTCTTCCTCATCCTCTATTCCTCTAAATCCTACTTTCGTTTCACTTTTTACCGGGGTAGTTCCTTTCTTTTTTTTCTTACGTCTTCTTTTCTTCACCGCATTTGCTGCAGGTGGTCTGCCTTGTCCTGATTCCTTTGGTGCATGAGCTGGTCGTTTAACTACATCTTTTAAATGAGGTGGCCACATCTCAAAACCAATACTTGCTAACATTCTCTCATCAAGATGAGGAACTAAATATTCCGGCAAATTCATTTCATCTTCAAAATCTCCAAAATTCAAAAAAAATTCTGATAACTTTTCTAATGTCCAACATAATTTACCAGCATGAGGCTCTTCTACTATGTACCATTGGCTTATTGCATAATTATATTCATTCACTACATCATACGTAGCTTTTGGTAACTTTACTGCATTTACACCACTAGTTCTACGAATTGAAAATTGCCCTCTAGATATTTCATCGTCAGAATCATCCACCACCGCTTCCGCGGTATTTGCTTTTGTGGATGACCAACTTTGACTTAAATTTACACCAGACGTAGCATGCTTTGAAAATGCCACGTCATCTAATTTTACTCCACTTAATGTTTTCCACATTCTATAAAGTTCCCATCTTGATCTATTTCCACACGTATATTTGATTCTAAACGTATCCAAATCTGCTAAGATATCCTTTAAACCTTGCCATCTTCCAGTGCCTTCTAAATGGTACGGAACCTCTTGAATTTGCCTTTTGCATGGAGGGAGACGTTTGAAAAATCTGATTAAATGATGCCTCCAACGAGTCGTAGGAGATGGCAATTGCTCTAAATCTTCCGTGTAAACGCCATCAGATGTTAATGATAAAATATATTCTCCCCTATCACCTTTCATATATCTATTTCTAACTTCACGTCGTGAGTGAACTTCACTTAAAGGAAGCCATATATCCCCATTTGTAGCGACTACGCCAATGGAATCAAGAGCTCGTACTAATGCTACTTTTGTTTTATAGTTAAATCCATTAATATCATTATCAGCTTCATTACTTTTACTTGGTGTAGTTATTGCATCATTTCCAGATTGATTAAAAAAATCATCTAAATCATCCCGTGCTATATATTCAAGAATATCAAACAATTCAGCTACGGATAATCCAATCCGAGACACAAATGATGCTGCTAGCGCTTGCCCTAACCAATCGGCAATGCCAACAACTTTATTGCCTCCTAACAAATATTGTGGTACTTTACTTTTAGATTTTTTAGATCGTTCTGATAATTTCTTGTTACTGTTATTTTCTTTCACAGTTTTGTGTATATTTTTCCTAGATTTAAAGCCTCTAAATACAGATTGTAATGCTACTGCCGCTTGCTCTTCGTGCAAATTTTGCGACATTTCGCTAAAATCTGCCCCCTTCGTTTTCATGGCAGGGCTATGAAATGTTCGCGTTCGCCCGTCAAATGTTACTGCAGCGCTTCGTTTACCAACGCTTTCATTCATATTTTCATCATCATCTTCAAATCCATCAGTGCTATAGACACCAGATGTTTCAAATTCATCGGAAGAATAATTATCACTATCAGCTGTTTGTGCGCGCAAAGCCTCTACACGTGACTTTGGTCTTTTTATATTATCATTATTTATTAAATATTCTGGTTTAACATTCATATGAGCAACGGCTTCTGTTAAGCTATCACTACTAACCATATTGTCTTCCTGGCATTTAGGATCTGGTTCATACAACGAAGATCTATTTGCAACATTACGTGCTGCCTTTATAGTTGCATTGCTTGGGTTAAATCCGTCTTCCCATAGCCCTAATTGACAGGAAAACAATTCGCGGAATGATTTACATTGTAACATTTTGCCAAGGCAATAATT
>JACLAD010014756.1_pt1 | contig 17792 bp, 10 predicted proteins | sample 8027901 | NCBI WGS metagenome assembly JACLAD01 (sample SAMN15725071, study PRJNA655200) | protist metagenome | isolation source: fluorescence activated cell sorting (FACS) single amplified genomes of... | place: Spain: Blaines Bay Microbial Observatory, Mediterranean Sea | collected 2016-07-05 | reverse complement strand
TATGATAGATTACGCAGTATGTCTTACTAGTTTATGTCTTTGTATACCTTTCTCTTTCATTTTGTAGCAGGTTTTGTATATATTTGTTGCTCACAATCATCTATTTTTGTAATAATAGTTCTAGTTAATTATTTGAAACAAATGATCTCTTCGTCTTGCCAGACTTGCCTGTGTTTATGCTAAATTAGTTTGAATCGATTTAGAATCGATATGACCTATTAATTGAAGTATAATATTTTCTATTCTAATATAGCAGTTATTTTACAAAATAAATAAGCGTGGTGCCGTGCAGCGGATATAAAAACAAAAAAAGTCTGGATAATTTGTTTTGGAATTTATCATCTAGATCTATTTGAGTTTCTTTTTTTTTACTAGTATTATACATACTACCAGGTATAATACCAGGTAATACCGGGTACTATATATTAAAGAACATATTATATGCCACAGTAGTGGCTACCCAGCTACCACAGATACTGTACTGTATGCCAGTATGCCTGGTATGCCACAGTATGCACACCTGGCCGGGCTGGCACACCTGGCACAGCCAGGACAGTCCATCAGGCACAGTACCGGTACCAGGTATATACAAGGTATGTGAGCAAAAAGAATTCTTTTTTTTGGTGTGGCCGCTATCCAGCTGGCCAGCTGGCCAGCCTAAGGCCAGGCTATATGGCAATGTGAGAGAAGATATTTATTTATTAGTAAAATAACTTCAAGATATATTAATATGCACAGTGTGAGAGATATTGTAATGTAACATTTACTTTACACAAATAAATCATCACGCACAGATGATATAATGAATGATAATAACAACAATAATGATACAAACAACACGAAAATATCAGTATTGACATGGAATGTACTTGCATCATGTTATATATTCCCTGAAAGTTATAAATATGTTAAAAAAGAAGTTTTAAAATGGAGTAGACGACGTATCTTTATTCGCAAAATACTACAAAATTACAATGCTGACATTGTATGTTTACAAGAAGTAGATGAGCCTGACGATACAAGGAAAGATTTATATGAGCTAGGTTATGTAAATGTTATTTTTGAACAAAGAAATGGTGGTCGACAAGATGGTTTAATTATCGCATATAAAGCAACTTTTGATATTTTATTGAGAAGCATTGTATATTTTGATGAGATTGCAAAATCAAGATTTGGTATTTTGGTTGGAGAAGAAAGAACGAAAAAACACAATATTGCATTAATAATTGGATTGAAACACCGGGTGACAAATAAAGTAGTTATTGTTGGAAACACTCACTTATATTGGAATCCAAATTCAGAAGATGTAAAGTTATTTCAAATGCGCCAATTTCAGCATTCTTTACTTTTTTTTTATAATGTATGTGAAAGAAAATTTTGTTTTACCAATAAAATGAAACCATATCCAATTATTTTTGCATGTGGTGATTTTAACAGTACGCCAAATACTAATATGGTGAAATTAATGACAAAGGGAACAATGCCACCTGAAAAAAAATATTATAAATTTGTATGCGATCACAATTTAAGGCAACTATGTCGTTGGTTGCGAGCACTTGGTATAGATGCCCATTATGTAAATATTAATCCGTATATTGATAGTAATAATGATCAATTTCAAGTTGAGGATTTGTTTGAAGAACTTTATAATGACGAACGAGTTCTATTGACAACATCTCACCAGCTTGTTAGAAGAAGGGGGTGCCCACCAAGTTTGTTGATTTCACCTAAAAAAGATAAAGCAGACAATTTGTTTCAACAGATTATATCAACATTTAATGTACAAATTAAAGAAGAAGATTTTTATAAACGATGTGTTATTTGCAATCATATGATTTTACCATTAGATCGCAGTCAATTAATTATAAATAATGACTCCGGCGTTGTACGCCTACCATCTTCTAATAATAATCAAGAAAAAACCCACAAAAGTAGTTTTTTAAACAGTTATGGAATGAGGAAACCAAATGCGCAACAACAGCAGAATCTTTCACCACGTGATAATGGCAGAACAGATACAAAACAAGATCGAATATTTAAATTTCAAACGGAAAATTATGTACAAAATATTGTATCTTCAGTATTTGAAAGCGATGAAAAGTTGTTCCAGTGCAGTGGATGTGAGCAAATATACTGGTAAGTAGAAATTAATAATATGAAATATTTTTACAAATAATATGAAAGAAAAAATATTTTATCTAACATTTACCCTTTCATTTCTTTATTGTTTCTAGGTGGGGTCAGAAACCTGGACAATCTGCAGTAAGAGCAGAGAAACTTGTTACGAATCTTGTTCAATTAGCGGAGGAAGTATATGTAAAAAAAGATGAAAAGAAAAAACGAATTGAAAAATTATATGGAACTAATAATGATAATATATTGTCTACTCAATTAAAACGCATTTCATCAATGGAGGAAGAGCAAATATTATTTGAACCAAAACTTGATGAACATTTTTCCAAATCAAAGCTATGGCTATTTTCCAAAAATGTAGCTACAGATTATGTAAATTATAATAATATAAGTAATAACAAACGAAGAAACATATCAATCCCAATTGTAGATGACGATTTAATTTATTGCCCAAATAACAGATTTTTATTTAAAAATCCATTTATAGATCAAGCAAGTACAAATACAACGGAGGACTTTGATGGATGCATTGATTATTTATTGTATTTCAACAAGAATAATTCATCATCGACATTGTCTACTATAAAGGTTTACCCAAGAGAAACAATTATAAAAGGTGTAAATGATGGTCCTTTACCAAACAAAAATTGGCCAAGTGACCATAGACTATTGTGTTGTGAGTTTGAGCTATGATAGTGTGTGAGATAGATATGTATAAGTACAAAAAAATACTATCATATAAAATATAAAAATAAAAATATATTTTAATATTATTTTAAATAAATATTTATTTATATATATATAACCATAATATAAATTTTATATAATATTAAATATTTGTAGTGCCTCCCTTTTTACGCTTTCATTACCGCTCGATCCATAAAATGTAATGTTTCATGTAATGCATCTAATACATCCCTTGTCTCTCTAGAACGTAATCGTGTGCGTGAACCTATACGTTGCCTGCTACGGGTCTGAGCAAATGATGCAGATGCACTTTTTCGCATCATTTTGTTTCGTTTACTTCGCCTTGCTTTATATTTTCTCGTACTCATTTTAGAAGTATTTCTTATACTATTTAAAGTTGAACCGCCACTACTAAATGTTGATTTTTGTGTATTACCACCCCAATTACTACTCATTTGATCTATACTTATATTTGATAAACTATTCATTCCTATTCTCGATGGTTCAACACGTAGCAAACCACGTATGCTATTACGCAACGATAATTTTCTTGTACCATTTGGATAAAACATATTTGGTAGCTCTTTCTCATCTGCTACTTTATCTAATAATTCTGAATTAACACCTGTATGTTTTAAAGATGGGAAGGAAATTGCTTCTATTAATAATCTTGTATGTGTACCAAATGTATCTCCATCCATAGCAGATGGATATTGTGTAGTATTAACAGTCATTACATCGAGATAAGGTCTTGCACCATTACCAGTCATTGGCTCTTTCCGCTTACTCATGGCTGCACGTCGATCTTGTTCATACATTGAGTCTAATAAAGTTGACAGTGCGTCGACATCTTGGCCAATCGATGACATACCAGAAGTAGATGGTTCCATCGAAAGTCCACCTTCACGTGAAAACAACCCAGATACTGCTGCTGATTGTGGTGTATCAGGTAGGTAATTTGAACCATATTGACCAATAGATGACATTGTATTATTTAAATTATTGTCGGTATCATTGTTCTTATTATCTATTTCTTTTTTTTCCTCAACTGGTTCTTTTTTCTCAGCTGCATTTTTCTTTAAACCGCCAAATGCACCCATCATTCCACCACTTTTTTTGCTACTACTACCACCAAAAGCACCCATTATACCACTAAGACTATCTTTTTTAGTTTTCGTTTTAATCTTTGCTTTCATTTCTTCCACTTTTTTATCTTCTTCTTCGTTACTTGTATCATCTGTTTGCTCTTCTTTTTTATTGCCTTCGTCAATTTCTTTTGTATTACTATCATTATTATTATTATTACTATTATTTACATCTTTTTCAGCAGAGTTCTTTTCATCATCATTTTGCGCATTTGCATCCGTTGTTACATTTTGTTTTTCACCGTTACTAATAGGATTATTTGAGTTTTTTTCAACAGTTTCCTTTGTATCTCCTTCAGTTTCTTTTGTCGTTTCAGCATCAGTTTTACTAACTTCAGCTTCCACGTTTGTTGTGTTATCTACTTCTGCCATTATATATATATGACAGTAATAATTATTTTATAATATTATACCTCCTTATACACTGTATCGCTGCGTAATTTGTTACGTATGTATGTATATATATAGTTAAAAATACGTATTGCTTGATCTCTGTATCTAAAACTGGTAATTTGTCTTGTTTATGATGAGAGGGTATGTATTTATGTTGGTGTATACAATGGAATAAATTGTTTTTGTGTTTGCTTGGCTTGGCTATTGCGTTGCTATTTATTTCATATGTATAGTAGTAGTAGCATGTTTCGCAACTTTCAAATGTTACAACAACACAACAACAACAAAATCCAGAGCTGCCAACGTTAGCCCATTTTGACGTTAGGATGTTGCTTTTTCCACAGGTGGTTGTTGGTTGTTTGCAAACGACCCCCATGATATTTACCTGTATTATTTTTAACGACCCCAAACAACCCCAAACGACCCTTAATAGAAATAGCAGGTACGACCCCTAACCTCCAAAACGGAAATTCCAGAAAAAATTGAAAAATATCTAAAATCTAAAAAAAATTCCACATAATTAATTTATTCATAGTTATAAAATCATTTTCATGAAAAGATATTTTTTTTATATTTGGATTAAAATAGCACTAAGATCATATAAATTATTTTGCGATTTTTACATAAGGTAAAGATCTCTAAAATTTTACTTTACATATTAGTATACAAATATAAGGTGGATTTATAAAACGACCCCGCATAGGGGAGAAAAATAGCCGAATTTGGTCAATTAAAATACGTTTTACCTTTTGCCAAAAATTTACCTTACATACTCAGGGGTCTTTAGGGGTCGTTAGGGGTCGTTAGGGGTCGTTGTGGGTCGTTGCTTTTTGGCACTTTGAACGTTAACTAACGTTAGCTAACGTTGGCAGCTCTGACAAAATCCGAACATTGTTTGGGTTATGTATTTTAAGGTGTAATAAGCGGGCGATGCTCATGATATGTCAATAGTAATCAGGATAGCTACTACTTTATATAACATACAATACAGGAATCACATATCTGTACAAATTACCGTTGTTTTTCTTGTCATCATCTCATTTCTACAAATAGGCAGTACATACCATTAGAACTTAGAAGTTTTATTATTACATCTAATGATGTGATCTCAGAGAATGAGATGGAATAGCCAGATAGCACAAATAATACTATACCAGGTACTACTAATACCGAGAGGAGAGAGAAAACGTTGGTGGATATATCCTATATTATCGATATATATATCACATTGTGAATATATACAGAGTCAGGAGTAAGTTGAGATATTATTCAATATAATATATATATATATTATTAAAAATAATTTCGAAAACCAATTTAGTTGTTATATATTTATACACACACACACACACACACACAAACGTATATATATAATCATATAGTAGTACGTTAAACAAACAGAATATAGATAAAGCATTAACAGAAAAATTATATAAAAAATGCCTAAAGGTAATAAAAAGAAAATATTAAAATATAATAGCTCAGAGGCTTCTTTAGGGGAAACAAAAACCCTTGCAATAGCTGGTGGTGTAGGTCCACAAAGTGGATTAAGCGCTGGTGGGTCATCATTGATTGGTGGAATGTCCGATGCATTAGTGGAAGGTAAAACAAAACAAGTTTTTCAATCTGGCAACACTGCAAGAATTAATAGTTTATTAGCGTTAGGACAACAATATTATAACGTATGTCGTTATGCCGATGCAAAACAAATATGCGAGCAAATATATCAAAGTGATGCATATCGTACAGACAATTTATTATTGCTTGGCTCGATACATTTTCAATTAAGAAATTTCAGTGAAAGTATATTTTACAACCAACAAGCTATACGTGTAGATCCACACTTTGCAGAAGCATTTGGTAATTTAGGTAATGCATTGAAAGAACTTGGTGATTTAGAAGGTGCAATACGTTTTTATTTAAAAGCCATTCAATTAAAACCACGTTTTCCTGATGTTTACAATAATTTGGCCTGTGCGTACATGCAACGCGGGCAAACAACACAGGCTCAAGAAACATTTCAAATGGCTTTAATTTTAAATCCAATGTTAGTAGATGCACATAGTAACCTTGGAAATTTATTAAAAGCACAAGGAAAATTGGAAGAAGCAAAACGTTGTTATTTAGAAGCAATACGTGTGAAGCCAGATTTTGCTATTGCATGGAGTAATTTAGCAGGTATCTTTCGCGATCAAGGTGATGTTGAGACAGCTATTGCATATTATGAGGAAGCATTACGATTAGCACCTGAATTTGCAGATGCATGGAGTAATATGGGAAACGCATTAAAAGAAAAAGGCCCTGAGGGTGTTAAAGAGGCAAAACGTGCATATAAAAGGGCTACCGCATTAAGACCTGATTTTGCTATTGCACATGGAAATTTAGCAAGTTGTTTTTACGATGAAGGTGATTTACCTGGTGCTATCAGGCAATACAAACATGCATTGCAATTGGAACCCAATTTTCCTGATGCTCATAATAATTTAGGAAATGCATTAAGAGAAGTTGGCAAAGGTGATGAAGCTATTTTACATTATCGCGCTGCATTACGTCTAAAGCCGGATCATCCACATGCATATAATAATTTAGGCAATGCATTGAAAGATAAAGGCATGGTTAAAGAGGCTATACATTGCTACATGACGGCATGTCGTTTGATGCCACGTTTTAGTGCAGCACATTGCAATTTAGGCAGTATCTTAAAAGAGCAAGGTAAAATTGAACAAGCAATAGCGCATTACCAACAAGCGATATCGATCGATCCAATGTTTGCAGATGCATATTCGAATATGGGAAATGCATATAATGATTTAAATCGTTTGGAAGATGCTATTAAATGTTACACAACTGCTATACGTTTAAAACCAACATTCGCAGACGCTTATGCAAATTTAGCAAATGCATATAAAGAAGGTGGACGTATTGATGATTCCATTACCTGTTATAGAAAAGCACTGTCTCTAAGACCGGATTTCCCTGATGCATATGCAAATTTAGTTCATGCGTATATATGTCTATGCGATTGGCAAGGTAGAAATCCACAATTTAAAAAATTAACAAACATTTTAGTCAAGCAATTGGAATCGACAAGAATTGTACCACCAGCAATACAACCATATCATGCATTGATGTTATCATTTAGTGGGGAACAACAATTAGAAATAGCGAAAAAATTTGCATTGCAAGCAAAAATGAATGTTGCATTATTAGAAATGCCACCATTTCGCTTCCGCGCTAAAAAGCCAAACCATCGCTTGCATGTTGGCTTTGTGTCCGCTAATTTCGGAAATCATCCAACTGGGCATTCCTTAGCTGGCGCGTTGACAATGTTTGATGATGCAAGATTTCAAGTATCTTGCTATTCATTAATAGCAGATGATGAAAGTATGTGGAGACGTACGATCGAAACCTCTGTTGAAAATTTTAAAGATGTCAGTCAATTAATGCCTGGTGATACAGCTCGTTTAATACATAGTGATGGTGTGCATATATTGATTAATTTAGATGGATATACGAAAGGTGCTAAAAATGAAATTTTTGCATTGAAACCGGCACCTATACAAATTTGTGCACAAGGCTACCCGGGCACAACAGGTGCAGATTATATGGATTATTTAGTTGCAGATAAAATTGCTATTCCGCCAGGATCAAAAATGGCCAATCATTATACTGAAAAAATATTGTACATGCCAGATGTATGCATGGTAAATAATTATAGACAAGATCCACATGCGTTGCGTGTATTAGCAGAAGATCACATGCATATGGATAAAGATCATTTACCACATCGTGATATATATAATTTGCCAGAAGATAAATTTGTATTTGCTAATTTTGGACAGATGTATAAAATTGAGCCTGAAATATTTGCAGTATGGATGAAGATTTTAAAACGTGTTAGTAAGAGTGTCTTATGGTTGTTGCGTTTCCCAGCAATGGCTGAACAAAATATACGAGCAGAGGCAAAAGCACATGGTATTGGTCCAGAGCGGATTATTTTTTCCGATGTGGTTCCAAGAGATGATCATTTGAAACGTACATATTTAGCTGACATGTGTCTAGATACACCCATGTTTAATGGCCAACATACATCTTGCGATTCGCTTTGGGGTGGTACACCAGTACTTACATTAGGCGTTGAAAAAATGGTTAGCCGTGTTGGTTCGAGTATTGTAAATGCAGCAGGTACACCAGAAATGATAGTAAAAAATTTAGAAGAATATGAAGAATTAGCCGTGAAATTAGCAAAAGATTATTTATCACCAGGTGCTAATAAACAAAGTCAATTGGAGAAAATACGCGATAAATTGGAACAAACAAGATTCACAAGTGCATTGTTTGATACGAAAAAATGGGTGAAAAGTTTTGAAGTTGGAATATCGAAAGTTTGGAAAAGTTATGAAAAAGGAAGGAGTCCTGAAAATGTTGAAGGTGTAACTGTTACAGAATTGTAAAAAGTAATGTGTGTATACATATCTCTTTTTAAAATATTAACCTGGATTACAGACTTTTTTTATAATAATAAAAAATTTAAAAAATAACGTATTTTTTTTTTTCATTTCCTACACTTTCCTTTTCTCTCTCTCTATTTCGGGCTTTTTAACTTCACATGTCTCATATATATATCATATATATATATATATATATATACATATGCACATAATTGAAAAAACTTAATAACGGTATTGAGCTGGTTTGTATGGACCGTTAACATTTACACCGATGTAATCAGCTTGTTCTTTTGATAATACAGTCAATTCTACACCTAAATTTTTCAAATGTAATGCAGCAACTTTCTCATCCAATTCTTTTGGAAGAACGTATACTTTGCCAGTTTTGTATTTACCAGTGTCTTTTTCTCTCCATAATTCAAGTTGTGCCAATACTTGGTTGGTAAATGAATTGGACATAACGAAACTTGGATGGCCAGTAGCACAACCCAAGTTAACAAGACGACCTTCTGCTAATACAATGATACTGCTGCCATTTGCATGAGTCCAACGATCTACTTGTGGTTTGATATTGGTTCTTGTTGCAGTTTTTTCCAAACGTTCCATTTGAATTTCATTGTCAAAATGACCAATGTTACATACAATAGCATTGTCTTTCATTTTTTGCATGGATTCCAAAGTGATGATGTCTTTGTTACCAGTTGCAGTCACGAAAATATCGCATTCACTTACAACACTTTCCATTCTTTTAACTTGGAAACCCTCCATTGCAGCTTGTAGAGCACAGATAGGGTCAACTTCAGCTACGTATACAATAGATCCTGCTGCTTTCAATGCGAATGCACAACCTTTTCCTACATCACCGAAACCTGCAACGAGTGCACGTTTACCTGCAAGCATGACGTCTGTTGCACGCATGATACCGTCTGGTAAACTGTGTTTACATCCATATAAGTTATCGAATTTACTTTTGGTTACACTATCGTTAACGTTGATTGCTGGGAACAATAAGGTGCCCATTTCTTCCATTTGGTATAGACGATGTACACCGGTGGTGGTTTCTTCACTTACACCAACACAACGGTTTGCATATTTATGCCATCTTTTTGGGTCACGTTGTAATTCACGTGCTAAAATGCTTAAAACACATTTCATTTCAGCATTATCTGTACTTGCTGGGTCTGGTACGGTACCATCAGCTTCGAATTTTTTTTCTGCAGCAACACCTTCATGGATCAACAAGGTCATGTCACCACCATCATCGACGATCATGTCTGGGCCCCAACCTTTGCCATCATCTTCTGGCCATGTGCATGCAGCTAAAGTGCATTCCCAGTACTCTTCTAAACTTTCACCTTTCCATGCATATACATTAGCAGAACCGTCACGTGCAATTGCTGCAGCAGCGTGGTCTTGTGTGGAAAAGATATTGCATGAGCACCAACGTACGTTTGCGCCCATTTCTTTCAAGGTTTCGATCAAAACACCTGTTTGGATGGTCATGTGCAATGAACCTGCAATACGTACACCAGCAAATGGTTTGCTTGAGCCATATTCAGTACGGCAATTCATCAAACCTGGCATTTCATATTCAGCAATGTCATATTCTTTTCTTCCGAAATCAGCCAATGAGATATCAGCAACTTTGTATGGTGCATCTCCATAAAGACCACCTGGACCAGCGTTAGCAATAGCAGACATAATTAAATTCTTTTTTTTTTATTTGGTTTTGTTGTTTCTTCTTTTTTTACTTTGTTCAGTTGTATTGTTATTTGATTTCACTAATATTAGTGTATACATCTGTTGTACCTGTTGATTTCTATGTATGAATTGTTCTTAGTCTGTGTAAATCAATGGTTTACAAGGCACATGGGGAAGAAAAAGAGGCAAGCCTTAGGCAAGCTGAAACAGATTTTATGAGGGTAAATCAATGATGTGTAGTGTTAAAACAGCTAGCCAGTTGGCTGGCGAATGGCATGCAATGAGGAAAGGTGAATTTGTGGCTGCTGGTCGTCGTCTTTTTAGTATACTAAGAAGTACAAAATTATACTATGGTCAAAGCAATCTGTACTTTTCAATTTTAAAACCATTATATGTATATAGTTCATGATACTCGTCTCCTATATTCTGTACAGTAAGTATCTTAGTCTGGTGGTCTGGTGGTAGACTAATTGGTAGTTGTGGTAGCTAGTATTCCCTATTCATTTCAATAAGATCTATTACTCGTCTAACACTATAATAGAAGCTACTGTACTCTATACCATCTGATGGAAGATGGAATCAAGTTGGCCCTCTCTCTAGCCCAGTAAATTTTTTTCAGTGAACGATACTTTAGCATGGGAATAGCATTAAGACCAGAAAATCAGTATCGTTCATTATCGTTCACTCTAATTTTCCAATTTTTTGGCATACATGAAGATAATCTATAACAATATCCGAAAAAATAAAATATAATGTGTTAAAATATTATTTCATTACACATACTATGATAAGATGATTTCCATATTTTTATTTTCAGATTCCCAAAATTTATAACAATTTTATTGAACGATAAATCTCATTTTTTCATCTTTTATCTAGCATGGACACAGCATCAGTGAACGATAATGAACGATACTGATTTTCTGGTCTCAATGCTATTCCCATCCTAAAGTATCGTTCACTGAAAAAAATAGACTGGGCTAGCCCAGCTGGGCCAGCTAGCTCTAGCCCTCTGTTGGCTTTTAGTCCTATACTTTACTGTAGTTGGCTTTTTAGTCTCGTGTTCTCTGCACGTGCGCACGGGGACGGCCACAGTAAAGAACATTCCAGCGTCGTTATAAAAAAAGTATTATCCGTACTTTCTTATAAAAGTATAGTACATACTATTTCCATCCTTTTGAATCTAATCATCATTAGACGAAGAGACGTATAGTGCGTCGTCGTGTCGTAGTCTACACCGTATGAAAAGAGGGAGTAATTTTGAATTTTTTTTTTTTAAATTTGATGCATGCCTATGCTATTGCTATAGTAAGGAATGCACAATTTGGAGTTGAGCGAAATATAATTCGAACCAAACAAGTAATAATAGCATCACAGCAGTATGAGATGCACATTAAAAAAGAGAAGTTAGAGAGAACACAGTAATAACTGTGTATATGTTCATATATATAAATACATAGCGACAATAATAACAATATCAAAAGGAACAATAATATATAATATTACTTTTTTATAATATATACATATATACGTATAGTAATATAATATAGCGGCTATAGTTTCAAAAGTATACAATATGTTGTCATCATTTACAACAACAGGACATCTTCTAATCAACGTGTTTATATTCTTTTTAACTGTTTTAACATTAATAAGTGCACTTGATATTGCAGGCTCTCCTGAGAAAATAACAACTTTTGACAATAGTAATAGTAATAGTAATAGTAATAATAACAACAACAAAAATGGTTTTAGTGGCAATGATGAGAGAAGTCCATATAATACTAGAATCAATGTAAATCATTTAAACCAACCATATCATGAACGTGCACATCCAAAACAATTTATTTTGAGTGGACCATTAATGCATAATAATAAACATGTTCAACAAAAGGAAAATGCAGAAGATCGCCAACGTCGCTACCTCGAAGGCGCAGGCGCAGTGTTGAATGTGTCATCCACTGTTATCGAGGAGAACCAAGAGATAACCGTGACGTGGGATAAAATCGTTTATGCTGGACCAAACGATTGGATAGGTGCATTTGCTGCGGATAAAAATTTGACTTTATTTACATCACCAATTAAGTTTAAGTTCACTGCAACAGGTAGTGGTTTGAAACATCATCATGATGCGAAAAGAAAAGGTGGTGGCATAGTAACTACGACAACGCCGGCACCACCACCACAATCTGGCACCGTGAAATTTACGCTTGTGAATTATCGCAAACCGATTAAATTTTTATACATCACAGGTAACTTGCAATATCCACAAGTAGTTGCAGAGACGGAGGTTGTTACTTATAAATTTCCAAACCGTCCAACTGGAATTCATATTGCGTTTGGACATGGTGGAACGACAATGTTAGTATATTGGATGGCTGGTGGGGAACCATCACGACCTGGTATGAAATGGGGATTAAAAGCTGGTGAATTGACAAATTGGATTGATGCGGAGTACAAAGCAAAACCGTATTCGCCAGGTGATTTTTGCGATACAAATTTGCAACCAGCTGGAAGACAAGGATATTTAGAACCTGCCGCGCATATGCATGTAACATTACCTGACATACCATACGACACCAGGGTTTATTATCAAATTGGTGACAGTGCGCATGGATGGAGTTTGGAAACAAGCTTCTTATCGAAACCAAAACCAGATCCAGAACGTCCAACGACATTAGCTGCATTTGGTGACATGGGAAATGTTGAAAACGATGGTAGTGGACAGCATAGTTGGGATTTCAATGATCAAGGGGAAATACCAAGTGAAAACACGACGAATTTAATCGCAAATGATCCATTATCGGAATTTGTATTGCATATTGGTGATATTAGTTACGCAGTTGGTTATTTAGCGGAATGGGATAATTTTTTCAAGATGATACAGCCGGTATCAAGTACAAAGGCATGGATGACGGCCATTGGCAACCATGAGCAAGGTTATTCGAAATCATTTTATCCTGGAATGGATAGTGGTGGGGAATGTGGTGTGGCATATAATTCATTCTTTCCATTTGCATCACAAAATCCAAAGGCACCATTCCCGGAACGTCAACCATGGTATGATTTTGTCTATGGTAATGTTCATTTTATAATCATGTCAACGGAGCATGATTATACGCCTGGATCTACCCAGTACAAGTGGTTAGAATTTGCATTTACGACGGTGGATCGTAGTGTGACACCATGGTTAGTTTTTGCTGGGCATAGGCCGATGTACGTTGATAGTGCATTTCCAGGCGACCAACAAGTTGCTAAACAATTACAAGGTGCTTTGGAAGACATGTTGATTGACAATCAAGTTGATGTTGCCTTATGGGGTCATTTCCATACTTACCAACGTACATGCCGTTTGAAAAAAGGTGTATGTTCCCAGGATGGTGTACAACATATGGTTATTGGCATGGCTGGGTATGAACACAGTCCATTGCCGCCAAAACCTGCATCCTTCATTGCAAAGCGTGATGCTACATATTGGGGATATTTACGTATGAATTTCCAAAATTCAACATTTGGACAATTATCATATATTAGTGATCAAGATGGATCCGTTTTAGACAATTATCAAATGAGTAAAGAACAACATACCGCATTAATTGCAAGAGATAAGAAGAAGAAAATGAAAAAATGAAAATTGTAAAATACATATATTTATATATACATGATGTAGAGATTATACACGTTTTGAAAAATATACGTTCGTATTTATGTGTGTATAATTTTAATAATGTGTCATGCGCATGTATACTTTTATAAATGATTATAAGAGAATGTATCATGTGAAATATAATTTATATCATAATAATTTTAAGGATCCCTCCTTATTTTCCTCTGTATCCATACTAGTACAATAATTTGGTAGTGTAGTATTGTGCTATTTTGCGTTTTAATTATTTTTTGTTGTGTTCTAAGAAGTGCCTACAAATGGATCATCAGAAGATCAACAAACCAAGTTCAACATATATGATATTACAAACGAAAAGATGAAAGTCCATTATAATATATCTTAACTTTTCATTTGTTACAAGATATTTATTTAATATTTATACATATCAAAAAACAAAACAAAGAAATTGTAGACAAGAAGTTTCATATATATACAGATTATTTAGTTCGTTGTTTGGTACTTTTTTAAATTAATTACGTAACTACATTTATTAAAAAATAAAAAATGGTTACACCATTTCTTGGTTATATGTTTGCATTGGGATCAGCACTATGTAATGGTTCGTTCGCATCATTGTCAAAGTGTTCTACAGAAGATTTATCTCCGGTATACTTTAACTCTTGTTTATCCTTAGGGGTGACGATCTCATCTTGGATTTTTGCAGTTGCATATTATGATGAAATATCTGATGTTGTATTATTTGATCCAGCAGCAGCAGCTGGTGGTTGTTTATTGGTATTAGCAAATTATTTCGCTTTCTTAGCAATTCCAAAAGCTGGTTTAGCATTATCCCAAGGTATATGGGGTGGAGTAGCTTTAGTTGTATCGTTTTTCTGGGGTGTTTATGGACCAAAACCGATTGGCAAAACTCCTAAAAGTATTCTCGGATCATATACAGGTGTCTTTTTTATATTATGTGGTATAATAGGAATAGCTCAAAATAAGGCATTGACGTATTGGATTTGTAAAAAATTAGGCAATAATAATTATGACAAGGATCAGAAAATGGCATCGTCATTATTAGCAAGCGATAGTGCTGCTGCTAATAATGATGGATCAAATATGTTAGAGACTGGTAATGGGGAAAGGCAATCATCCCTTCAAGTTGCAAAATCGAATAAAAGCGACGTAAGGGTAGGGTTGCTTTATGCAGTATGTACAGGGATCTTTGGTGGCAGCATGTTGGTGCCATTAGTATTAAGTGCTGTGAGTGGCCTTGATGCCCTGCCAAGTTTTGGCCACGGTGTTTTCCTTGCCTCATTAATTATCACAATTATATTTGCAATTACGGATAAAAGCAGCAGCCCATTTCCAAAAACAATTAGAAATATTGTCCCTGGCATTTTAAGTGGCTGTATATTTAATATTGGCAATACAATGTCAATATTAGCAATACCACAAATTGGATTTGCAGTTGCACAACCGTTAATGCAGTGTGCTTTATTTGTAAGTGGGCTATGGGGCATTTTTCTGTTTCGTGAAATAATTGATAAAACACGTATTTTAATGTTTTTTGTGGCTGGGACCATTCTTATTTGTGGTGCTTTAATGCTGGCATTGTTTGGTCCATAGTGTTGCACGTCTAATTTTATAAGAACACGTCGTATATATTTTTTATATGTAAAATGATGTTTAATATATTGATGGTTAAAGTCTCTATCATATCATAAGATTAATATACTTCGATCATATATTATACGTCGTATAAATATTATGCGTATAAAACTACTTAAAAATTATATATTATATACGAGAGTATATAATATATATAATTATAAGTTTACGCATAGTTTATTTTTAATTTACTCATGATAATTCGTACTCTTCAAAAGAATACAATAATTTTTATGCGTGTATATATGATATATATGGTGTATCATACTCGTATCATACGAACACTTCGTACTGTATCATATCACGGCACTTTAATACACAAAACTATAATTTAAATATAGACTTATGTTTTTACATATTTTATATTACTTCGTATTATTCTTTTAGAAACTGCATCATCGAAATTAAACATTATACCTTTACACAAACGCTATATATTTATATGCTTCGTTTCCCCCATTATATAGTACAATAAAACTTTTAATCATCATACATCATATTATTATTATCATCATACATCATATTATTATTATTTGCATCTTTTTCTTCATTATATTTTTTTAATTTCTGATCAAACTCTTCATCTAAAACATCAATTAATGTTCCTAAATTTTTACATGTGACCACTAATTCTTTTAATGGTGTTTTTTCACCGTTTGTTTGCACTTTCAAGTTGATAAAATTTTGAAGTGGATGCGGATGTTGATAAGCAGCAAATACAACACGTTTATTTCTTACTAAGTCGGCTTTTAACAAATTTCCAATAGTATGATCTTCTTTGTTAATTTGGAAATTCGCAGCATTTGGTATTACGGAATCTTTTGCGTGTGAGATTTTTCGCTCGCCAGGCTCCAGTACATACGATTGGCTACGTTCTGGTGCATTCATTATTCTATATATGTAAAATGTAGCTTCCTCTTTACAATCTGTATCTGTAAAATGTTACCTATTACACTCTAATGACCTCTTTTTTTGTTTTTATTATTTCTTCTATGCCCATTCATTTTATTTTTATTATAATACATCTCATGCCAGCATGGTTAATGATGGTGGTGCCATGAGTAATATTATTATTATTACGGTGTGTGGTGATAGGTGTGTGGTGTGTGGTGCTAGGTACTAGTATGAAAATTTAGTATTCTTATTTGTACTTAAATCGCAGTTTAAATATTTCCCACGTAGTAGCCCAGCTAGGTCCTATAGACTTTTCAGATTTTAGGCTTTTCAATACAATAGTGCAATATATATAATATGCTTATATCATGCAGGGAGAATACAGTATTACTTTTATTACCTGGCCTTAGGGCTGGCCTAAGGCTGGTACAGCTCGACAGAACAAAAAATAACGCTAACGAGGCGCCTCGTTTTTTATAACGAACGAGCTATTGTAGCTTGAGCTAGCTAGCTAGCTGGGCTAGAGCTAGCTCTATGCGCTCTAGCTACTATTAATAGCTAATAGCTAATAGGTGCCTAGTGCAATACAGCAGCGTTTTTTATTACAGCAGTATTATTTAATTAATTAATTCTTCATCATATTTTTTTTTATTATTATTGTAGCAACTGTACCAGGCACTGTATATATCAGTAGTATACATATTATCACTACTTTTATTTAAAGTAAACTAAACAAAATCATATAAAAAATGTGATATTATACTAGACACCCAAACCCCTATCCATCAAAATAACGCAGTGCTTGAAGCAATTATGAAGCAAAATTAATATAGCAGGTTTATAATATGTTAAGAACAAGATTTAGCGCATTATTTTGGTATTTCTTGTAAAAGTAGTATTTAACCAATAAAATGTCTTTGCCTAGTCCACCCGCTTCGCCAAGAGACGGTGATAACGTGAAATTATTTATCAACGAACGAGTGTCTGAGGAGAAAAGTCAAAATGATGCAGATGAAAGTAAGGAAAATATAGAAAGTCTTCCTATCTACGAACATGAAAATGAGCACGAAGAATTTTTACAAGCCATTGCACGAGGAAAATGGGACG
>JACLAD010005102.1_pt1 | contig 17799 bp, 5 predicted proteins | sample 8027901 | NCBI WGS metagenome assembly JACLAD01 (sample SAMN15725071, study PRJNA655200) | protist metagenome | isolation source: fluorescence activated cell sorting (FACS) single amplified genomes of... | place: Spain: Blaines Bay Microbial Observatory, Mediterranean Sea | collected 2016-07-05 | reverse complement strand
ATTAAAATGAACATTAGCAATTCGTTTATAATTTATAAGTTTCATTATAATTATAATTATAATTATAATTAGGATAGGAGTAACTTAATAATTAATGATCTAGCTAATCGTAAGACAACGAAAGAAACAAATTATAATTATAATATTTAGATTTAGTAGAAAGATCTTTTAATGTATTTTGCACGTATCTAATTAGTATAAGAAACACTCTATTTCATTCACAATATCGTTATGTAGCGAGAAACAATCAATTCACGAAGCAGTTATAGTTATAGTTAGTCTATAGTCTACTACTTCTAGTCTACTATATCTACAACTACAAATTCCTCCTATCGATTATCATCATCGCATCACTCACTGTTCTCCGAGCTTAATACCCGTCCAACCTTCAGATTTGGACTGCTTGTATGCGCCAGAGCGCTTGCAGCTATGGCATCTTTTATGGCGGTGGCCTTTGCAAGTTTTTCTATCTCCAATTTTTTCTCCAACTCAATATTCACAACGGATACACCATTACTACCTCCCGCAGATGTTGCAGAGGACAAAGACTGTGCATTACTTGCTGCTTGCTTCTCTTTCTCCTTTAATTCCTTTTCCTTCGCTTCCAGTCTCCTCAGTCGATTTTTCTCCACAGTTATGACAGTTTTGAAATACTTTATGTCTGTATGCATGCAGGAAAGAGGACAGAAGGACTGAACTTTATTGAACATCTCATCTACTGCCTCTTTTTCAACTATTGGATCCCCGTCTTCTTCTTTTTCCATCATCTTCTTATCCGACGACTGCAAAAGAGACCGCCAGGCATTTTCATCTTGAATATATCGATGGCACTGTTCTTCAAGTGCATATAAATTTGATCTCAATGATGGGGTCCACTTCAACTGTAGCGTGTAAATTACAACAGACACGTCTTCCACATCCTCCTTCTCTTTATCCTTTTTCCCTTTCTCTACTTCAGCATCGTTTTTCTTACTCTCTGAAGATGACGCTGAAACCTTATCCGCTTTTCTCGCTTTGCTCTTTTCTCTGGCAGCGATAGCAGCTTTAATTTGTTCTGCTTCTGGGGGTGCTGTCTCTATATTTGACTTCATCTCCTGTTCTAGAGCAGTAAACATTACTTCGTATTTTTTGCGAGTATTTGACGCCTTTTCAGCAGCATTTACTCTTTTAATTGCAGCCTTCATAACAGCTGTAGAAATATGAAAATCTGTGTGCAATGCTCCAACTATTTCACATAGAGTTTCGTGGTATCCACTGTACCTGGCATGGTTTTTGTGGTGTTTAACAATTACCTTGTCTACCTCACATAGATCCTTGTCTAATGCTCGGGGATATACATTTTTTTGTGGCTTAGTTATACCGGTATTATTCAAGCTGATGTAGTCGTCAACCTTCTTTTTGTAGAGACCTAAAGCGGCGATAGCCTCCTGAGAAGGGTTCCACAAAGGCTTATCCGCCTTCGGCTTTACTTGTTTCTTCTTTTCGCTAGCTGTGGGACTTATGACATCGCCACCTCCCACGAGTGGTCCAGGAGAAGCGATTGATTCTAGTTTGTCATCAGCGCCAGCTGACACATCGACATTTACCGTAAGTTGTGATGATGAAGATGTTGATGATGAGGACAAATCTTGTACATGTGAAATCAAGACAGTTGATGGAGCAGCTGCATCAACATCTGCCGCAGGGGACCTTAATGGTGCATTGATTGCAGCGCTAATATCAGAACTAGTCCCAGCAAATCTCTTCTTTTTAACTGCTATATCATTCACTGGAGGATTGGTATCATCATCAGGCTGTCTCTTGATCCCGCTAGATCCAATGACGACATCCAGGTGCCCTGATGACACGAAAAATCCATCTGTCTTAGTTTTCAGCACTTTCGTGCGGACTGTTTTTTCTATCTCATCAATTAGCTCGGAGTCATCTATGAATGGATCAGATTCGTCGTAAGTATCTCGGTGATCAGCAAATTTTGACCTTTTCTTCACTTGACCTCCACCCCCACTGCCGGGACTATGCCCATCGTTCGACTTTTCAGGTGACACAATTTGTTGCTTAAATATATACTTCCTTTCAAGCTTTTCAATTATATTATCGTATGGATTGTCTCGCTTATGTCTAATATCAGAAATTGGAGGGGCAGGTGGAAGGGCGTCCGGGCTTGACGTTGATGGTGAAACGGAATCAGGAACAGTCGACAAATCTTTTCCATCAGGACTCGATGTACTGGCAAAAGCATTAATAGCAGCTTTCTGAGCAGCCTTTAATTGCTTTTGTGCATCAATCTCTATCCACTTCCCATAACCTTTTTCTTTATCTTTCGTAATTCCATACTTCTGAAGGACACTTCTAAAATTTACTTCGTGGCAGTATCGGGAAGATGTAGTTTCTGCTAAGGTGATGAGTACTGATGTGATAACTCCAGACTTATGCAATTTTAGTTCTGCTCTCTGTGGATGGGTTACAGAATTATGGTGTTTGATACCATTACTACTGCTTGCATTTCCGCCACTAGAGGAACGCGCAATGGGAGGAGGATATCCTACACCAAGTCCCCCAATTCTAGACACATCTATACCATCTCCAAGTTTAAACTGTTCCCTTTGTTGTTGTTCTTCCCTGGCTGCTCTAGTAGCTTTCGCCTTTTCTATGGCCACAGCTACACGTGAAATTGTTGGCATTTATATCGCATTGTCGATCAATTCCAATCAACCCATTCCGATATATGTTAAGACGACGCGATTGGTGATCCGTGCAGAGTCAGAGAAGAGCAGAAAAATGATTAGGAAACAGGAATAAGCAGTTTGATAGTGTTGATCTATATCTGTTTCGTATGTACCTCTTTTCGCCTTTGCTATAGCCAGCTCTTCGGCTGTCATCTTTGAGTATGCTTTCTGTCCACACTTTCTTGGCTCCTGCTCCTGCGTCTGTGCCTGCACCTGTCCTGCTTGTCGCAAGGGCGATTGCTTGTCAACAATCTTAGCAACTTCCGACATAATCAAGACACCCTGGGGAAAGTCAACCTACTATAATCAAGTAGAGAGTGGAGGCGGGAGAGGATTCTTTGTGGTGGCTATTTGAATGCAATGCATCGTATTTACAATTGCTTCTCCATCTTCTGCTGCAGTACTCCCTACTCACCTCAAATGTCAAAGTAGATCACTTTTACTCGTCTTCTCGTGTCTTGTCAAAAAATTAAATATGCTGCTGCCATGTCTCTGATACTTATAAATAAGTTGGGCTCCTTGATCGTCATTTTTTTTTGGATTTTCCAAAAACTTCCAGGACCCACATCCAAAGTATTTATGTTCGATAAAATGATTTTAATAGTAGGATTTAGAATTCAAAAATAACAATAGATTTTCATTGAATGCGATGCTGCTGAGTACTCTCCTCCGCACGGTATACAACAAGTTGTCCAGACACTTCCGGTGAAGGAAGTCACATATATAATATTGAATAAGAGCGGCAATCTGGGCAGGAGTAGATTGATTGCTGGTTACGGCATTGAAGGGATCTACTCATAAGGCCATCCATACGTGAAAATACCTCGATAAAACAACTTCAGGTTGGGCAGGATGAATATGGAAAATGATTTAAGTCGAGTAGGTAAGTCATATTCGCCTGCATTACCGACTCTATTGTATATGCACTCCCCTTCGAAGTTTTATACCTTCTTAAAATCCTTTCGTCACATGCTTTCTTTTCTTCGTTCATTTCTATGTCGAACTGAACACTCAGAGGCACTTGCGTCCAAGCTTGGCCATGGTATCTTCGAGGTCCGACTTCGTTCTGCATCTAATCTTCTCTTCAAGCTCAAGAACAAGGTCATTGACCAAGATACACTAAAATTACCTATGGCCGTCAAAATGGTTGCCTCCGGTGTGTTGGAAGGACTTCAATTGTTCAAGTTATCGGAGGTGGAGAGTTATACCAAGGCCGACGATGCAGATAGTAACAATGTCAATGCAAGACAGACTGCACCAAATACTAAGATAGAGAACAATGAATTTTTAGCTGTATTGCTGAAAATCCTTATACACATAGTGAAGAATAGTGAGTATGTGGATCCAAAGGATTTGTCTGAAATATTAGACCAGTTGATGGCAATCGCAGACAAGGAAGGAGATGTAAAAGACCAACGACTACCAATGCTTAGTGACTTAAAAGCATTGTTAGAGGAAAGTATAACAGCTATAACATCGGTGAAGATAGATAGCAATGATAGAAGAAGAAATGAGAAATATGAGGGTTCGATAGATGAGGATGGAATGGAAATGGACGCACTACCACACATGACCGCTGTAGATGACATTACGACGAATGATGATTACTACCAGGGTACGATTGAGAAATCTGACCTTTCACAGTACCACCAAAATTCTGATACTTTTCAGATATTTAAAGCAAATGCTGGTGTTATTCTTGACTCTAAACTGTGTACAGATGGCTTTAAATTCCCTCATACCATTCTCACTGATGTTGATGAGAAATTTTTGTTCGATGTTGATGTGAAGTTGAAACTCGATGAGCAAAAATTACACGACTCTAGGTTGCTATTTGATATGCTTGTCAATTATCCTGTGAGTGTCATTCTTAGTAGGAAAACACTACTAGCTCATGTTCTTGATTGTATAGGTGCAGCATTGTTCACAGCAGATAAAAATTACAATCAGCCGTTGAGCCCTATGGAGGCCATAGACTGGATGATCGAATTTCTCAAAAAAGCTGAACGGGCATTCACTGCCCTACTAGACGGAAGTATATGTGCATGTGTACCAAAAGCGTACGAGGACGCAACTATAGATATGTACGTAGACGAAGGTATTCATGATCCGAATTCGCTATCAATGCAGCTTGCCGTGAACATGTACAAGATGCGAGTTCCAATCGTCCCTTTTGAGAACAATGGTGCCACTGTTACATCTTCATCAAAACTAGCTGCTATTGTCACTGAGAGAATCCCACCATCTTTACCAGGCATAGCATTTGCTGCATGTGCTGCCGCTCTACCACTCCTGAAGTTACGTTCCACTATCCTTTGTGAACGTGTCTACAGGTTACTCACAACAGCCCTGCCTCTGATATTCGAGCCAGATCTCCACGTATTTGATGCACCAAATCGGTCGTTATGCCCTTTAGACTTGGTACGTCTTCAACATCTGTTGAAGCGTTGTGGCCAAATAGTAGAGTTTCATCATTATCAACCTTTCGCTTTGTTCAATTCTCGAGATGGCGGAATCCTACACTGTGACCTCATAATCGCAAATGTTCTTGTCATGATACTTGATTTGATTCCAAAGGATCCAGCTGAAATTGCAGTCACACCACAACTAAATATTGAAGAAAGTTTAAAAGTTTACCTACTTTCTGTATGTTGTTCGCATAAGCTCATTCAGACCAAAGTGTCGTTCTTAGAAAAGGCCAAAATTGTGCTCTGTGCACTGTGTCCTACCAAGGCATATGACGTGAAGGAAGCAAATGAGTCCCTTATAGCCGTAGATAGGCTTATTTCAATTACTGAAGATCCATGGAAAGTACGAAATAATCCAGATATGTTAATGACTGATTCTTTTTTGAGCGACTTGCTGAGATCTCTGTCAGTGCTGGAGAATGCCTCACATGACATTGAAAATGAAAACATCCTGTCAGCCGTTTTAGTTTCTTTGGAAGCTTTGATTTCATTAGAAGATGAAAATATACTAATGCAAGTATCTTCTATGCTTGAGCGATTGCTCATAGTATGTGGCCAGCGCAGTAGGAAAGCAACCATAGACTTCATTGTGTCCACCAATAACCAGGCCCTGTTTATCACCCTTGCTACACCGACCGTAGTTGCTGCACTGATCACCCAGGAGGTACTGAGTGATCCTATTTCTCAAAAATCATTGAATAAAAATGCTCTGAAAATAATTGAGACGCTCTTGTCCGAAACTTTGGTTCTGAGCGATGAAGTGAACATCGCTCAACCCAATGGACAGATTGATAGTTTACTCTGTGACTGGTGTGACTTGTTAACTCCTCTCAAATTGGTAGCATGGATCCCCAGCATAAATCAATCTTGGCCGATTATCGAAATATTTACCGATAGACTCGAGGATTTGTGTTCTCAACTTACCGCCCTTAATGATCAATACTTTCGTCATCTCGTGACAGGTGTATTTCATGCTGATGTGAATGTGCGCGCATCTTGCAGTACACGTTTGAGACATCATTTTCAGTTCCCAGGGGATATAATTGATAGTGATAATGCTGCTGATATTGTTGGGGATAAAGATTCCTCTTACACTTCAGTTGCGGATCCTTTCTTTAAACGATTGAAATTGTATTCTTCATCTTCATCGTTCCCATTCTTCAAGTCGACCTTATTTGAAGGCACCACTGTCACCAATACACGCACTACATTGCCCTCCATAGACATAGGGGAATCAATTTTTGAACATAAAGATATTCGTAAGCTTGCTGATATTGCCTTACTAAGTGATTTTGATGTGGTTATACGGTTGTCAGCCATGCACCAGTTGGTGTCCATTGTCAGCGCTGATAAGCATCTAGTTAGAACAATAGAAAAGCCTTGGTGTATGAAAGTAGTGAATGCTAGTCTCTCTATCATTAGTGAAATGAGTGATGGAGTTTTGAATGCATCATTGACACAAGAAGAAAAAGATTTGGTATCCTTATCGTTGACTTTTATTGCATTGCTCATACAATCATGTAGAGAGGTGCGACAAGCTGTTGATTTCAATCATGCTTCAAATGATGTAGCAGACCAAGAGTCCTCAATCGGTATGAATATTCTTTTGAAAATCTTTTTATCAGCGTATTCTTCGCCATCGAATGTTGTTACTGATTACTTCGATTGTGTTTGGTGCAAATGTGGGATCATTTTATCCTCAGTTATTCTTCACGTCGACATCTGGGAAGTGTCAGATGCGTACACTTACAGAACTAGTCGGCAGGTGAAAGCTGATGATATAGTGCTGGTAACTCCTTCATATTTGCTTTCATTATTTATCAGTATCGGCATGAGTGAAGATAATATCAATTATGACTCATCCTCTGGTGATGATGGTATCGAGATATTCAGGGCTGCTGTTGTGCCTGCTATCCCCGTTGCAACCAATAGCGTTACTACTGAAAATAGCAATATGCTAACAAGTGTTTTGGATAAATCTTGTGATGAAAACTTAACTTCTATGGCAGTTCATGTAGTGCTTACCGTTAATGATGCTCAATCTAGCCAAGATCTTCTTAACGCTATTTCTGCAGCAAATAGCTTTGTCACAATGTATTCTTTCGAAGCCTTGAGTTGTCTGTTAGAGGAAGGATTGATGACAGCCCTTTATAAATATCTCAACACTTGTCCAACAAATAGCAAAGATCTGTACATACTGACAGCAATTCTGAATGTTTTGGGAGATTTCATCGATAAGGGTATGAAAAATGTGGAGATGAACAAGTCTGAGGGTATGCGACATATGATCGATTCAGTGTTGGATAGTTTGGTGGGTCCCTTGTCACCTCTACTGGCTTGTGGTAAAGGCGAACATCCTAATAAGGCTAAATATTACTTACAGTCAGCATTGATAAGCATATTTACTGTGATCATTCATCACGAACCATCGAAGGACAGTATTGCTGACTTCTTAATTGACTCCTCTATGTCAGTAGTCTTAGGCGAAATATTAGTGAACGAGGCTACTGCACCCTCATTGAGAAACATATCCGGTAATGCCTTACAGCTGTTAATCATGAAAGGGTTTACTACTCTTAGAGACAATATGTCTATATCAGCTCCTCATTCGCGACCTATGGGGTTACGAGCCCCATTTGATGATATCATCTCCCTTAGTAAGCTGCTGCGACCGCCTGATGCATTGAAGTACACATCATCGTTGGTATCCTCGTTGAAAATATTATTTGTAGCACTATCAGTTGGTGGATCTGTAATAAGTGGGAGAGATTGGAAATTTATTACAAGATATGTGTATGATCGAAGAGGTGAAGTCCGACTGCTAGCACTAGAAATTATGGATTTTATTCTTAATGAAGGTGAAGAGTTGCTAAAATCGAAAGATGATGATGATACAGATACCACTCCTTCTGCTATCCTGTTACGAATACTACTAGATCCATCAGAAGCTCAAGCTGTACGTTATAAGGCCGGTGCTTTGTATGTAAAGTATTATGCACAATCTAGTGTTGATATGGAACTAGGGCAATTGTTCAGAGGGTTGTTCGATGGGGTCAATAACCCATCTAGTACCCCATGCACATCCTTTGGTATGATGAAAATGGCTATGCTAGTGTCTTCACTTCTATCCAGCACCATTAGAGAAGGAGACTATAACACCTCAACTATCCTTGATATTCTTACTCCCTTGAAAGGAATACAAACCATAGTTTCTTTACTTGCGCCTGATGTAGTGTTTCGGCAGGCTGAGGCTGCCTTGAACAGAGTCGGATATCATTCCATGGATTTGAATGAAGAGTCCAGTACATATTCATTTGAACAAACTTCAAAATATCTAGTGCCTGAAATCGAAAGATCATTGCTGAATATTCCGTTCGAACATACTGGATACCAGAAGATATGGACTGAAGTAAAAATAAAAGCATACACGAGACTATTGGAGTTCCGTACACATGCAATTGGTGCATTAATTTCTGCATCATCATTATATCCTTCCTTATTTGCTGATCTGATTCGTAACACCACATTGGTGCGGAATATCGTCAGTTGTATCTCTAAAGTGTACATAATTCCGAAGTCTAATGTTAAGAATTCTTTAAGTATGAGTTTGGATACTTCTTTCTCTGCCCTTTGTGACCTGTTAAGTTTGATGATCAATGATGATAATAGGAATAAAGAAGGTAGTGATAGAGTTGGTATCACGGCGTTAGTTGCCCGTGATTCTCTTATACCAACTTCTATCACTGCCTCTGTATCACGCAAATTATCTAATTGCGTTCTTGGTCAAGAGCACACAAATGCCATGGCCCTATCATGCTTACGATTGTTTTCAAATTTGTTGAACGACGATAAGTGGAGGAGTGGCCTTAGTCTAGGTGAGGATGATGAAGAATCTTCACAGCCGTCCCAAAGCATCATGAATTTGTCCTCAGCAATGATGGAGTTAAGACTATCTCCCAACTGTACAGATGCCCTGTTACTGGCCCTTGACGTCACTCTCTCTCTTTTAACTCAATACAGCTGTCATACTAGATCAGCACTAATTAGAACCAGTGATTTTGTCAAATCAGTTACTGATGATGTTAAGTATATCGTAAATCATTATGCTTTAACTAATGCAGAGAGGAAAGGACCACAGAAGAAATTAGGTGATGGAGATGATGAGAATAACTCTATCTCTACTAGTAGTACAAGTAAGGTATCAAGCGCTACAGAAAAAATTAGAGAAAGGAGTAGAGGCTATATGCTTAACTCGAAAAGTTCTTCAACAAAAACTCCAGTAGCAAAGGATCCTTTGACTGATGCTGCTAGACTAAGATTGTGGTCAGCACTAGTATTACTGAAGTCAGTATGTCATGGTTGCGAAGACATTGAGTTATTCTTACATCAGTTACAGATTCAACATTTATTGAAACGATTACTGAAGATGGTAAGTATGAGTCCAGCTGCTATAAGTAGGAACACATCCTCTTCTTCATCGGCAGTGTATCACAAGGCACGTGATGCATGGACCTCATGGGTGCCATCTGATGCTCATATTTCTGCGGTTGTGTTAGCCCTCTACGCATCATTGGGGTATAATAATGAAACTGCTAAAAAAGCCATCGCTTCGGCTGGAGAACCAAGAGTTGCAGACAAAGGCACCACTAAAGCAGGCAACACCTTACACCAACTGATATCTCTAGGATTGTCTCCAGGAATCCATCAGTCGTTCAGACGAGTCTGTCTAGCATTGGCTGGAAGCTTGGTAAAAGAGCAGTCATCCAGCTTACAACAAGCAAAGGCACAGTCATCTATTGTAGCCAAGACACTGGGCGTTGCATTATATTCCCTACTCAAGAATAATAATTCCAATCTTGAAGACCTTGTATTTGTTTTGGATGCCTTATCCAGCTGCATTTGCAATGGTCAAACCATATTCTCATCAGGGGAACCAAATAGAAGAGCCAAGGGAGCCATACCTTCAGCCGAAGAGAAAGCATTCATTGTGGATATGACTGATCACACACAATTACTTTCTTTACCTGAATTCATAAAGTGGGTGTATGAGAAGCATTCGAAGGACGATATGGTGATGGCAGCATTGCTTCGTATGATTGGTGGCATTGCAGAAAAAGGAGGAAAGAACAAAAGGATACTCGCTAATATCAAAGGAGAAGAAAGTGTAAAAATCATCGTAGACCTCATCAAGTCGGCAAAGATGGATGAAAATAGACACGAAGCTGTTACCATCACGGCACTTATGGCATTATGGACTTTATTACATAATAATGAGGCTACCAGGGGTCAGCTCAGGAAGCTTCAAGTTGACAATCAATCGTTACTGGGAGATGATGATGAAACAGACTTCGGTCGTCATCGCTCAATATTTGCGGATTTTGCGTCCACCGTCCAGTTCAGTGATGATGACGATACAAGTGAATCCTCTATCGTTACAAGGGCAAAGAAAGCTCTTACTATTTTATTACAATAATCGTTGGTCGGCAGCAAAAGGATACACGAATGGATTAGACTGGTCGTAGAGGTGGAAGTGAAAGTAAGGATTGAAGTAGAAGTAAAAAGTAAAAGGAAACGCTCAGAAGTAGACTAGAGATTAGAAATTAGAAGTAGCTATCATTTGAATTTTTTGAAATAAATTAATAAATAAATAAATTTAATTAAATATTCTAAAAATGTTGGCAAATGAATATATTCATCAATATTCAGTGAATATATTCAGAGATAAATATATTTTTGCGCAAGGCTGGTGCTACCGTGCTACGTCTAGTGCTAGTGCTAATGCTAAGTGCTAGGTATGTACTGTACGTCTGTACGTAGGTATGTACTTCTCTAGATCCTCTAGCCTCCTCCAGGTTCTTCAATATCTACTAGTGTCTACTGACTACGAGTAGTACTTCAAGTTATAGCCGCTGATCATGTGCATCAGCTTTGTGAAGTAGTAGTAGTAGTAGTAGTAGTAGCTGTAGCAGAGGAGGGCGTTAGGAAGAGACCCTTACATTCACAATGTACCGATGCGGACTCAGGATCTACAAGACGAGCAGCTATGTACACTTTGCGAGCTCCTTCCCTTTTGCTAACTGTTGCTTCGACTCTATGCATAGACCCTACTTTCACAGGCCTCTTTAGGGAAGTATCAATTTGTACCGTGAAGCCTTCCCATGCTCTCATCTCCCCAGATGAGCAGAAGCCTAGCCAGCCCACGATGTCATCCATCAGGGAACACATACTTCCACCATGACAAAGACCCTTGTGGCTTTCAGCATTCTCGGTGAAGAATGCGGGTCCAATGAGGGTAAAGTCTGCAAAAGTATCATCACTACTACTACTACTACTACTACTGCAATTATTGCCACTATTGCCACCGCTGGCAGGTCCATGAAGCTGGTATTCAAGGACTCGAACTCCAGCTGTTGGAGAATGAACATAATCATTACCTAACCATCCTCCTTCACTGCTATTTCTCCACCCTTTCTGGTCTTCTCTCCACTCTCTCACGTAGAGTGTCTGTCGAAAGCTGGGTTGTAATCTTAATGCGATGAACCAAGCTGGCAATGGTGGCGTTTGACATTGTCGTTGCTGCAGAAAGAGAAGTTGTGCCTTTAGCTTTGCATTCTCTTGTTCTAGCTCCAAAAGACGATTCTCCATCCCTCAATCAGTTTCCTCCTTCCACTGGTGGATGCAGGGGATGAAAACAATTTGACATGATGATTGCATGATGGCTGATGAGATGACAGAAAAACACAGCAAAATCAAAGCATTATTAGCAGCAGCAACAGAGAGAGAGAGAGAGCTTTTGGCATCAGCTCACATTTTGAGGGTGAGAATTCCAGTCTGCACATTAATTGAACGAATTTCTAATAAAACTACGAATTCCAGGAGTGAACTTTTCATTCCTTGACGTAGAGGTGGTTCGATTTTTGTGCAGACTGCTGGAATCCAGAAGTTGTCAGAAAGATACCAAGTAGATGAGGCGCCCTTCAAGAGACGAAATGAATTCCTATGATTTTCACTCATGACCGACTGTTACGGACATAAATCCTTCTGTCGACAATGAACAACATGGAAACGTCTGCTGTCCAGCTTCAGGCTCCGTTGGTAACAGAATCGATGATCGATTTACCACCCCCATCGAGAAGTGATGTGGGCACATCTTATTTTGGCATTAACCTGTCGCAAGTCAAATTAATGATGTGGAAACGTAATCTTGAGCTTACTAACCAGAAATACGAAATATATTTTTACACTTTGCCACCTCTAATGGGTGTACTCTTACTAGTACTACTATATAATTCGTTTGAAGTCTTCCCATCCGGTACTTTCGAGGCCTACATTGTCCCGATATCTACGTGGGTGTTTTCTGTAAAGGTTATCGTAGCCATTGTGCATGAAAAAAGTAGTAAGCTTCATGAAAGTATGAAAATGATGGGCCTGCATGAAACTTCTTATTGGTTATCATATTTTCTGTATGATGGTATTTTGATAGGGGGCATTCTGAGCTTCTTGAGTGGATTGTTGTCCTTAGCACACGTTTTCGATGGAAACGTCTTCAACGTATTTTTTTTCTATTTATTATACTGTATGTCAATGGTGACTTTTGTATTCTTTATATCGGTTTTTTTCGACACACCAGCATCAGCCAGTCAGGGAATACTTGCAATAAATATTGCCTTCTACGTTGTATATGTAGCTTGCTACAACGATATGATGGACTCGGAGGGTCTTCAGAGCTTTTTATGTTTGTTTCCTCCGTTGGCATTTCAATTAGCTTGTGGTTCCTTTCAGTCGGGTTACGATGGTATCTCTCTTTCAACAATTAATGGAATCGCCTTCAGTAACATCTTCCAATACGCGGCACTTGCATGGTATTTCTCTCAAGTTTGGCCTAATGAGTTTGGTGTACAGCAGCCGTTTTATTTTATTTTCCTTAAGACCTATTGGTTCCCAACCGGATTTCAAGCGTCTAAAACTATAGAAGATTCAGAGGTTGAGGCTACATGGGGTGAACGTACCTCCACCACAGATTTGGATGAAGCTCATTTTGGGTCACCTACTGTATGTGTCGCAAATTTGGTCAAGAGATTTGGAGAACAGGTGGCTGTCAACAACTTATCCTTTGACATGTATGAAAATCAAATATTTTGTCTTTTAGGACATAATGGTGCAGGCAAAACAACTACCATCAATATGTTGACTGGATTATTACCACCGTCATCCTCATTAAGTGGCAAGACCAGTATTTATGGTAGCGATATCGCGTCCGGCATGAATGACATAAGGCAACTTATGGGTGTCTGTCCACAGCATGATGTATTATTTGATAATCTTACCGTCAAAGAGCACATAATTTTTTTCTCGTCGTTGAAGGGTTCTACAGCAAAAGAAGCAGAGGTTGAAGCGAGAAAACTTACAAAGTTCTTCCACTTAGAAAACCGATTAAAGCACTTGGGATCTGAGTTGTCTGGTGGTCAACAACGAAAGCTATCAGTTGCCATAGCAATTAGCGGTGGCTCTAAATTTATTGTTCTTGATGAACCTACTGCAGGTATGGATCCATTAGCAAGAAGAGAATTATGGGATCTTTTGGCATCGCTTCGAAAGGGGCGTACCATGCTTTTAACTACGCACTATATGGATGAAGCTGACATATTGGGCGATCGTGTAGCTATTATGTCCTTAGGCAAGTTAGAGTGCATTGGCACAACTCAACATCTGAAGAGAAAATTTGGTTCAGGCTACAAACTCATAATTGATCCGTTTGTAACTGTCATGGGTGCACAAACAACAGATTCATCCAACTTCAAGGAACTGGATGCGCTGACAAAGTACGTCACTAATGGCGTGCCTGAATCAACCCTACTAGAAAAGGATGCAAACTTAGACGAACAAATCATATACGTTCTACCTTTTGATAAGATTTCTTACTTTGGTGACTTCTTCCTGGCTTTATCTCGCGATTTGACACGTCTCGGTGTGGCTAGTTTTGGTGTTGCATTGCCTTCTATGGAAGATGTATTTCTGAAGGTCGGTGCTGATCATACTGTAAAACCTGAATTGACTAAGACTCTATCAACTGATATTCGTAGGGAATCCTTTCAAATTGGGATTGGTGGAGAAAGGAAACATGAAGCAAATTTCATGTCGCAGGTCATTGGCATGATGCATCGAAGATTCAAGTACTGTAGTAATGATTTTACGACAGTTCCTTTGCTTGGCTTACCTTTAGCTTCAATTATTGCTGTCGCTGTTTTGAGTGGTGCTGGTATTCTAGACTACATGTCAACCATTGCGCTCGATTGTATCTACATCATGATGTACATGGGTGCCTATATCGCTGTCCCAGGCTTCCTCGCCGAGTTTATTGTCAGAGAACGAGAATGCCGACTTCGTAATGTTTTAAACGTGTCTGGATGTGACCCTTTGGCTTATTTGGCAGGAAATTTCATGGCTGATTACATTATATTGTTAATACCAACAATAATAATGTTTATATCATGGGGTGCTGCTGATATGACGGATTTTTCATATGGCAAATACAGCGCAGGACTATCGTTTTGGGTCATACTTTTTTTCAATGCGCACCTGATTTCTTTTTCATATATGTGTTCCAACATATTTAGCAAACCCAAGTCATGTATGGCTTTCATGCCTATGTTTGTGCTCTTCTTAATATTTTTGCCCAATATTATCATCATGCTTATTGCATACGTTGTTGATAAGGGTTTCAATGGTAACTTCCCTTTTGATCAAGTTGGCGGTGTTATCATATATGGTATTACACTTTTTTCTCCTCAAGGGGCTTTGATATCTGGTCTACTTATCTCTGCTGCTGATACTAATGGTGATATTAGTGATAACATAAGCTATTTTCCTCCAGTTTATGCTACTATTCTTTTCATGATTGGTGAGACCATTCTCTACCTATATGTTTGTCTCTGGATAGATAGGATATCAACACAGGCAATCCCCCGTTTGCAACCTGAGGAAGATTTTACGTTCGATCAGTCAGTTTTGGATAACTTGGACACTGATGTTGTCGAAGAAAGAAAACGTACACAGGAATTGATCAGTAATGCAGGTGTATGGCAAGCTAATGAATTCAATAAAGAGCATCAACTCGAGGCAGGTAAGGGTCGTCCTTTGCCACCTCTTGTGATCGATCGATTGAGAAAAGTGTTTCCTCCAACCAAAGAGGGTCAAAAGGCAGTTGTTGCAACTCAAGATTCATGTTTTTGTGTAGATAGTGGAGAGATATTTGGGTTGCTAGGAGCTAATGGTGCTGGGAAGACCACTCTTTTGTCGATGTTAACCAGACACCTTGTGCCAACCTGTGGGGATGCTCAAATTGCAGGGAACTCTGTTCTATCAAGTTTCAACTTAGCTGCTACTCATCTCGGTGTAGTTACACAGACAAACAGTTTATGGGACAAATTGAGTGTCGAAGATCACCTATATTTGTTTGCAAGAATTCGTGGAGTGGACGAAAAACATGTCAAAGGGTTAGTGGATGCTACAATTGATCAGCTAGAGTTAAGACCTCACAAACATAAGCTTTCCATGAAACTTAGTGGAGGTATGAAGAGGAAGCTATGTGTTGCCATTGCATTAATTGGTGATCCTGAGGTAGTTTTGTTGGATGAGCCGAGCGCTGGTCTTGATCCTGTTTCTAGAAGGAATCTATGGAATGTCATTTTAAGAACAATGAGTGAAAGAGCTGTGGTGCTAACAACGCACTCTATGGAAGAAGCAGAGGCATTGTGCCGACGTATTGGAATTATGGTTAAAGGCCAGTTGCGTGCTCTTGGTACAAAACAACAATTGAAATCCAAATTTGGAGTTGGTTTTGAGGTAGCTGTCAAACTTATTCCCACCAAAAATCTTGATATGATTGCAAGGAATAAGGAGCAGTTGGGCCAGTTCATTACAACCCTGTTCAAAACAGGCAACCTCATCAGTGATAATGGGGGACTTATGACTTACAAAATTGATAGAGAAGAAATGAGTATTGGTAAAATCTTCAAGGAGTTGGAAGCTAACAAGAGCAAACTGTCCATTGAAGACTACAGTGTGTCGCAACCTACTCTTGAGCAGGTGTTTATTAGCACTGTTGAAAATCATGAGAAATTAGCTGCGAGAGATCAAGTAGTTATGGAAGTAGAGATGGATATTGTAGAGGAAACTAATAAGTGTGGATGTACAAAATCGTTTTTGTGGAAATATATTATTGGTGGCGGCCTTGGCGCATGGCTCCTATTTTTCATTATAGGGATGATTGCGCGGCAACCTAATCTGTTCGCTTTTGGGTCTATATTCTTCATGGTGGGTATATTTGGATGCTTCAGTAGGTATTGTCCATGTCTTCAGAAGCCTCATGATCTTGATGAGTGAAATTGAGCAGCATCTTCCGGTTTATACACAGTAGAAGTTGGAGTGATAGATACTTCAAGATTCAAGATACCTCTCCTGTCACTGGAACTTCAAGGAGAATTAGATCCAAATAGAACAGTAAGAACATAGGGGAGAGAATAATTGTCAGTAGAGTAGGCCATCGAACATTACTCCACATCCTTATCTAATTTCTCATTCATCAACGTTACAGTACCAGCCGACTGGAGCGAGAATTCCTCTCTCGCGGGGTTGCTCATGGTTCTTTAGATTAAGAAGTTGAGATTGACATTAATATGGATGTGTGGGTAATTGAGTCGAGTGTATCATTTTGAGACTAGCGATGAAGTTGTAGGACGCTTAAGTAGCTAGCTCAGTACCTACATATATTAAAATATAAAATAATTTTGAGACTATCGTTGTACTTCTATTTGTACCTACTTTGTACTTCTACATACATGTATTTACATATATACCCAGAGAAGTAAGTATTTGTAATAATGAGCTAGCTACAAGACATCAAGTATTTATAAGCAAATTATTGGATAATATAATTCTTCAGAAAAAGAGCCCCCATTTCTTACGTTGTCGCATGTCGCATGTCGCATTGCATCGCAGCGGAGTGCAGTCTACAGTATGTACTGACACTGACACTGAGCGACACAGTCGCCTCATCCCCTCCCCCCCTTCTCTTCTCATCTACCTTCTCATGCATTCTTTACTTTTATCATTTCATCTGCTGCTATCTAACGCTCTCCATCGATGACGATTGTCGCCATCACTCCTTCTACGATTGCCTTTTGTATACACATAACTATCGACGTCGTCATGATTTCGATAGCTGTCCCGTCTATCTCTGCTCCTGCTCCTGCTTCTACTTCGATCGAAATCATAATTTCTACGACTTCCTTCTCTTGAATAAGCAGGTGCTAAGCGATGATTGTCGCGCTCGTAATCCCTTTGAACTCCATTACTACTATCATTGAATCGGAAACGACTTCTATCCCTCCCACTGTAATCAACACTCTGACGATCATTGTAACTGCTCGAGAATGATTTACGACGTGAGGGAGGAGGAGCGCTTCTGGCTCTTCTGTTATCATGAAAGGAAGTTTGAGTAACAGTGCAATCTTTTGCTAGATGTCCGATTTCTCCACAACGAAAACACGTCATTGATGAACATTCGTAGGCTTCGTGGTCTTTGGATCCGCACAATGAACATG
>JACLAD010004525.1_pt1 | contig 17800 bp, 15 predicted proteins | sample 8027901 | NCBI WGS metagenome assembly JACLAD01 (sample SAMN15725071, study PRJNA655200) | protist metagenome | isolation source: fluorescence activated cell sorting (FACS) single amplified genomes of... | place: Spain: Blaines Bay Microbial Observatory, Mediterranean Sea | collected 2016-07-05 | reverse complement strand
AAATATATATCCATAAAATAGATACTCTTTCTGCCCCTTCTGCATCTGCAGCAACCATATAAACGCAAGAGGAATGCCAAAAACTTTCACACCTCTATCTTGATTAGATTCCTTGGCAGCACAGTCTGCAAAATTGTTTTGGATTGCAAAATGTATCATGAGCGTGGCTCTCGTTTGCTGATCTATGATACCAGCAATTGTGTTGAATGCTGTAGAAATACATGATAGTGCTAAAAAAATACTCGATGCTTGTTGTGAAGCGTAAATGTCCAACACACCCGTGCATGCTCTAGTGATTTCTGAAATCATCTTCCATCGAGGGATGGTCTCTTTTCTTGCGAATAGAGTCGTAAATACAGGCAAACCTGAAACTAAACCCACGATTACACCGCATGTATCCTTGCTTATCCACACGGTCATAGCTGACATTACGGATGCCTCTTCGTTACCAATACCCAGGGCTTTCAAGTAACATAAAACAAGAAGCTGTCCTGTACACACATGTTGTCATGCAGTACGTATTTTATCAAAAGAAGAACCAATCGCATGGAGAGTAAAGGAGAAAGAGTTGTGTAGATTCACCTTGAACATAGCCAACGAAACCCTGTAGTGTGTCGTGTATCTGGAACCATAGATAATCAGCAGACACTGAGTTGGGATACCCTTTGGGCAGAAACATTAAGGAGAACAAAGACGACAGAGCATTTATCATCTCGAGACCAGGGCAAAAGCAGGACGAAGTATATGATTCAATAACGACGACGAGGCCATGGTGTGTACTACTCTGTGTGTGCAAATTCGATGGGGATCGGGACCGCAGCAGTTGCTTTCAAGTTGAAGCCAAAACGAACACAACACACATAAATTGGAAAATTGGCCTCTTGAAGCCTCTATACTCTCTCTGCTCTGATGAGGTCGTCTGCTGCTGCTGCTGTAGTAATCGTAAGTAAAATGTCACGCAAAAAAATCACACAAAAAGTGTCACAGCAGTAGTTGTAGTTGTGTGTGTGAAGCGGAAACTTTTTTGCGCGACACATTTTTGACTCTAGAGAGAGAGCAGAGAGAGAGAGAGGTGGTATCGATTTTTTTTCTCACTTTTCCACATCATATATTAGATTTTTTTTTGTGGCTTCACGGCGGCTCTGTGGCCCCGCCAACTTTGTGAGGCTTTTATTTTTTTTAGTTTTTTTACTAAAAATCAGTCAGGGAGGGAGGGAGGCACCATATAATAGATCCTAGCACATGAGAAACACTTCTCAACTTCTTTTGGAACTCCTCCGAAGGAAGCTGTGTCTGCTGTTTGAAGCTGTGCGTGATGAGGTACTTTTACACCCATGAGGACTCCAAACAACGGATTCAACATGTCTCACGCTTGAACACACAAATCTTCAGATACTGTCCGCTTATCAGTCATGTCCCCTTGAAGATCCTGTTTCTCATTGCGGACAGAGATCCACCATACAGTGTACGTTGAAAGCACGAGTACTTCGTAATCGCAATCGTGGTGAGTGTGGGTTTGGGTGTGAGCGTAGATGTGGGTGTAGCTCCTGTAAAGATCTAGGATGGCATTCAATTTTGCCACAGTTACCTCCTTTTACCTCCTAGTTCTGCTTCTTCATGTGATCATGCAATCACATAATCCCGTCTGCCTCCATTTCAACCGCTCTATAGAAGTGTTTCATCCCGATCAGAAGTTGGGATTACGATTGAGTCCAATGTTAGAAATCCTTTCCATAGCAACAAATTCGTACATTGCAAAGATAGATGATTTGCTTGTTGGAAGTGAGCCACACAATCGAGTTCAAGTAGGAGATCGCATCACTGGGGTTAATGGAGAACTTCTCGACGAAAAGACGGAGCTGAATATTGAATACTTTACCCAAACTATCAAGGATTTAGTTGTACCTTACTCTATAGAGATAGCCTTTGCCCCGCGGAAGGTTCCATCTCTCGATAAAGATACCAAATCTTACCCAGCTTTGTCCTCAGCGATCACGAACCTACATGTGCGATTGGTGGACCATGTGGATGCGTTTTTATCAACTGATCATCACTTTAACATCACTGGCGTGGCTTCCGTGGAAGTTCAAGCAAAGCAAGATATCTTCAGTTGTCAGTTCAGACCAATTGTGGTTGCGAACCCTTTGTCTGCATGCACCACCATCACTACTCAACCTGGAAGCAGTGGACGAATAGAGGAATCATACGTCCTCGCAACTAGAGGGGTATGCACTTTTGAAGCAAAAATAGAGAATGTGATACGAGGTGGAGGCGCTGGTGTCATTATAGTCAACACAGACGATAACACTTTTGCCATTCCTGCATCTCCTGATAGAGGTCAAAAACAGTGGCATGAGCACATCACATTGCCCTCCATAATGGTGTCGAAGTCGGATGGTAGCAACTTAATCGAGAGATTGGTTGGTAGTTTGCAGTCGACTTCAACAGCGACAGCGAATGGTTTTAGTGTCAGAGGTCATGAATTGGGCGTTTCCGCTATTGCCCAGATGTCGCCTCCTTCGTTTTGTGACAAGAGTGCGGAGACAAGTAGTAGTGTACCAACAATCGAGGAAAGAATGAACAGTCAATTATATTTTACTCGGGGTAGTGGCAAAAGCAAAGATTTAAGCAGAAACAAGACGAGGAGCGCAAGTATTGATGAGCGTAGAGGCAGTATAGCGAAGGAGCAGAAGAAATTGACTACAAATAGTAAAAATAGAGAAGAAAACCCACCGCATGCTTCGAGATTGGACTCAACTATATCATTGATGACACGAACGGACGGCGAACATGAAAACAAGATCGGCAACGAAGACCAATTGGTTGATATGAATAAGCAATTTGAAAGCGAATATAACCGACTGAAGGCGATGCCAAAAGCTGTTTTCAAGGATTCTCGTAAAAGAGATACTATATTTAGGCATATAAAAGCATCATTCGAATTCAGTGATGAGCAACTTAGCATGTTCAAAGCATTGCTTTATGGCGACAAATTGAGTAAAGAGCACCAAGAATTGTGAAGAGAACCACTATTGTTATTATTTGTATGGTAAATGAATCAAGTCAATTTTTATGGTCCAACTACGTAGATTTCAGTGAGGAGGATATGTAGAATGTAGTTTTAAATATCATGAGGCCAACATTAGTTCAACGGGGAGGATGTACAAGGGGGAGGGTATGTGTCCACTATCTGCTTGATAGTGCGTCGTCTACTCCCATTATTACTACTTCACCATACCACTAGTGATGATCGCGTCATAGAATAGTTCATTTTCATTCTCATCAAGTTGAAGACGATAATCATACTTCAAGTTGAGACTCCATTTGTCTACGAAATCCTGGTCGAATGGTCCCTTTGCAACATACGACCTGCGAGCTACTTCTACTATTTAGTCCCTTAAAATACAGTATACCATAACAGTATTCCACCTTTGATATAAGGTGCAGGTCCTATAGCGAAAGCTGGAAACGATCTAGCTTCTAATTTTCTTTGATTACCTGACGGTATAAATATAAATTGATATAAAGTACAGTATGTATATGACCTAGTACTCAGTACAATTGTATCAAATGGGATGCGCGGTGTTTTATTGTGATTACTTGATACTTCCCGATTCTGACTCGAAAGTCTTAATCCTTAATACACGAAGCCTCACAGCTCACAGCTTCCACTAGTGCTAAATACCACATTTTCTTATATCTTGAGTAATTCGAACGAACATTATACAACATTTTACTGACATCCTCTGACAATATCTTGACTAGGCCTTCAGCGGTCCCTAGTTGTGCGTGCTCATGAGGAGTAGATTGGTGGATTTCAACACTTCTATTCTTACAAAACTGAATTGTTTCCTCTGTCACAAAAGCTTTGTCTACTCCGAGTACTTCGAGTTTATGACTTGCGTTTCTATACAACTGCCATAACTTCTCTACGTATGTGTGGTGATTAGACTTGTTTTGGAGAAGAAACACGAATGGTTTGTCACTACCTACATCAAGTCCACAAATTGCCAATACATGATTTCCGGCTGACACTACATTGAAATCACCAATATCCACCGCGAAGCATTTCCTAGGTAGGAATTTGGTTCCTGGGATGTTACTGATAGGCTGATAGGTGATAGGCCGTTGCTATAAAGTTGACGCCTGGCATGCTTTACAGGCTTGTTTAAATCACTTGCGTATCGACTTTGGTGTCAAACTTTTCGGCAAGTTGATAATCCTACTGGGTGGACGATCCAGTCATTTTGCATTTTGCACATGGCACTAAGGCTTTATACTTCTAACTTCTACCTCTGAAACATTCTACAACAACAACGACAACAACAACAATGATAATGATAATGATAATAATGATAATAAAATAATAATGATAATAATTATAATAATTATAATTTTCGTTTCATATTTATTATATTTGAATAGCTAACTACATAATCGCTGCTAGCTGCTAGTACCAATATACCAAAAACATTTGTTGGAGAAACCATAATGATATATCACAATGCCCATCCAAATCCAAATCTGAAGTTAAAGTGTAACCTTAGATTTGGATACTAGTACTAGTGCTAGTACTAGTACTAGTACTAGTATTACTAGCTAGTATCTTGACGCATTATGGAATAAGCAACATTTTCGAAAACCTCCACAAGGTCGTCATTCTGGACATGATAATAATTATTGATTATAATGATAATAATAATAATAATAATAATAATACTGAAGTAGTAATAGTAATAATACTTTTCACTGAATGATGATATAATATATAATAGAAATAGAAGTAGTTAATAGTAATAATAACAATAATAAAATAATACTAATACTAATACTAATACTAATACTAATACTAATTAATTTTTGAATAACTACATAACGACTACCAAATAAAGTTGTATGAAAAATCATAATGATGTACCAAAATACTCATCCAAATCTAAAGTATAACCTCTAGATTTGGATAGTATCTTGACGCATTATGGAATCAGCAACATTTTCAAAAACCTCCGCAAGGTCATTCTGGTGTCCAGAAGTTCCTATCGACAATAATAATAATAAAACAATAATGGTGATAATAATAAAATGATAATAATAATAATGATAATAATGATAATAACAATGACAGAATAACTAGGTTAGGTTAGGCTTAGTAAGGTTAGGTTAGGTACACTACCCACCAGGACCTACTACTACTACTACTACTACTACTACTAGGTAGTGTACTAGACTACACCTACACACCTACACCTACACCCTACACCTTACACCTACACCTATGTACATCTACAACTGCAACCTACAATTAGGTACAACGTACAACACTAGTGTAACACCATTTTTCAATTTCTATACCCGAATATTTTTTTGTGGACTACTTCTCTCACACTCACACTCACCGAGGAAGGTGATCAGAAACAATGCATGGATCTGTGATCAGCCAATGCTCGGCGTCAATTAATAGTTAGTAGGCAAAGTGCTCAATTACTGGCTGCAGGTAACAAGAACATTAGGTTAGATAATTACTTCTATAGGTACTTATGCCTAACAGCCTTTAAGATGCTATGCTACCCACCTAATTCTACTTCTACTTCTAATTGTTACCTGTCACCTAATCCCTCTATCTACAGTAGCGAATCTAGCGCTAGACTACACAGAACCGGTATGTACTATGTACTGTAGGTAGAGGCACTGAGTACAACGTACAAGGTACAAGTAGACTACAAATGTGTGTAGTTTGTACCATTATTTTCCAGTTTTTACACCCGAATCTTGTTTTTTTTTGCTTTTTTCCCCCCCAAAATGCTGACACTTTTACATCACAGAGGACGAGCCTAGAAGAACGAGAAACATCAAAGGTTCATTCGTTTTACTGCTTCATATACAGTGATCATGATGGCGCCAGCAGGTACCACTGTTGCCATTCTCAAATGTATTCCCTTATATAATCCTCGAATGCCCCCCTCTTTATATAGGACACGTATATCTACATTACCTTTTATCTTCTCAATTTTAGATGGCAGATCCACATTACTTAGACTATTATTACTACCTGTACCTAAACTAATCTCACTTAACTGTTGTCTTGTCTTCAAAACGTCGAATGGATGAGTTAGCACAGATGCCAGCATACCTGCTGATGCAGCTGCAGCAAATGAGATAATGCCCTTATTTGTGTTGCTATTACTATTGTGGAAAAATGTTGCATATTTTGGTTTAATCGTCTCGAACACATACCAGTAAAAAGAGCTAAAGGGCACATCCCTGAATATGTAAAAAAATAAGATAGAAGAAGATGTAATACTGTTTCTCGTAATACATTACATACAATACATGTTGCAAGTGCTGTACGTGCTGCACGAAAGAGCACTAGGAAACGAGTATGTAGGAGGTATGTTTTCAACAGAATCGATTAATACCTCATCAAGGTACTAGAATACCCCTTATACAGCCCAGATACGCCTTCTATTCTCAACACTCCTTTTATCACAGATAAAACTCCTCTTTGATTGGCTCCAGCACCAGACTGATTGGACTGCAGCGTGCGTGCAAGCTCGAATGGAGATGTTACTGTTACTGCAATAACCCTCGCAAAACCTATTAATCGTGTGGCACAGAATTTGTATCAGTTTATGTCTACGGGGTACACAATACTAAAGGTTATATAGGCTATGGAAGTGAATAGAATGGAATAGACACCTGCTGCGATCGCTGGTATGGCGGAGTACATAAAAGTGCCTGGTGAAATCGAGCTCGACAATGTTCTTTTACTGGCTTCATAGGTGGTCATATATACCACTGTTGACGGTATGCCTTGCATGAGTCCTGCACGTGCACCATACCAGTAGCCTCCTATACCGTTTTTGTTGTAAATACTCTTCATTATAGAGTATACACTCCCAGTATGTGAACGGCTTTGCAATCTGATTTTAATCACAGTGATAGGGTTCAACGTCAAATTTGCGACAAGGGAACCTGCTGTTGCTGCGATGAATTGCTGATGCAGCAGTGACAAGGATGAGGAGGACGGTGTTGATTTCGACGTTGCTTTCATGGAAGACGATGATGATGGTGATAGAGATGATAGGGATGAGGAGTTGTTCCCACTACTTTCTAGAATGAGTGACGAAGGGGATGATGATGAAGTGGGCGACGAAGAACTCATATCGCTGGAGGAATCTTTTCTCTCAAGACCAGCTGTAATCACACTACCCACTAAGGTACCTGATTAGTTGCTGTGGTAGACCTTCTGTGTGTATTTTGGTTTAGTGACGCATGTGTGTCAGTCATTGGCATTCCATTCCACTTCATATCCATTTTCGATCACGTATAGGAAGTAGTTATTTCTAAGTAGTACTCTACTTAGACCCAGCCAGACACTATTAGGTGTCCGCGAGTCCGTCCGTCCGATCGTCCGTGATTAACAATTTTTCCAATTTTTGCAGCAATTGTTGCAATTGTTGTTGCAATTTTCACGAATAGATAAAAGTGCACAAAAATGATGCTTTTTGTGCACTATATCTAAAAAAAACTTCTTCCTACTACTTCGGACCCACACCCCATATTATATCAGTCGTAGTATGCAGTATATGGTAGAGAGTAGGGTCTTTTGCTCTTGTCTATTTTTCTTTCTTTCTTGCCTTTTTTCGTTTTCCCATAAAACAGCAGCAGAGAGAGCCGGAGATAGAGGAAGTCCAAAGTGTGAAATTAATTAAGATCCTAAAATAATCCAAACATGTTTTGTGATATTGGATATCCAATATCCTGGTATGGTGTGCAAATGTAATCTATTGTAAAAAAGTGATACTCTACTGTAATTTACCCTTTATTATACAGTATTTAAAAAAGTGGTATATGGTGAGTCCCTCCCTCCCTCTGACTCCCTAATCAAATAAATTATTTTGCATATTATTTGGGGAGAAAAAAAATATCTAAAAAAAAGGCCTCGTACAAAAAGTTGGCGGGGCGGGGCGGGGCCAACTAGTTTGTAGAATTATTTTCATTTTTCATTTTTGGATATTTTCAAGATACGATATCCATCCCATATCCATCATTTAAATCATGTGCCTTCTCTGCTTATGTGCTTCGCTTGTTTGAGTGCTGTCACAAAACAAAATACGAGGACATTCGACCTGTTTCGGATCTTTACCCTCTATTGTTAAGTCCCACACAGGGGAGCTTCAACCGAAACAGGATAGATTATCTTCCATCTCCTTTCCCTTCGCGTCTTATTTCGTTTTCAAACTTCTTGCGGACATGGAGCTCAACCCGTGGTAATCACTACAACAGTCTATGGACTAATGAATGATAAATCCTTTCCTTACCTCTTTCACACTTAAACGAACTCAATCAACACTTGCAACTATTGGATTTAGGGGAAGAGAATCTGTATCAGAGGCTCCAAATGAATTGAGCGACGCTTCTGTTATTGTGGACACTCACTCTGATCAGTACATTGGTAATGATGGAGTTGGCGATGACTCCCAGACACAGTTTAGCCCCACTTATGATGACGGCAGACCCAAACCACCAATTTTGGCTAATTATCTGTACAAGGTCAGTAATTGAATCACATCACCTCATCTTCACATTTGAATCACCTCCTGCTCCAAATCGATTATCTTCATTACAGTTAAAGCACAAACCAAGCTACATCGGCAGCTGGGTCAGGAGGTACTGGAAAATGAACTCGCGCACTGAATGCTTAGAATATTACACTAATGAAGAAGAGTCCAACAAAGGCACCAATCCTCATAAGATAATACCCATTAGGTACATCATGTCCGTAAGATCCATCGGCGACCATTTTATGCAGTTCATAGTAACTACAGAAATACACCAGCAAATTATATACAACCTGAAATGTGAGAACCAAGATGTGAAAGACGAGTGGGTGCGCCACCTTGGAAACTACTTCAATGCCTTGAGAGAGTATGAGGAATCCTTGCGGAAGAACACACCCGTGTCCAAGCCAATACCCACGCTAACTGAAGGATTCCTATTCAAGTTGAAGCACAAGCCATCATCTTTTGGTTCATGGAACAAGCGATTCTTCAAGATCGATCCGATTGAGAATACTTTCAAATACTACTTATCGAACACAAGTAGTGACATAAAGCACTGCTTTCCTATGAACGATATTTCTGCTGTAAGACAGGCAGATGATTGGACTTTGCAAGTAGAAGTTGGACAACCTATGAGCCAAATTTACACTCTACAAGCACCAACCAAGGAGGATTTCTTAATGTGGATGTCGAGCATTGAAAAATATTTAGAGGATAGAAGGGCATACGAAGATTGGCAACTGATGAATAGCCCAGCACCATCTAAACCATTTGGTTGGTAGTCTCTCGATATCATTGTGAGCTGTCGATGATATTGATATCTGGTCGCATCTACAGTCAAATTCAAATTCGTCAAAATGATGCTATAAGCAGACGTGCGCCAGCAGTTCTGTAATTATTGCTTTCTTCATCTAGTTTGTAGCTGCTGAATAATCTTCCGTGGTGATTTACCTTTCTAGAATGAAAATAACCACAAGTATGAGTGATAGGTATAGGTATGTTTTGGGGTAGAGGTACAGTAGTAGGTAGTAGCAGTGATGGGCAGAAAATGATCCAAAACCTGAAGTAATCCGTAATCCACTTCAAAGTAATCCAAGATCAATGGATTAGGATTATTTCAGACTCTGGTTAATGGTTGGATTACTGGATTATTAGAATTGTTTTAGTTTTTTCCGCTCGGCCGACAAGTTTGCCGTTTGCTCATCACTGGGTAGGTAGTAGTACTAGTAGTAGTAGTAGTAGTAGTAGTAGTAGACCTAGCATTAGGCACTAGTAGTCAGTAAAGTTTAATTTGATTGACCGAAATCTTGTACTTTTAGACTTCACTTTTTTAATTCAAATCCAATCCAAGCTTCCCCCTTTTTAATTAAACTTTTAGTTTTACTAATTTTAATTTTGAAATTAAAATTAAAATGATTTATTAAAATTAATTAAAAATAATTAAAAAGTTTTTGTTTTACTAATTCTACATTTTACTATTTACTTCTACCAATTTTAAAATTTTAAAGCAACAAATATGCCATATCTTGAGCTTGAGGTGGTAAACTTGAAGTCAAAATCTTCATAGTCATGCTTAGGTAATCGTAATAATCGTAGGTAATCACTGTTGCTATTATCTGAAATTGTCCCGCAACCACAACAAAAAGATGAACAGTGAACAGAAGTTAAATAGTAAACAGTTAAACCCTATATCTATATCATCCATATCTACATCTACGTGAAATATCAATATCAGAGAGAAGTGACTTAACTTTCATTTCAGCTATATTTTGTTAACCTATGCGGGCCAAATGCATCAGAAGATTAAGTCGATTATTTTACAGCAGATTAAACGAAAAATTCAGTTGCAAAATCCGGGATGTCAAGGATGGTGAGATCAATAAGGTTGATAAGTTTTGGATCAAACAGCTTTCATCTGTTGTATAAATCAGTATCTAGGAATATTTTGCAAAGGGCTAACAGTTTAATTGAGAAGGCTAATTCAGTGCAAAGGAACGCTGAAGATCTCTATATGAGGAGGTTAAAAATGGTGATACTGTTGATTCTACAAATTTGGCGTATGATTTTCCAGCAGTCAAAAGAGAGAGGAGATGATAAAAATAATAATTTAGAGTGCGTTCGGTGAATTTTTCGGGGGGGTAAATCCAGTGGATTCGTACCATTTTGCTGGATCGAGTGAAATTTTTTCAAAAACTACCGAACGGACCCCGTTTTCTGGATCGAGCTGTGCCACTCGATCGAATCCAGAGTTTTCGTGATTTGACTTTTTCTTAAAATTGGCAGAAAAAGAGCAAGAAGAGCAAAAAAACAAGTGGAAAAAACATATATTTCCAATAGTTAATAGTGTATCATTATTTACGTGGTACATTACAATCAAGTCTTCTGATATGTATGTGTACTGCAGCCGGCGGACAGCAGCATCGACTGCAGTGTTGACACTGCTGTGAGTATGATGCACCGGAACGATTCTATAGTGTCACCGCTCACTCTTGGGCTCTTGCTCCTGTTGGTTCTCCTCTTGAGCCCAGTAACTCCTTTGAATGAGCAGGCATTTGTGCTAAAACTCCAAGAAGCAATCAATGCCACCGACAACACTCTTCAAGCAGTATCGGCTGAATGGCAGCTCTCGAATTTTCCCAGCCTCCTCAAATCAGCCACAATGCATCGTAAAGCATATCAAGCTATGGTGCACAAGTATCAAAAGAAAATTTTGCTCGCAGAGACACTGGTGGATCAGAAATTCGTCATTTCGTTTACAGGGTCTAGTGTTACAGCTGGTCATGATAGTTTGATCTGCCAAGCGTTTCCGGCACTCATCGAAGATGTCATGAAGCCGATTTTTCAAATACTTGGTATTGATATGATCTCGAGGAATGTAGCTATGGGAAACAACCCATGTATGCCATATGATATGTGCGTGGCCACATACACGGGAACTGATGCTGACGTTGTGCATTGGGAACAGACATATAATTGCGGCTTTGGAGAGCGATCCATCTTTATAGAACAGTTTATAAGGCAGTCTATGTTCTTTGAAAGACGCCCATTGGTTGTTCTATCTGGGAGTAGTACCCACAATTGGAAAGCAAAAGATTGCCCAAGTGAACAGGAGCTGAAAAAAAAAAATTTGACAGCTCCAAATCGAATAGAAACAGAATTGTATCAATCTTCTGTCGAAATGTTAGTTTCGATGCTTAACAATGATCAAAAAAAGCATTGGGATTTCATAAAGCCTATTATAGACAAGTACGCGATAGCTGCGAACTTACAACTGTTCACACATGATCAGCATAGTCGGTACAAATGTCAAGGGCCATTTGTACGCGATTGGGGGGAGGGTAAACAATTACCTCTTTTTTCGATTTTGTACCTATATGATGTGCTTATGATGTGGTGGCTTCCCCTATTTCTACTTATGTCCATCTTTCACCAAATTTTAAATCTTTTCAATCATCATGAATGCAGGCGCTGTAAATTGGCATCCGAGTATCCATGGCCATCGATTACGAGCATTCAATCATGTCTATATATGGCTTAATGCTTTTAAAGAAGCTGTATCAGGAATATATTTATCAATTAGTTTTAAGAATAAGACAATAGAAAGTTTGATGGATGAAATAGTGACGCCAGAACCACCAGTTTCACGCATTCTTGAAAAGTACCACTTGCAGACTGCTGCTTATCAGAAGAAGGAAGGTCTTGTAGAAACGCCTCACACTCCTCCGTTCACTGACATCGTTGATAATGTGCAGTGTTACACAAATTACATGCCTCGGGCGTATCCAGATGAAAATAGTCTGAGTAGTTTGATAGTTAGTGGCATGGCACCTGAGTCCAATGTTACTGCGTTTTCTCAAAATAATCATTATGGTGGGTGGTATAATAACATTTTCGAAGCTGTCAATATGAACAGTGTAAATGCTCTTAAAAAGCACAAAGCGAAGGGCTATCTTGACTATAAGCATGCTATATATGGATCGGCTCAGTCGGGGGCTTTGGAATTTGTGTTCACAACCAAACAGAAAGGTTATGTGTACATCTGTGAAACACCTGGATTGCGTAAACCTCAGCACATCTCAGATAATATCTTCAACAGTAGACTCATTCTAACAATCAATGATACTACTGAAGGAAAAATTATTGATGATCGAAAGGGAAACATAGGGACTGTATATAGAAGATTATTTGAGATATGTGTTCAATTGGATAGACAACTGACCCCGGATGTATATAGTTTGAAAATTCGTGTTAACCAAACATCTGCTGAAGATACAAAGGTCGTATTTATAACGACTTTACTGATACCATAAGTAGGAGGTAGGAGCATTGATACATACTAGACTGTCCGCTGAGAAACAAGTGTGAGAGGATGGGAGTCATGTAGCAGCAGAAGGATGAGTAGTAGGGGTGGTAGGTAGGTAGGTACTGTAGGTAGGTTGGTAGGTAGGTAGGAGTAGGAGTAGGAGTAGGAGTAGGAGTAGGAGTAGGAGTAGGAGTAGGAGTAGGAGTAGGAGTAGCCGTGCGACTACTACAACTACAACTACCTACACAAATTATTTTGGATATAGCTTGAACTAGCTTCCTCGGGCAATTATAATGCATTATATCGCATTGCAGATAGACGAAGTAGAAAGTAGATGTAGGCATTTTCACGAACGAAAATCCAAAAAAATCCGACACCTACCACTATACTGCTGAATTGACCTATGCAAATATGCAAATTGTCGAAATTTTGCAACATGAAACCGACAAATTTTGAAAGTACAACAGAAGTAAATGTGATTCAGGATGGTGTGTCATTATAATCAATGATGTTGACTGGTATGACATTTTGAGTCTTGCCATCTTACCATGCACGTTTTATGAAGCTACCCCTACTCTCCCTTTCAAAATTTACGAGAAAATGCCTAGTAGAAGCAGAAGTAGAAGCACAGTAAAAGTAGTGAAGTAGAAGTAGAAGGTAGAAGTACCTATGTAGGACTGTAGAAGCAGAACTAGTACTAATACTAGTGTAGTAGTCTATGGTCTATGATTCATTTTTTATTTTTGAAATAGGTATCGAAGAAGAGGAAGAGGCAAGAGGAAGGGTTGTGGGTTGTGTATCCTTGTTTATGTAGTTTTCAGCTTTTAGCTTTAGTTTTAGTTTAGTATATATCTAGAGGTAGAAGTATAAAGTCTTTAATTACTACTTCTAGTTTTAATTGAGGTTGAGGTACCTATTTCTTTAGACTTAGAGCTTAGAGACTTAGACGAAGCACAAGCAGAAGTGCTAGCCAGTAGCCAGTGATGGCCAAATGCCAAATAGGTTCTTGGTCTTGGCTGCTTTTGTTAGTAGAGGTAATCGTAATCGAGTAGGTAATCGAGTGAAATGTGAAATTAGATTTCTGAGGTAATAAGTAATAAGGTAATCGTAATCGTAATCGGTAATCGGTAAGAGTAAGAGAGTGATGAAGCTAAAGGCAGGAATAGAAGCTGCATGGAAATATTCTACATTAATTATGACTATAGGTGTATGTTTGTTATTAGGTGGTTATATTTGGAAAGTTGGTATGTGGACGGCTAAAATGTTTATGAAGGAGTAATTACCCCACAAATGTCACAAATACATCTACATTCTACTTCTACATCCATCTCATGCTGTACAAATACTTATTAATACTGATATTAAGCCTGGGCTAGACTGACTTTATAGCATGATTTCATGTTGATTACCATTCGGAAATGGCCTTATAATCGACTCCAACTAAGATTGCCAGTTGGAAATAGCCTCATAATCGAATCCCTCAACGTTCAGTGAGATACCAATCACATGGTAACTCGTATATCCACCTATTGCTGTCAATAGTGACCCTAGTATGAGGAACATATGATAGCCTCCATGGCCTATCATAAGCCAACTGAAACCTACGAACATTAGGACCATTCCAACGAAGAGGAACAAGAATGCGAATGCCGAGGTGCAGTAAAACTCTCTCCGCCTTGCTGTTGTGAGAGAGTCGAAAGCAGTGTTATGATCATTTGACCCTACATTAAATGCATACGGCCCTAGGTGCAGGTTGGCGAAAGAATCTTTGTTCCTTGAAGCAGAGGAGGAAGACGGTACATCCTCAATTGATTGAAGTGGCGCCGATGGTAATGAACAGGACGACGAGGACGACGAGGACGACGAGGACGAGGGAGGGGGAGACACTGTCATCTTCGCCTTATCGATCAGGAACTCCTCCATTTATCTATCCAGGGTTAATGAGATTCGACACACAATAGAACTTAAGATAATGAAACATCCTGTGAGCGATCTCATCAGCTGTCAGCAGCACGTGTAGTGTGCACTTATTTCACTACTCTACTACTATACTTTACTACTACTTCCTACTTCCGATGAATATGAAAAGGAAAAAGGGAAAAGATACATAATACATACTGTACTCACTACTACAGGAGCTGCAGAGAGAGGAATGGAGATGTCATCTCATCTCCTGTCATTGCTCCTCACAGCTCACACTCACCACAGCGAAGAGCATATAATTTGCTGTGTGTGCATGATGATATAGGGGTATGATATTTCCTGCAAACTTTATGTAGTTTTGATTGAAAAGCACGGTTATCGTTGAAGAGCTATTATGAGCAGCAGATCCATCAAGCACAGCACAGACACAGCAAGCGGGAAAGATGAGAGAAGCAGAAGCCTTCAACAAAAAGTAAAAGATAAAAGGAAAGAAGGAAGAAGGCAAAGGGGGCTCTTAGACTCCATTAGTCCAGCTACGAGCGTGTCGGTCCCATCCCTTCTCTTCCTCTTCTCATAGAGACGATGGAAAAGAAAGGGGAGATGTATCGAAGCAGTTCGCCCACTGAATCCATGCTTAGCACAGCATCGGTGTCATCATCCTCTTCCACCCCTTCCACATCACCTCCATCCAATTCAAGTATACCTAATTGTAGCATTAATGATGATATGGTCCTCGCGACCACTCATAGCGATACTACCAACTATGGATCTAACTGTAATGATATCGGTGGCCTGAATACACACAATCAACACACAGAGACAGTAGATAGTGTTGATTATAATTTTTATAGTTTTATTATACAAGGAAAGGTAAGTCTCAGTCCTGCTGGAACTGGGACTGGAGTAGTAAAAGATGACTGGCAACAACAGCAACCGTCTTTGCCGCACCAACAAATGCACCAACAAGTAACAAATATTGTACAGTCATCCTTATCGACCACGGAAGTGCGCGATATAAATCAATCACGATTGATGGAAGAATACAGCAGAGTGGTGATGACACCGCTGAAAGATCGTATCCATGACAATCTTGACCCAGACAGAGTTAATACGACTGCATCTGCCATTCAGTCAGCTGTTAGTCGGAACAAATACAATGACGATCACATGTATCTATTCTCTTCATGTTGGGGCCAAGATGGTAGTAATAGTAGTAAGAGTAGTAGCAGTGATATCTCAATCCTGACCCCTAGCCCTGGGAATGGTGAGGGTAATGGTGATAAGCACGATGACAATGTTGCCGCCACATATTCGTTCGTGCAGGCAACAACAACCTCAGTGACGTCGTCACCGTCACTGCCCTCATCTCCACGTCCTTCACCATCGTCTTCATCTTCATCAGTGACAATGAATGCGTTCACAAATTCATTTTGTGGTAGTGGTACTAGGTTGAGCCTGGAGGCGCCTCTTTTCAAAACTATGGGGATGATATTGGGCAGTGCAGAAGAGGAGGAATCGAAGATCAGTGAAAATCCAAGATCAGATAAAGATGTTAACATGACCAAAGATAAATTGATCAGGGAAATTTTATTCTTCAAATTAGTAGCGTTATTCAGTGTTTTGCTATTACTTATCTCAGGGGTTGGATATGGTGTTTATCATCATAAACAGTCCATGTTGTCAACGAATGATGTGCCGACTACAATGCCCACAAGAAAGCTGCCATTTATTGATCAAATGAAGCAGATGTTTAATGTGAATTCCAATGTTGATAATGTCAATAGTAATAAAAATAAAGCGGAAGAGGAAAGCAAAAAGAAGGCAGAGGAGGATAAGAAGAAGAAGCAACAAGAAGAAGAGACAAAGAGAAAAGTGGAGGAGGAAAGGAAGAAGAAGCTAGAGGAAGAAAGTAAACGAAGGCTAGAGGAGGAGAACAGGAAGAGGATAGAGGAAGACAAGCGGAGAAAGTTGGAGGAAGATAAGAGGAGGGTGGATGAAGAAAACAGAAAAAAGATGGGCGAGGAGAAGAAGAAGGCGGAAGAAGAGAGGAAGAGGCTGGAGGGGGAGAAAACAAAAGAAAAAGATTATTTTGCCAAAAAAGCCTCCCACACTTCTACCCTTTCCTCGTCTCCATCCTCACTGTCATCACGAGAATCAATTTCAAAACATCAAGGTCAACAAGAGCAGCGACTAAAGAAGCATAAACAGGCCTCACCTCCTTCCTCTTCGACCCCTTCCGCATTCTCATCCGCATCCCCTTTAGCATCATCTACAAAAAATTCATCGCCTTCACCTTTATCATCATCAGCAAAACAAAAGCAGAGACTTGATGGGAGTAAACAAGAGTTAGATGACCAAAAAGATGATCAAACAAAAAGAGTTAAAAACCATAGATTCACATTCGCTTCGAAGGGAGATGCCGGAGGAAGAAACAGCCAAATACTAAGATCCATTGACACTTTACAGGTCCCTGTGGTATTGTCCAGAGTATCTAAGTATTTACTAAATGCCACAGTGAGTGGTGCCAGTAAATTCTTTCAGTTTCTGAAGGATAGAGGAGTGATTGAAGATGCTAGGAAGAAGTTCATCATGTTCTTCAATTACATCAGAGTAAAAGCTTCTCAAGGCATTGTATATTTAAAACCTATTGTGAAAAGGAAGGCTATTGATGCAGGAAAGTTCAGCCTCAAATTGTCTAAGAAACTTATAGCGAGAATTGTAGATGCACTGCCTGTGCTCTTATCAATGGTCCTTCAAAGAAGCAGTCAGCTCGTAGATCATATGAGGAGGGAGTTGCATGAACACGCGGAGAGACAAAGAAAGGATCGGGAAGAACGACTTAACAAATTACAGTAGGCGACAGTGGTCATGACTAGTAACAGTGATATTATTTACACCATAGTGTAACTTCTACTTCGCTGGTTAGTTACAGGTTACCTAGTGACCCTAACTCTAAACTAAATTCTCTAATTATGAAATGGTTGGTATTGGTAATTGTAATTGTAATAATAAA
>JACLAD010011634.1_pt1 | contig 17808 bp, 6 predicted proteins | sample 8027901 | NCBI WGS metagenome assembly JACLAD01 (sample SAMN15725071, study PRJNA655200) | protist metagenome | isolation source: fluorescence activated cell sorting (FACS) single amplified genomes of... | place: Spain: Blaines Bay Microbial Observatory, Mediterranean Sea | collected 2016-07-05 | reverse complement strand
TTACCTCCTCCTCCTGTATCCTTTCTCCATGACGGAGGTGTTGGGCTTGAATATTCGTTTACTTTACCAGCTTGCATTTTTAACAATGAAGCTACTACAGATTGTTTTCTTGGAGAAGGACGACGACTCATAAATTTTCTTTGACGAGGTGAAAAATTATTGTAATATGTTAATTTTGCTGTGGATTTCCAATTTTGTTCCTCTCCTTTTGTATTTAATCTCATCCCAAGAGTATTGAATTTTCTTTGGTCATGCCTAACGATTATTGGCGAAGCAATTTGTGGTAACATGGCGATATATATATATATATATAAATATATATTCAGATAATTTTACTATTTAAAATTCTTTTAATCTCAAAAATAATAAATTGAATATATTGATAATGTAGTCTAGTCATCCAATTATATATATTATATATATATATATTGTATTGTATTTAATTTGTCTATCTACATATATATTTAAATGTACATATTTATCAATTATACATTATATACAAAATGTTGCAAATAATTTCAATAATATATGTTATACTCCTCTCCCAGCTCTCTTATTTTTTTTTTTCCAGTATAACGGAATGAATTACAAGACCAGATATGTTGAGGCCTTAAAAGTTACACACACACAGAGAGAAAGAGGAACATGGCGGAGTAAGATTATTTAAGGAAATTTTTAGATTCGTAGAAAGTGCACTTAACATCAGTGGCCATATTGTCTATCAGTACTTGTATACTGTAGCACTGTATGTATTGCTTATATATTGAAATAATATATAATTGGATATAATATAAAATAGTATATACGATATATTTGTACACATTACAGAAAAAATGTCAACAAACAGGAAAGAGAGAGAATGTAACAATATAGACGACTATATATATTAAAGTATCATGAGTGAATCTGAAGAAGATGACGAGGAAAGTAATTTATCTAGAGTGATTCAAGAAAATGAGATCATAGTAAATGAATATGAGCAAGAATTAGCAACAGTGCAACAAAAATACTTACAATTGGAAGAAAAATATAATAGCTTATTAGAATCTACAAAGGCAAATAGGAGAGATTCATTTAAATCAGAGTCAGCAAATATGAAGGAATTAAAGTTAGAAGATGCAGATTATCAAGAATTAATAAGTGAAAATACGAAATTGAAACATGAAAATGTAAGAATCAAACGTAATTATACAGATGCAATAACCTCAATGTCCAAATTGATGGAAATCATTTGTGATGAAATAAGCGAAACAAAACGATGGATCACTACATTGGAAATAGATTACATAGCAAATAAAGATAAATTAAAACATTTAGAGACAAGCCTATATGAGCTTCCTACGCAACTAGATGATATGGCGGAAGTTATAGTAGAAGCAGTAGCTCATAAAATGAATGAGCAGTCAAATGATTATTTTTTGAAGGGAGACAATAAAAGTGCTGATCCACAACACATCGACGATCATACAAATAGAGACAATAATATGAATGAACATGTAAATAATACATTAGCATATGTAAAATGCTTGATGTTAGAGAAAGAGTTGGCAAATTTACGTTTAAAATATAAAAAAGAAATAGAAGAGAAGCAAAAGTTACGAATTCCAAAAAATAACAAGAAGAAATCACATACAAAGCATATGACGAGGGGACATTCAGAAAAAAATAAAGTATCATCACAGAAAAGATTAAATGACATTAATAAGAAGTTTAATAGTATTGTTTTCGGGTAAACAGCAATTTGCAAAAAACTACGAATATATCATCTAGTAGTACATATATTTGTATAAAATTATATACATATATATGCATGTACACATACAAAGTACGAACTATCGTAATTTATTTTTATAATTTACCATCATTATAAAATAATATAAACTTCGTACAATATATAATAAATATTATATATATATATGATATATGGTATCAACTGCTACGAGTAGTTGATACCATCTATTTACCTTCATTGGTATTCTCTGTTATGGGTATATCAACACGCTATAGTGTGAGATAGATTATTTCAATTATTGTATTCTTTTGAAAGAGTAGGAATTATTATGATGAGTAAATTAAAAAATAAATTATACACATATAAACTTTTAAATATATATGCCATAAAATATAATATATATGTGTTTTTTTTAAATAATATAAATACGAGTTCGTAATCATATCTCTTTTAAATATACTCTCGTGCGTCTTAATTTTTACTCTCCAAAAAATCAAAATATAGTAGCCTAAAAGTGGAATAATATACGCTCATACTTCTTGTAGTTCCTCATTTTTTCGATATCTTGTTGTTCTCTTCACTTTCTTTCTTCATCTCCGTTAGAAGATTATAATAGTAATCCATACTCACATCAACATTAATATATAATTTACCTACAAAGGGTAATATTTGCATAAATAATTGCCATGATGGTTTTACCGTTTCTTTAATAAATTGAATATGTCTCTTGCATATAACTCTTTCGCCGTTGTAATTATCATCCGTAGTAGTTGTTTTTTTTGTTTCTACCAAATCGAATTCATCTGCAATTCGTTTTCCCCATTCAGTTGCAATCACAACTGGCATTGCAAAATGAGAAATATTTGCCATATGCACAATAGAATTAATTAACAAATGCTTATCGGTATTTCTATTTCCTATTGTCGAAGATAAACATTCTTTTAATGCGATTTTTTTCGTTTCCAGTACATTTATAAAACTTTCGTGTAATTCAAAATCTGTTTTTAATATTGTTGTGATTATGATCTTGCGAACATATTTTCTTTCTTGGAAACGCATAGTTCCTAGTATGTCTGCACGATCATCTTTTAAAATTTGAAACAAAGTAGATGCTGACATGTTTTCATATATTGAAATATCGTTGTATCGAATAGCTAATTCGGTTTGTCTTTCAATTTCGTATTTATTAGATAGTCCTGGATGAGCTATATCTACGGCTATTGCTGCCATTAACATTCCTAAACTTTGTTCCGGGGAAAGTGCACTTTGTTCAATATCTATAATGTCACATAAAAAGTTAAAGGCTATGCGAAATACATAAAATCCGTGTTTAAAATTATGAAATGGGTTTGCAAGATACGAAAAACGTATCCTCTGAACAAATATTTGTATGCGTCTCAACGGGACATTGTAAATTTTCATCGAATCCAATGTGCGAAACATCATTACTGCATATGTTTCTAAATAGTTATTGTCAATCGTCAATTCATTGAATAAAAAAGATCGAATATTTAAATCAACTAATGCCATTGATAACTCTTCTTGCTTTGTTTCTCGCATATCTTTTTGTTGCAATCTAGATTTTGTCACCGGTACTAATAATTTGCTTATTACGCGTATACAGATAATGAAAATACGGAACTTTTTCCTCCATTTTTGTGAGTTTTCACCTGTATCATGTTGACCATCTAAAATATGTTTAGTATTACCAGATTTTTCAAATTCAGCCGTTTTATCAATTTGATTAAACATGTCTTGTTGGGCTTCTATAGTTTTCTCGTTGATAGATTGCCTACGATTACGTTTTTCTTTTATACGCATATTACTATTTTCAATTGTTTTTCTATTTCTATTAATTTCAGGTGATTTTTCCTTTTCTTTATTTGATATGTTTTGATACATTGTGATCAATTGAATGTTTTCTTGAATTTGTTGAAAAAGTATTCTTGATGTTGCTATAAATTGGGTAAGCATTTCTACATCGGTGTGGTCGAATTTTATTAGCTTCTTTTCTTGTCTTTTGTTTTTCACTTTGTTTTCATTATACATTTCACCTTCATGAGTTGTTTTGAATTTATTAATTAAAAGACATATACCAATAACCTCATTTGACAGTATACTTAATACGGGCAAACAAAGAACCGTATGAATTGGAAACTGGCAATAATTCTCAAGAGGAAAGAAAATCCAATCACTTGCATCTTTGACATTTTTTTGAATAGATGAATTGAGATTGGACATAATCATAGCTCTTTTATTTTTATGTACATGTGAAACTATATTTGGCGTATTCAAATGCCAATCATGAGTGAAAAATACAGTTTCCTCAAAAGTGTTGCTCGTTGCAAATGTTTCATTGGTATCCCCTTCAAAATTTCTAACAACTTTCGATGACCACCATATATTGTTAGGATCATTATTGTTTTTCATAGAAATATCACTTACATTTTTATTCCTTTTAATAAATATTTCAACATGTTGTACATAACCGACTGCATCGTGTAACATGTGAGCAAATTCTGTAACAACAGATGGATATTCCTCTGGTGTATCAATATTTTCTTCAATAATTTTTGAAACTTCGTTTTGTAAGTTAATCGATGTTTTTATGCGCATTTTAGTATCTTTGATATCACTTATTAAATGTGTTGCAGTAGCAGTTGCATTTGCAATATTGGATAAGATATCAACAGACTGCTTTGTAAATGCATTTGAACCGGCATGGTTCAATGCAAGTATATATCCATTGATATCATCATTAGTAGATGTTGAACTTTCTTTAATGATTGCAGCACATGCAATTGATAAAATGCTGCGAATATGCAATGTAGCATCTCTTGTAATGTTGGAACCGGCGCTTAGACTTGACAATAATATTTTCCATTTTTCAGGATCAGATACAGATACTTCTAAATGTTGTTTCTTATTGTTTGCTAGATATGTACATAAACATTCAAAAAATTTCCAATATTGTTTGTATATATCCATTGCTTTGCATATTGCTTCGCTGAATGTTTCGTTAGATGTCAATATTCTCGATAATTTTTCCATTTCATGACCATTTATGGCGCCATTGGTACTTTCCTCTTTCAATGTATGAATCAATGGGCATAGCAAACCAGCGCTAACAGTTTCAAGATGGTTTGTATATTTTCGTGCTCTTTGTATTATTTTATCATGGTTTTTATTTGTTGATGCGCATAAATATTTAAGATCGTCAATTTCAAAATTAGATATTGCAAATCCTTTTACTTCAAATTCTTGGCTATTTTCATTGCGTAATATTAATAATCCAATAGCAGAGTTACATAAATTAACAATTGTTTCACATGCGCATGCACCAACTGCAAATAAAGTTGGATTTTTTAAAAGGGGAACTTGCTTTAATATTCTTAAAGTGGATGAAGAACGTGCTCCAATATCTAAAATTCTTTCAATATTTTTTTTTCTATATAGTTGCTCCGCAATAAATTGAGACCAGGATATTGTTAATTTTTCCTCTATTAAATTGAAAATAGTGTTATCAATGCCATCTACTTTATTTTCTATTTTCTCTTCTATTTCATGTTCACCTTGTTTTGTAAGAACAGCATCAATGTTTGGTTCCTCATTTCTTGGTAATATAGATACATTTCCTTCTCTATCTTCTGAATTATCTAGCAATGATGTGTCTGGTATATAAATTTTATCAATTAGTGCTAAACAACCCAAAAAGCACTTGCCATCCATTGTATCTTTAACAACTGGTAGAACAAATAATGCGTGAGAGCCGACATCAACTTTTTTTTCCAAATGTAGCGAATCTACTTCTTGGTCATATTCAGGCTGTTCTCTTGCTAATTTAACATTTTTATGTAAATAGGAGACGGGCAGTACACCACTATCATCATCATCATTTAATTTCCTATGTATCTTTTTCCGTCCTTCAATACAATCTTTTGCAACGTTTCCGATGATACCAACTCCGACTGGAAAAACAATTACATCTTTCAAAGGTACAAACTTTTTTAAAATTGATGAAGTTTTACTACGATTGTTAACATCCAGTGGAGGCGTTACATACTCTAATTTCATTTCTTTTAATGTTTCGGAGACACCATAAAATGCAACACGATTGGCAGAAGTTTTTTCTTGTATCTCCGTCAATATCATCAAAATAGATTCTTCTGGTGTATAGTTATCTTTGGTTAATGAGGAAACAATGTCTATGCCTGTAGATATATCCCTTGACTTTGTTTGAAATCTTTTCTTCTCTTCCGTTGTTGATCGTTTGTGTGCAATGCTTACTGCGTAAGAATGTACATTATTTTCTAAAACTTTCTTCTGAAACAAAAGATCATCAATAATATCATCTTTTTTATTTGTTTCATGTACATGTTGATTATGCAATGCTTTAGTAGCCTTTCTCATCTTTTCAATTTTTAAAGTTAATTCTTCTATAATCTTAGCTTGTACTGCAAGAACATTGTTATTAGAATTTGATGGTAATGATGTTGATTCCATTGTTTGTATATATCTGTATATATTTATGTATGTCTGTTTGTATGTATGTATGTATCTACAAGATGGAGATCTTTGTATGTCGTCATTCGTGTAATTGATAGGTAAAATAGTAATTTAAAATATGATGTAATAATAATATATATTATTTATGACTTTAATGATACATACAAACTCATAATATATTGTAGTATTAAATTCAGTAATACTGAATGCATATTTTTAAATCTATAACCGTCGTATTAAATCTACAGTATTAAATATACAGGTATACTATATACTGTACCTGGTATACTACTACTATTACAATTGGCACATATATTTACATTGCTATTTTTTTATTTTGATTTTGATGTTGGATGACAAAACGAGGTGGTGTGCTGGTGCAAAAGTTGTGCGTTTCAATAATAGAGGCCGTTTTCTTTTCATTGCATTTTTATTTCCCCATTAGATCAATTAGATCAATAAGACTAAAAGCAAATGAATGGATGTGTGGTGCTGTGGCATGCAAATTAATTTACCACCGCACAGGATGAAGAATAGTACAACCATATTACAGTAAGAGATGAGCTATCCAGGCTATATACTGTACAGCATACTGTACGTAACATGCCAAGAATGGCGGTGGCTACGAAATATTTAAAAAATCTTTCATGAATAAAATGAAGGAGTTGATCAGATCAAACAATATGATTCTATCAGCTTATACAGTATATTAAATACCTGGTATATGTCGGAGATTAGGGCATAACTATAACTGTAAGCATATCTACAGGCTAACGGTGTGTATCGATCGGTGGTGACGCTGTGGAAAAAAATCTTTGATCATCAGCATATGCACAGCAGTAAAAAAGATGGATGAGATTCGAATAGTATATGATTATGTACATTATGTTATAGCTAAGGACATATTATATATATATAATATGTATGTATATATATGTATCGATATATGTACATATATAGATTTGTATAAATTTATATTATATATATATATATAAATAAATATAACTTATTAAATACACAAATTATATAATATCAAACAAATTAAACAATATGAGCGACGATAAAAAAACAGTGGAGTTAACCGATGTGACAGTAGACTACAATTCTGAAGCCGCAATCAAAGAAAGAAAAGAAACGGCAAGAACAATACGTGAAATGGAAAGTCAGAGAGTTAAAAATTACAAGCCAATCTTCTTTGGTTTGGATAAACGAGATCTAATGATATCCACAGCGTGTCTGCTCGTGTTATATGCGATTACGATCGGTGTATTTGCATTGTTTCAAGCTCTTGTTGATGCAAATAAATTTGTTAAAGATAACGATGCAACATTATGGGTTTGGTTTACATTTGGTATGGGATATTTCGTAGCTGTTTTTGGTTTGATTGCAACTGCAGAACCAGTTACATTTGATACTGAAGAAGATAAAAAAGCTGAAGCGATCCGAGCTGGTGTTACAGATGGAAATGGTAAAATAATTGAATAATTTCGTCGAATTGGTGGTGAAATTATAAATGTAATCATACATATGAATATATAAATTTTCTTTTGTCACAGCTTCTCGATTTTTAGTGAGACACTTGTAAAAGAATTAAATATCAAGATGCATGATAGTGGAATAACAAAGAGGAAAAATGAGTTTTGATTTTTGATTTTTCATGAAAAGATATTTTTTATTATACGACGGTTCGTATAATTGTATAAAAATTAAAAACTTTATATATATATATATATATATATATATAAAATATATAAAAAAAATAAAAAAATAAAAATATTTTTTATACTTCGTTATTTTCTTTTATATATTATTCTGATTTTATATTATATATATCCGGCCTCGCCGTTTTCGAATGAACCTGACGTCCAGCGCGTTCATTGAGTGCGCAGTGAAGAATAGAAACATTACTCATGCCTGTAGAGTATTAGGGTGCAGACGTGCATTAGAGCGCTTTACTAGATATAGTAGAAGGATTTTTGACTATTATTAAATACTGAGATAGAGTATTTGAGCATATCACATGTTTTAGGTATTCATCACCGGAGATGTAAAAATTAATAAAATAAGATTAATCAGTATTTTAACTTATAGATATTAAGCACCATAAATATGTGCGTAATAAAATAATTTATTTTTTTCAAACACCGAACTTTGTAAAATGCCCCCCTTCCCAATATTATCTGGGATTTTAAATATCTGATTAAATATCATACAAATGACACACGCTCTACACCTCTTCCTCTATTAGATCTTCTTTTATTTGTTCTTGGCCTTCCCCAGGGCCTTGTTCTTCTTGTTCATCATAATCTAATATATCATCTACAGTTTTATTGCTTACCAGCTCCCATGCTTTCTTTTCTAAAACTAAATGTGCAAATGACTCCGCATCTGATTCAGAGTCTGTAATTAAAATATCATCAAAAACGGTTCCAGCATCTACTTGCCATAAATCAAGACCGACGTATTCGCATGGATTACATTGATCGTATACAAATTCTGCTTCATTGGCATCATATTCTGGGTTGGATACATATGGTGGCGTCCATGAACCTTTATAATTAGGATTGCGTATCATTTTAGGTTCCCAATCACCTTGCCATGATGGATTTATAATCAATGGCGGTTCCCATTCGCCATCTTCTGCATCATTCCACATCACAGGCTTCGTTTTACTTGGGTCGGGAATAAATTTTGGCTCTTCTCCATATCCTGGTGGCATAACATGGTTTGGGTCTGGTAACATAGAGTCCTCTTCCCAATCATTTGGTTTCTTTGCATTTGTATCAATAATTTTTTCTTTTGGTAAAATATCAAAATCTTCTTCTAAATATCCACCATCGACACGTGAATTATCTACTTTATATTCATATGTATTATCTGGTTTGATGATTAAAGTATATAAATGCGTTAATTTATCTGTTTCACAATGTAATTTTTTTCGTAAATGCACATATTTGTTAGGGGCTACTTTTTTCCTTTCGTGTTTCAATTTGTCATATCCTAAAATAAATTGTGTAAATTGTTTACCAGCACCACATATATCTGGGCCAAACATGAAAATATAAGGAGTTTTTCCATCTAATTTCTTTTGATCAATTTTAGCTGGAAATAATTTTAAATATGCCCCACCACAATCCATTCCATCGGTTTGTTCTAAGCGTACCGCAAATTGTATATACAAAGACTTTCCGTGGCTATAAAATGGTTTGTCAAGCTTAGCGCTAATGCCATAATAAGAAAAATTCGTCGATGTCTTCAACCCATAATCCAAATTCTCTTCTGGAACTTGTTCACCAGGAAATCTATATGATGCCATTGCATCTACTTCTATATCAAATCGTTTTGGAGTACCGTGGCTATTAAGTATCCATTCGCCTTTTTCTTCTCCAGTATGAACGTTTGATTCCACCCATCGTTTTTTCATAGCTTTATTATTTTCAAGAAGTGATTTTTCATTATCAAAAGTTTCAACAAAATAAACGGTTCCAGAAACATATTTCACTAATAATAGCATGGTAACAAATAGCAAAAATAACATTATTCTCTATTTTTTTTTATCTATATTTATTTGTGTGTGTATGTATGTGTAACGTATTATGTTATGACCGCGTGGCTGATGTTTACAAAGATAGCGATTGTTATATTGTAGTTCTACATGCAATTATACTTCTTCGTATGTTTCATTTTGAAATAATTTATATATACATCTGTATGTATGTATTTATTTTCAAATCGCACAATCCATTATTATTTTTTTTTCGAAATTATTATACCAGCCAGCCAGGTACCAAATAGTACTTTAACTTCTTCTTTGTATTTGGTAATAAGACGAAAGTGCGAAAGGCATCAAGATTGATACAAAGAATGCACGATACAGCAAAGTATTATAGGCGCATAGCTCATCTTTTAAGGAAATTAAAATACGAATGTTTTATGCTAGTTTTGATAGGGGATATAATTTTGTCCATTGTACAGTAATTGGTACACGCTGTAACTTACGTGAGTCGTCCGTTACCGTGAGTCCTGACGAAGAAAATAAAAAAAAATAATAATAATAATAGACCTATACCTAGCCAGGCTAGTCCTGGTACCAGGTAGTCTAATAAATAATAATAATAATAAAATAATACTATTGACGATGAGATAATAAAAAAAAAAAGTATATATATGATAGATGTTAGATCTTCTTCAGTGAATAAGTAAAAAGCCAAAGAAGTTTTTATAAAATGTACAAATATAAAATACGACTATACACTGGATCGCGGAGCTTTAAATCGTATTGATGCGAGTAATGAGGACTTTAAGACAAATGCAACAATTAATTCCAAGGCATCGGCGATCTGGAGCATTGTTGCGTCAAATAATAACAAAACAAAGCCGTCCAATATCAACAACTACAATTACCAAAACTAATAATAATGTCAATTCACAACATGATTTATATGGGGAAGAACACTTTGCACTTGCAAAATCTTTAAATTTATTTATAGAAAGAGAAATAGATCCAAATATTGAACAATGGGAGGAGGAAGGAATTTGGCCGGGTAAAGAGATCTGTAAAAAATTGGGCGGTGCAGGTTTTCTTGGCCTAACAAAACCTGTTGAATATGGCGGCTCTGGTTTAGATTATTCCTATTCTGTTTTAATGGCAGAAGAAACTGGAAGTATACGGTGTGGAGGAATTCCCATGGCTGTTGGTGTTGTAACTGATATGGCAACACCTGCGTTAGCAAATCATGGCTCTGATTTTGTAAAAAGAAATTTCTTGCAACCAACTGTCGAAGGGAACTTATTGCCGTGCTTAGGGGTCAGTGAACCTGGTGCTGGTAGCGACGTCGCCTCCATTAAAACAACTGCGACAAAAAGTGGTGATGACTATATCATTAATGGGTCAAAATTATGGATAACAAATGGTACGCAAGCAGATTGGATGTGTTTGCTTGCAAACACTGATAGTGATGGTCCATTGCATGCAAATAAATCATTATTATGTCTGCCTATGGATACAGACGGTGTTGTAATAGAAAAAAAATTGGATAAAATAGGAATGAGAAGTTCAGATACGGCACAAATCTTTTTTGATAATGTGCGTATTCCACAAAAACATTTAATTGGTAAGGAAGGAAGAGGTTTTATATATCAAATGGAACAATTCCAAGAAGAGAGAATATTTTGTGCGGCAAATGTTTTGAAGGCATTGGATACGTGTGTTCAGGAAACCATTGGGTATACTAAGCAACGTAAAGCATATGGTAAATCGATTTTGGATAATCAATATGTTCAATTTCGTCTTGCTGAACTGCAAACAGAAATTGAATCATTAAGAGCATTAACATATCGTGCTACCACCCTTTACGTAAAGGGTCAGGATGTTACTAATTTAGCATCTATGGCCAAATTAAAAGCTGGAAGATTATGCCGTGAGGTAACAGATTCGTGCTTACAATTTTGGGGAGGTATGGGATATGTAAATGAGAGCGATATTACACGCGCACATCGTGATTTAAGATTGGTATCAATTGGTGGTGGAGCAGATGAAGTAATGTTGGGAATTATTTCAAAATTAATGGGAATGTCTTCTACTAAAAAATAAGAAGGGGTGTAAATATAAGTGTGTACGAGTAATCATACAAATGAAATACGATATAACGTACATTATATTGAGAGATATTATATACGCTCGTATATTTTTTTAAAATATGACATCATTTATACTTTTTTTTGAAAAATTATATGATATCCGACCCGGTCGTATGCATATTTATTTTTTTTTATATAAAAAACATTTATTTAAAATATAAAATATCATACGAACTATACACACACCGTATACGTATCTTTCAAAAATATACGAAGTCGTACGTACTTCGCGCCCGTAAATACTTTTTCAACTCCAACATTCAACTACATATCGTTTATTTAATTGCATATTTAAAACATATTTCTTCGCATCTATTTCGCTTTTATTACCAAAAACTTGAACTATACTTTCTATAGACATTTGTACATCACTTGGCATACCTTTCGAGGATCCAGAGATATAAACAATACAATTATCATGTTTCAATATATTCCAAATAAGTTCCTGATTTTCAACCATTTTATGTTGAACATATATTTTATTTGGTTGGTCTCTAGAAAAAGCAGTAAGTAATTTCCAATCAAAATTTTGATCATAATTATTCAATTCATCTTTGTATAAATAATCTTTTTCTACATGACGATTTCCAAAAAAAAGAAGATGACTAATGCTACTACCATTTTCTTCAGTATCGCTACTACCATCTTCATTCTTTTTCTTCCCGTATCTATATACATGTTCCTCGATTAAAGCGCGCATTGGTGCTATTCCAGTTCCTGGACCGATTAAAATCATCGGTGCGTTTTGTTTAGGAACGCGTAAAATACCCTTCTTGATCCATAAAAGTACATTTTGACATTTTCTATCTGGTCGCAAACTTGCAAGATATGTCGAACATAAACCATAACGTGTACGTTTGTAAAATGACAGATATTTAACCACAGCTACACATAAGTGTACTTCGCCTGGGTGAACATTTGGTGAAGAAGAAATTGAAAATTCCCTTGGACGAATTAATGGTATGATATTAATCAATTGTTCAATTGAAGGACGACAAGAAGAAAAATCATTCAATACATCTAAAAAGGAACGACGTTCTCTACGTATATAGGAATGATACAAATCAACACCATCGCTTGCTGAGATTTCCAGAAGCTTTTCTTGTTGCTCTTGATCACTTGCAAAATGTGATAACTGTTCAATAGCATAACGTTTTGGCACACCTAATAAATCTAAATATTTCAAAAATACATCACGCAATGTGCATGGTGGGAAAAGCATTATATTTCTATTTGTTTTCAAATTCGCATACACGATGGTATTGCCATTTAAATTTTGTACATCATCTTGGTTTTTATTATTATCACTATTAAAATATTCTTTTAAGAAATCATCTACATTAAACAAATTTTCAGGATATATTACAGCAATATCACCAGCTTCATATGAAATTTTCTCTCCAGACAAAGCTAATTCAATATGTCGAACATCTTGATGCCAACTTGTATCTGTCATTCTATCGTTTTTCCTGACATTTGCAATTACTGGATATGTGTTTTTTTTGCAATTATTTGGAATATATGCACCATGTGGTGGACTATACATTACATTTCGTTTGCTAGTAGTGCTGCCATCATTAATCATTTTTTCCACTGTGCTGTTGTTAAAAATATATTTAATAATATACGGCATATCATCTTCCGTGAATGTTGGCGTATCATCTATGACAAATCGTGGAGGTGTTGGAAAACGTGTAAGTAAGGAAGCCCACATAGATTTAGACCATGTATCAACATCTCCCTCGACACCCAATGGGCTTTGATCATCACCCAATCCTATATTATAAAATTCGACAGCACCAAGTTGTCGTAGCCGTACTTGTAGTTTTCTGGCAATAACATTAAATTGTGCATAGGAACTATCACCCATACCAAACACAGAGAACAATACGTTTGACAATGCGTTCCCAGGTAAACCTTTTTGCCTTATAAATGTCCAAAATTTAGACATATTATCGGGTGGATCGCCGTCACCAGTCGTAGCGACTACAAAAATGACTAAATGTTCACGTGGTAAATTAGCAAGTTGATATTCATCTAATGCAACAACTTCACATTCAAAATATCTCCGTTTTCCCATTCTTCCAAGCGAATGCGCAACTTCTTGTGAGCATCCTGTTTGAGATCCATATAGAATTAAAATTCGTTTCCGTGCCATTACGGTTTCATTTTTGATTATAGAAGTCATATTATTGTGTTGCTTTGATTGACTTGTAAGGGATATAATTTTCGTATGGGTGTAAATAAATGCATTGTATTCTATTATTTTTAGTTGTTTGTGAAATAATATTATATATATATATATATGCTCATCTCAGTACATACATGCTGCCAGAGAGAGGACGAACAAAAAGATTAGTTATTCTTTACCATCCAAATAATAAACTCTCTTTTTATTCTGACGACGAAGATTTTAAAATTTGGAAAATTCTTCGCACCTTCCTTACTTGAATTACTATACTTACAGTACAATACAGTACCTATTAATATATCCACCTCCAACCAGTAATAATGTAATAATTATTTTTTTTTGAATAAAGATTGATCTATCCAGCTATAATAATAAACAATTATTATATATATTAAAATAGTACAAATTACGTATCAGAAATTGGAAGATCAACAAATTAATAAAGGGAGAAAAAGAGAAGTGAAATATAGTCGTTATACAATATATATACGTTGGATTTTCTAGATATGGCATCATCATCTGGGCCATCACGTGACAAATATTTTTGTGTCGTATGTGGCGCCCTTGCTACACCCCAAGAAAAGCAAATTCTATTCGAGGACGACGGTGACGGCAATTTCAACGAAATTAGTATTCATCATAATTGTTACAATAATAAATATCAACCACTTTCGAAAGCAGAAATTAAGTCTACATACACGGCAGAATATGGTACAAGTGCTGTAAAACATGCGTTGGCCTATGCACGACATGCTGCTGGTCCTAATAGTATTGATAATGAGCCACAGGAGTTCTATCTCAGTCACGAAGTATTAGACGTACTTGAAAAATATAAAGCATTACTTGCAGGCACAAGCAACGATAATATAAGTGGAATAGAACAAATTCATTATTCACACGATAGTGGTGGTGATAAGAACAGAAAAATAACGCGTATTGGACATAATTTGGATGATCTTACTAGCATCAGCAATGGAAGTAAGAAAAGTGGTTCGATTAAAAAGAAGAAGAAGAAGAGGGAAAGAAGAAGAAATCCTAATGTTTCAGATGAAGTATATAATTTACGCGAAGAATACAAAAGTTTAACAGGGCATACGGTAAGAGGAAGATTTGCTAATGATCCAAAACTTCTAAGAAGCTATATTGAAAAATTTAAAAGTAAAGCGGCACAAACAATGGAAACAAATAATAGCGTTGGTGGTAATGGTAATAACAGCAACAACAATGACAATAATAATAATAGTAATAATACGAACGATGATGAATTTGTACTAGAAAGTACATTTGATATTGCAGGAGATGAGTTGGATGTATTAAATAGTGAAGATAATGACGAGGAACAGGTAGACAATAAGATCGATGAAGAGGAAGAGATGGAAAGCAATTACGCTGATGAAGAGGAAGTGGAGGTAGAAGAGGATGTTGAAGACTATGATGATGTTACGATGGGTGGTAATAATGATGTTGGAGATGAGGATGGTGCGAATGATGAGACAAATGGTAGTAATAGTGAGGAAGAATTTTCAATGGATGGTGGAATTGATAACTCTGCCATTGGTACTGCTAATAATAATTCACCTGATTTTAAAACTTTGCAAATGAAATATCGCGATAAATATGGTCATTCGCCTCCAGAACCTAAAAAACATAATGAAAAATGGTTGAGATCGCAACTAGAAATGGGTAAAACTGTGAAAGGGATGACCCCTCCTAGTCATGTGAATGCCAAGGATGTAAGAGCTGTAAAAGCAGTACATGTAATGATTGAGCCTGAGTCTGAGTATGGTCGTAATACAAATCAACAAGCAAATGATTCAAGTGGTAAAAAAACGAGTATGGTAGATAATGATGAAGGGGGCTTCGATACTAACGCAGACCGTGGGAAAAAATATGTAACACCTCGCCAAATCCAGTTCAGCAGCAGTACAAGTAATAGTAATAATAGTAATGACGGCGATGATGATGATGGTGCTGAGAGTAATGTTAGAGCATCAGAAGATATCGTTTTCACCGTTGCCAATAAAACTGCTGGCCTTGCGTTGATGGAAACTGGTGGTGAGAATACTGGGAAACCATATGCTGTATGGTTAAAAGAATTGATGGAAAGTGGTAGCGCAAAGCTTGTGCGTGGCTCATATGATGATCTTGGTGCAGGAGATAAAGATTTTATGCTAGTGCGAGTTGGGGGGCATGCGATTCGTAACATGAACTTGCAAGCAGTTTGTCGCCTAATTACTTCCAACAAGAGACCATTTGACTTGGCATTTACTACAATTGATCGCAAAAATAGTGATTCGATTGATGAAACATCATCGGTTTCGATCGACAATGCAGACATTACTGCATCGTCAAGAAACGAGAAAGAGGCAAATCATGTTGCTTTAAAATCTGTTGGTGCCACTGATACGATGATAACAACAACTACAACCACGACCAGCACTGACAATGTAACACCAAGTGCTAGCAATGATGAGTATCGTAATCGACGACCAACAGAAGAAGAAAGTAAAGTAAATGTAATGAATGAAGCTGTCAAAACAAAGTATTATGGTGCAGAAGAAGAAAAGCAGGAAAATGATTCATCTATTGTAGGAAAGCGTGTGGAAACCAAAGAAAATACACCGTCTACTGAGGAACCAGTTGTCGACAAGACATTTAATTTTAAGCCAGAGCATTTTCAATTCATATTATCAAGTGTCAAAACGATTGGCAGAAAGTGGAGGGCAATAGCTAAAAAATTCTATGAATCTTTTGGCGTTGTTGTTGACGATATGAAAAGTACTAATTTGATAAAACGACAATTTTATAATGCATGTAAAGCAATAAAGGTTCCTTTTGATAATGATAGGTATTGTTTTTTAAGGAATGACTATACCCGTGGGATTACGCATAAATTTGCATCTTACATGATGAGTGAAATTCGTGCTGGTCGATTTGAATTGCCAGATCATGCAAATGTCGATTTTAAAGATGGTGACGTTGATTTGGATGATTATTATCGAAAAAATCCATCAGCAAGTGATAAAGATCTATTGTTACTGGCGGAACAAATTAGTGTCGATTATGATATTTTAAAGTTATGGTATGATGGAAAACATGGTAGTAAAAATGCAGTCTCAAGTTCCTCATCCCAGCCAAATAATGGATCTTTTGGAGCATCAATTGTTGCTACTGAGGACAATACAAATGTTACAGGTAGTAGTAGCCCATCCATTCCAAATAATGAACAAAATGATAATGCTGCTGTGGCTAGTGATAGTAGTGGGAGTAGTAGTAAGTCCGCATCCAATACACTTGTCAAGAATGTAATTGTAACAGGAAGGAAAACTATTGAAGAGAACGAAAAACATCATGAAAGTGATGGAGATGATAGTCAGAAAGGTGACGAAGGTTTGAAAAATACATTAGTCATAAATTCAAATGAGAAGAACAGTAATTACAATCAACCTCAAGAGATCCAGATAGAAGATGAAGCCGACGATAAAATGGACGAAGATGATCAAATGGAGGAAGATGATGAAGTAGAAAAAGATGATAAAATGGGGGAGGACGATGAAGTTGATAATGATAACATTGGCACCATAACAAAGTTGCGGGAAGAGTATTTTGTAAAGTTTGGATCATTGCCACAAGATGAATCAGACGGTTACAATGCTGCATGGTTGAGACAACGATTGAAATTAAGGAGGTCCTCAACGGTAGGGGGGGGGGATAAGGAGAAAAAGGTTGAAAATAAAAA
>JACLAD010011633.1_pt1 | contig 17819 bp, 5 predicted proteins | sample 8027901 | NCBI WGS metagenome assembly JACLAD01 (sample SAMN15725071, study PRJNA655200) | protist metagenome | isolation source: fluorescence activated cell sorting (FACS) single amplified genomes of... | place: Spain: Blaines Bay Microbial Observatory, Mediterranean Sea | collected 2016-07-05 | reverse complement strand
ATTGAAAAGCAAATGAACGCAACATTTGTTGATCCACCAAATATGCCTCGACCAGATGTGCAAACGTATTCTAATAATAACAATGTACAGAATAGTAAAAGCGAAGAGAACTTTGATTTTAAAAGTAAAAGTTCCCTCCGACAGGCATTATGGATGGGACGAAGCGCTATAGCAAAACACTCAGATGATAGTCAAGATATTGATGTAGGATTTGGAAGAAATCAACATAGCAAAATAAAAAAAAGTAAAAAAGCAGTGAAAATGTCAAGATCTTTACCAGCATTGGATAGACCAACCCCGAATGTGACACCGTATTTAAAACGTGCATCATTAGCCGATCCTAAAAGCAATAACAGCAAGAAAAAACGCAAAAGCAAAGGACGAAACAGTGGGAACAATAAAGATGACTTATTTGAAATCGGTCCCATGCCAAGGGAATTACATCGAAGAAGCGGGTTACGACAAGTCGCATCATTGTTAGTCATTGGTCAATTAAAGGACTTGAGATTAATTATTGATGTTGCAAAGACGAATGGATTAAGAGTATTAGCACATAGTAGAACCGAGGGTGATCAATTAATTTTAGGCGTAGCTACAGTAACAGCAGGGAATAAGAAAGTGCCGGAAACGCCACCAAAAATTTCGAAATTATTACGTGATTTTTTAATTGCCGCCACTGCATTTAATGAAATATTTCGCCAAGTTGATGAAGGAAAATCTTTTCTAGTCCATGGTGGGGGAGAATTAAGCCACGGCTTACGAGATGGATCACGCTCATCACGCCACATGCAAATCACTAATAAAGCAATAAGTAGTGTCGAACGATTGAAAGCATGGATGAATGTTGGTCACTCTCGTGGGGAAATATTGAAAGGTATAGCAGCTTGGCAAACTGGTCAAGCTGGAATTGCACATCACCATTGGCTAAAAGCAATCGATGAAGCTGTAAATAGAGACGGTGAGTTGGCATACGATGTTGCGGTTGCAAGATTTTTAATTGGTAAACACAATCAATCTGCATCAGCATATGTCGCCGAACACGCATTGGAATATTTGAGTCAAGCTGACAGTCATTTTGCACGATTAGGGGAAGGTGCGGAGATGGAGTTAGAGGCGGTACGCGCTGAAATTGAAAGAGTGCGTGGTGGAAGACCAGAAAATCCTAACCATCCAATCGCTAAAGCAGGTAATGATGTGACGGGCCATTTAACAAAGAAAGAAATGGCAAGTTCTTTAAATGATGTTGGAGCTACTGAACAAGTGCAATTTATAACTAGACCACCAACTGCGATACAAGAAACATTAAATTGGGGAAGGAAGAGCTTGGATGTCATCAAGCGTAGACTCCATAGCGAGAAAATGCTGCCAATATATCACGATCCAGAGAAGGACAATATCGGTGGGGATCGCGCGGAGCAAATGAATGCGCGTAGACAAGCGTTGGCGAAGTCAGTAGTAATTGCTGAAGGACAATTAGCAGCTTTACAAGCAGAAGTAAAAAGTGCTATGTCGACTGGATCTGTAGATGCAAGGCCAAATAGTGCAATGCAATTTACAATGGAACGTAAATTAATTAAATTAATCGACGAGGTAGGTGTGCGTGCTGCTGAATATTCTAAGATTGTAGATAGGGATAAAAAATATGTTGAGAAACAAGTAGAATTAAACTTAACGTCACAATTTCATAAAGCAAATAACCAAAAGTCACAACTGGAATTGCAAAAGAAACAAGCCCGACAACGAGTAGAAACAATGGAACAACAGCATATAGAATCGCGAAGACCCATGGAAGAAGATAACTTTGCAGGTAGGAACAAGGTACCAAAATTTTGGGCGAAAAAAATGTTACAACAACAGCTACAGCAAGAAGGAGAAAGTGTAGAGGCTGGGATAAATCAAACTGATCAAGAGCGTATGAGAAATCAATATACATCAAATGCTGTAAAAGTACCTGATAAAGTAGCTATAACAAAAGAAGTAGATCCACAACAGCAGCAAATTGTGAATAAAGAATTCGATGAAACACAAATTGCTGTCCCATATTCAAAAACAATATCAAAAGATCCTGTTGTTAATGCAATTGCAAAAGCTGCACATCAATCACATATACAAGATGATTCACATAGTAGCATGGGAGGAGAAGATTTAATGGCTGTACTGAAAAGTCAAATACATGAAAGTTGCTCGTCTAACAATTTAGGTAAATTTGTTCAAGTCTTAGCTACTGGGATTATGAAAGTCAATTCAATTATTGATGACGAGCAAAATACGGCAATACATGTTGCATCTAGAAAAGGTTCGATGGAAATTGTTGAATATTGTTGTAGTCATGGTGGGGAAGAATTAATTGACTCGCAAAACATGGAAGGTAATACAGCTTTGCATTATGCGTATGAACGCAAAGATATGAAAATGGCTGATTTATTAATGGCACATGGTGCAAATTCGCATTTAAAAAATATGTACGGGTTAAAAGCACAAGGAGGTGCACATCCTAGAAGTTTCAGAGATTTTGCTGCCTTTGCTGTGTAGGAAGATGGAAGATGTATTATCATATATAATATATTTTCGTATGATCTAAGGGTGTGTGTGTGATAAATATCATATCATATCAATATGAAAAATAGAGAACACACAGTGTACGTGTAGTAAAATATATTTACACATGATGGTATAATTCTTTTCTCAGATTGAGAGGATTAACATTATTATTCCTGAGATTGAGTATTGAGCGTATCATAGTATTTTCCACGGGAAGTAAAATTATATTAATACAGACGTAACTTTTACGTAGATTTTAACCGCACATCATATTTTTTTTAAAATTAACAAATAAACATAAATATAAAAATGGCATATATATCATTTAATATGATTTATATGTACGAAGTACTATTTTAATATGTTACGGAAATTAATCGACACATCTTGTGAGATATGATACGAAGTAGATAAGTAAATAAAATCTTTTTAAATTTTAAGAGTAAGAGAATTTTTTATACGAAGTATATATATATTAACTTATAAATAAGAGAATTTTTTATATATTAATATTGGCTCAGTCACTGTATTCTTTTGAGAGTAGGAACCGTCATGGTAGGAATAAAAAATTAAAATACGCGTACATTTACAATACAGATGAAAACATATTATAATTTTTTACGAAGCGTATATACTTGGTACTGTTTTCGTATTTCGCGTATACATAATACGAGTCGTACTTTTTTTTCATCTTTGTTGCAAATAATGTGGCAGTGGCAATGCTTGCGTATGAGATTGTTTATTTTGATCCAACAAATACCTACGGTATTGTTCCGTAATAAATAATTTTGGTATTTTTTTTTCCAATTTCTTTTGTGTTTCATCTAAAGCTGTAGACATTTCTTGTCTCATTTTTTCTGTCTCTGATGTACCTTTTCCTTTTATTGTTAATACTTTTTTTGCACGCCCATTTGCACAATCATTCCATTTATCAGGTTTAATATACCATGCACCATATTTATGCTTAAAATCTCTGTATTTTGGACGTCGTTTAATTTTTTCCAAGGTAGACATTGGCATTTTATTTTTCGCATTTGCTAATTGTTGCATTTCATGCTCTGGTTTTAAACGCGGTGATTTAGATTTAGACATTTCTTTAAATGTCGAGGCTTTTGTTGTTACATTTTTACCACCGTCTGTCTTAGGAGAATGCGCAGCATGGAAAGATGACATGCGTCTAGACGATGCCAAAGTAGATGGTCTATGTCGTCCATCTTGTTCCAAATCTTCTTCATCATCATCATCCAATAAATCCTCTAATAACTCTGGAGGTACATCGGTAGCAACTTTTACTCTAGCTGCTGGTCGCCATATAATTATAGGTGATGGAGACCTAGATTCATCTAAATCATCATAAAATCCTGCATCTGTCGTGTCGTAATAATTTTCATTCTTATCATCATCCAATTCATTTACATTTGTCATAGTTTTTCCTGGTTTGCGAACTAAATTTCCATATGAGTCCTCTCGAAACATACTATCAATATTTGTTCTTGCTTCTATCTCTTCACGGACTAATCTTTCTTCATGATGTTTACGTATAGTTTCACGATCGAGTGGGTCATCTTGTCCTTCCCATTCTTGTCTACGCTCTAACACTTTATTTTCAAAATCGTTCCTATCATCACTATTATCAATAGCATTACTATTGTCATTATATATCATTGTCATACTGTTTTTATTTTCATTAGTATTTGTACCATTATTATCATAGGATAAATATTTTAATATTTGCGAAGGAAATTCACTTTGTGACAGCGCACTTTCTAACTGCTTCACATATTCTAATCTCTTCCTATCATAATCATCACCTTTGAATTTTTGAAACATACCAGATGATTTAGATGGCAATTCAAGTGCGGCAACATTATCATACCTTGAATTATTATTCATTACATTACTTTGATAGTAATTTCCACTATTATTATTATTATTTTCATTTAACATAGAGTCCTTTTGAGACCAAATTGTTTCAACTTGTTGTGGTTGACTTTCATTTAAAAATTTCCATTGTACATTTTTCAAACTTTGACTAAATGCAGAATTTTCATCACCGACTTTATGTTTACTTTTATACATCCTATCTTTTGATCGGTTCTTATATATATATATATATGTATATATCTATGTATACACCTATGTATATATGTTGTTTGTTAATGAGAAGGTGCATCAACAAACTATTTCTACTTCGTGTATACCAAGTATATATTAATATGATAATGAATGAAAAACGAAAAACGGCTGGAACCTGGAACCTGGAACGTCTACCACAAGGTAGGATATTCTACCTGGTACGGAGATACACAAATCCCTATCCAATTTCACGATTTTTTCATATCCTCGTATCCTCGTATTATACCTTAAACCTTATACTAAAGCCGTTAGTAGTTATTTACATACATGTACTATTAGAACTATTGATGAGATAAAAAAAGTATAAAACATGTTGTAAAATAGTTGATGGACTTTCTTTTTAGTTTCGTGTATGTTTTGATCAATTATGATATATTCTACATACTAACAATAGACACGACTAGATAAATGATATATTACATTTACATCTCGAAGTAACAAATAATTGCAGCATACAAATTTATCTATATATATATATATATATATCAATATCTATTATTTTAAATAACCATGGAGAAAATACCAACGCCAGAAAGCGTTTTGAAAATATTTCATCGAATAGCAACGGTAGAAGGTGGTTATGTGCCAACGGCGGAACCAGAACCAGAGGAAAAAGATGATAAAAAGAAAGGAGGTAGAAATAATGCATCGAAAAGAAACAACAATAGGAAACCAAATAATAATAATATTAATAGTAACAATAAAAATGATAACAAAACGGAAGAAAAAACAGGTACTGAAGAAAATAAAATGAGTCCAAATAATACACCAGGAAATAATGCACGAAAAGTAACCTTTGATAACTTTATGGCAGCAACACATTTTTTATATGGTGACTCGTTTACACATTTCGATGCATATCGTGGTTTCACGTCTGCAATCCAGCAACAGCGCTTGACATCGACATTTGACGAGGCAACAAACGAATTCATTGTAAATGAAGGGGAAATGACGTTGGAGGAAATTGCATCTTCACCTTTGGATAAAAATTTGTTTATTCATGCTTTAAAAATATGCGGTTTAGCAATTGTAGAATATAACGAAAAGCTGGAAGATGAAAAAGGTGGTAAAACAAACGAGTTACCACCACCGAAGAAAGATTTTAATAGTAATTTACAAAGGCAAAACGAGGAAGCACAAAAAGCGATGGATGCAGCCAATGTATTTGCAAATAAATTATTAGATGTATTACCAGATAATTGTGATAGTAATCATTTCAATAAATCACCCAATTTTGCTCAAGCATTATACAATGCATTAGTTGAAAATATATCATTTGGTGCAAAATTATCAATTGATATTTTTGGTATAGGATTATTAAAAAATTATGAACATAGTTTACGTCAAGGGTATTTTAGTTTTCGAGATGGCGACCCATTGCGATGGCCAGCGGAATTGGAGGAAGGATTAGTTGATGTTGGTGATTTTACTGAATTTATAGATACAATGTGTGCAATTAGTGTTGATATTGGGCAAAGTAGCGATTTAACCATTGCATTGCAAGGCATAATTGAGTTGATGGGGATACATGAAGATTTGCCAGATAATGGTGGGGCCTCATGGATACGTGTGGACCCAAACCAAGATTTGAATGTATCAAATATAAATCCAAATGCATCAATCGTTTCACCAATGGATGATAATAATAATGGTGATGATGGTGGAGGATTATACATGAATGATATGAATGTTCGTGACCCGGAACTTGCACAAACTTTACATAATGAAGCAAAATTATCAAGTATTCGTTTAAACAAGCTGTTACGTGATTTAGAGATGGATGAAGAGTTACCAGGTAGCAAACGTGGTTTTGTCGGCACAAAAGGGGTTAATATTAAATTAGATGAAACGGCTAATCCACATCAATGGCATCCAATGCCATGTATCATCCGCGAGGTATTACGTGCCCCTTCAGCACCGTTACCAGTGGAAAATTTAATGGAAGCAGCATTATCATATCACAATGTATCACATTACGATGCTGCTGCAAAGACATATGCTGCAGCTAGAGAAGTATGGATGGAGGAAGAAAATTATAATCGACAAGATTACATCGACATGATGAGAGAGGAAGATGCTGAATATAATCCTGATACTGATGCAAAATTAGACAAACCATTAATACCTCCGCGTAGTGAAATTTTCCTGTTATGTAGTATGGGTAGCGTACATGAAAGTAATGGAAATGATGAAATGGCTTTATCATTGTACATGGAAGCGCGAAGGACTGCAATGACACGTTTAGATCATAATGATCCAGATGTTGCTATACCATATAGTCATGTCGGTTCAATATGTTATCATTTAGGACGCTATGCCTTAAGTTTTCGATGTTATAATGTTGCATTAAATATAAGAGAATCAGCATTAGGAAAACGACACCCTGATACGGCATCATTGTATTGCAACATTGGCTGTTGCTTGTGCATGATGGGACCAAAGTTATTGATTAAAGCTAGATATTATTTAAGATTAAGTGAAAAAATATTGAAAGATACATTAGGCCCATATCATATACGTACATCTACGTCAAGTAGAAATGTTTCAAGAGTACGAAGTCGCACAGGTATAATTACACAGCCAAGTGCTGGATATAAAAAAGTAAATCCAAAATATGATATGTATACACATAGTAAACCGCCTCCTGGAATTGAATTTTTACGAGAAGATACACGATTTTGGAAAGCAGGAATTGGTGGACAATTGCCTGCGATCAAAGCCGTCAGAGGTGGAGGGAAAAAGAAAAAGAAGAAGAAGAAAAAATAAATTTATGATTATGATATAGTACTATATATGAATTTATATTATATTTGAGATATATGTGATTAATACGCCGAGGATATATATTTAAAATACGAGAACATATATTTTACGAAATTTATTTAGTACAAAACTCTTATATTTTATCATATACTTCACATAAGACTTTCAATTTGGCGTTGAATAGTTGGAAAAACGGTATATAAGATATATCGTTTTATATACAAGATATTATCCATGCAACAACAATAAGTTGAAATTCTATTTCCAATATTTACATTATCATCACTCCGTTCTTCTTGAACTTTAATCAAACTTTCGACTTCACCTTTTTCCTCCTCTATTGTATCACTATCATATTCATCATCATCAAAAGTGGCCATACGTTCCATACGACGGCGTTCAACTTTATCATTATAATCCTCCAAAGCAGCAGCAATCGATCCATTATTTTGGACTTTACTTTGTTTTGATCTGTCCTTCAATAATTTTTCTAATTTTTCTATTTGGTTTACATTGTTATTCACAATATCTGGTGATGGTATAGTCCATTTGATATTATTTACATTATTATTTGTATGATCTACATCTTCTCCCCATATTTTATGGTCTATATCTTCAAACCACCGTTTCTTTTTCGTGGACATCATATGATTCTATTTGTTTGCTGTTTTATCATGACGTATGCACGTATGGCATATGTTTGAATATTTTCTGTTGGCTATTTTAAATGGTCTTATTATCGAGTCTACTGTAGGACCTAGATTATTAGAGTGGTAGAATTATTAAAAAATGTTGTTCAATAATATTATTGAGAAAATTCCGGTTTTGACCTGTTTTACTATATTTACACTTTTGACCTGTTTTTATATTACAGAGTTTTGACCTGTTTTTATATCACAGTTTTGACCTGTTACAGCTGTTATTACAGTTCTGACCTGTTGAAATGGGGTAGTTGATAAATGACCATAATTCTAAAAAAAATATAATCAAATATTTTTGTGGAATTTTTTGGCCTATTCCTTCATTATTATAGTGCCATACTGCTATGTACCTACACCTCGTTGTAACGTAGATTTTAACCATCATTAATAGGCGCTCCTTAATTTTAGAAGTAAGTTTGAAATTCGGGCAAAACCACTGAAAAAACAACCGCTTTTGCCCGAATTTTGTACTTTATTTCTGTGTAGTATACGACAAAAAATATTCTATATCTTTTTTTTAAGGATACGTGCCTATATATGATTGAAAATTGTATTGTTTATATTGTGTATTATTTTCTGCAACCTAAAGTACCAGTAAAAATTAACACATATTACTATTAATTTCTAAGTTAATCCTTTTTCTAATAAGAATAAAATCGGAAATTTTAACACTATTTTAAAAAGAAATTTGGATAGAGTTTTAGCTTATTTTACTTTATTATATTATAGTTCTGGCCTGTTTTTATATTACGGTTTTGACCTGTCTGAAGCTATATTACAGTTTTGACCTGTTTTTTTTTGACAGGTCAGAACCGTAATTATAATATAAAACAGGTCAGAACCGTAATCTTCCCAATATTATTTTGGAAAAAGGAAGCTGTGATGTTTGAATTTAAGGTTTTTTCATGATTTGAGACTTTGAATGGACAGTTACATGTGTACACACACACATGTGTGTGACATATACATCTCTCTCTCTGATGTTTATTATAATAAAATGTATAGAGATTATAGAGATATACAAATGTTGTAAAGACAATCATCAAATAGCAATAGTCGTCTATTCACTCGAATGGAAAACAAAATACAAAAAAAACCACAGGATCATATAATACATTTAAATATACATTGTGGAATCCCATTAAAAAAAAATTACAATACCATATTACTAGTATAATCATTACATATTACCATTAAAGTAAATGCCATTTCCTAAACCCCCTTTTCATTCAGGACATCAAACGAATGAGGCATTATCACATGAAACAGTACGAAAGTATCATAGACATAATCCGCCAACTCCATTAGAAAAACATCGCATCAATCCACCAACACCACAATTTAATTCATGGGGTTCAGATGTTCAATATACTACAAGAAAAAAAAGAGATAAGGTACCATGGTCAGAACAAGATGTAAAAAACGCTTGTTATCCAATGAATAAACAAGCCAGGCGTGTTTCGAATGATTTTAAAAAAGCCGTTGTGAAGCCAGGATATATTAGCGATTACAAAAAAAGCTTAGAACCACCACACTTTACGATGTCACCACTTCGCTCTCATTACAGACGAACTGACTATGGAGCAAGAAGCTCAAATGAAACACAGGAGCCTTTATTACGAGCAAATGAAGCTAGTAAACCCTGGAATATAGTACACCATCACAAATCTAAGCATCCCGATGAACCAGAACCTGGTGGCCCAGGCTTAAAATCGCAGCGATCTAGTGAACCGTATCACATTTTGCATTCGAAGCCATTGATAAAACATCCAGATTTCAATAAGAAAGTATTGATGAGCACTTTATCACCACGTGGTGGTAATAGCGAATATATATTTCGACATTCTCCTGCAAGGCGTGCAATGGATATTGTAACAAACGGCTTCACGGAAAAGTCAGCAAGAGATGATGCGATTAATTATGAAAAAAAAATGTGGGATTTCATACAGGAACGAGAGGCAGGAAGGCACAAACGCGGGAAAAAAATAAGAGGAAGTGGTATGGTATGGACAAAACGTACCCCAACGCCGATTAATGTCGGTTTAAAATGTGATAATGTCCCAATTTCAGAATTACAAAGTGAAGGTTATGCATATAATATCATTGATCCACAACGAGTGGTACATGGTCAACGTTTGGAGGAGTTTGATACGACAGCCAATATAGGGTATCGGCGCGTTAAGAATCAATTGCCTCGGCAAGAGCGGCTTCACAATGAAAAACTACAAAGAGCTCGTTTAGAGATTGAAAGACAATATAATAGAATAGCAAGAACGAAGCCACAAATTGATCGACATAAATTAGGATATAATTTAATTACTAATGCTCGTAAACGAGGAAAAAGTCGCCAATCCATGGGATTTAGTCGAAGGGCACAACCTGTATGGGAAAGATTAGAGAAAAGCAATAAAGATACAAACGTAGTTGAAAGATTTGGCGCATATGGTGGTTTAAAAAATCGTTTAGGAAAAGCAGCGCATTGCGTGATCCCCCCATATCAGGAAAAGCATCATCTTGATCGAATTTTTCCGAATCAAATAACAAGAAAAGAGACAATTAAAGAAATGTTCGGCAATGTACAAAAGCCACCAAGGTACAAAATAAATACAAATAATAATAATGTTGGTTTATCTAAAACTACTGCTGGTAAATCATCCTTTGGTCGTGGTGGGAGTAACATCATTCGATCAACAATTTAAAAATAATTTTTATTGAAAATTGTAAAAATATGTTTGACAAAAAAGAACTTTTTTGTACATTTAAAATAATAAAATAATCAAATTTGCAATCACCCATCACCAACTTTTTTTATTATAGGGGTTTATGAACGTACTCTATCAACTATATACGTAATAACAACTACAAAACAAAACAAAAAGCCTATACATTGCCACAGCATGGAAGCATTTACTACAAGGAGATTGATAGGCACAAGTACAAAAAAGAAGTTAGTTACGGCAGTCTGCCGTAACTAAAATACAAGAAGAGGGATATATTCGTTCACTCTCATCGTCGGAAAAAGCAAAAAGAGACGACAGTAAAAAAAAGCCAACTTAAACTCTATACTAATACCTGGTAGCTACTAACTCCTTCACAACATCATGCAACAAAACTTAAACAACGATACTAGACTTTCTTCTTCTGAAGTAAAATCTGGCCAAGTTGTTGTGTTATAAACGAACTTATATGCATAATTAGTCTATAACATGACATTATGATAAGAAATAACACAAACAACAAAACAATTTCAATTAAATTTGCCATATCTTTAATTATACATCTACAAAGTTATTTTGTTGTTTTGGTAGACACGTATATATATATGTAACTATCCCGAATATGGCATCTACTTCCTTTGCATTGCCTAATACTAATAAAATATTAGCAATTAGTAAAAGTGCAACTTTATCTTCCAATAACAATGATAATAATAGCAATAATAAAATTAAAAACACACTTCAGATCTCATCACCAACTTCCTTTTTACCTTCTGTAGAGGATATGAAAGAAAAAACAATCCAAAATTTAAAAGCTGCCATAGAATTTAAAAACATGTTACATAGAATCCAACGAAGTGTTTTTGAGGCGTATACAAGAAAGTTTTTAGTTGAGTTTTTAGAAACTGATGATGGAAAACTGGCGATAAGACGCATTGATAAAGTTATAGTACCAATGTCAATTAAAGCTTCTAGTATGGCGGATGCACCTATTGTTGAAGATAGCACTTTGAAACGTACATCCAAATTTCCATCATATATAAACAAAAGAGTAAACACAGCTAGGGAAAAGTTGGCATTAATGCATGAAAATCAATTGGAATCCTTACTAATGATACAAGCTGAAGCCAAAGCACAGTTACAAACTGGAACATCTATGGTTCAACTGTATACAATGTCAGAGACCATATTGCATAAAGTTCGAGGAAATGTTGTTGGTGGTAGCGATCTTATGGATACAGCATTTTATGGTAGTAACAACAATAATAATAACGAAGGCTTTCGAGTCGATTTGAGCGATATAATTAGTGATGCCAGGAGGCAACAACAACTATTTCAGGAAAAACTTAAACGAGAGCTAGTACAAATGAATATATTGATTAGGTTGTCTGATGAACGACGGGAAAAATACCATAATTTCGACGCTGACGAAGATAATTCAGCAAAACTATACCTTGGTGATAATTTAGCAAAAGATATTTTACCAGATGGAATAATTATAAAAAGCAAAAGTCGCAACATAGCTAATTTTGTTCATGATTGGCAATCGAATAATGACAATAAATTTAATCGTAGAAAGAAACGAAATAAATCAAATGAAAAGAAAACGTCGGATAGTAATGATCAGGTGGAAGAAAAAAATGATACCACTCTACAATTATCGAACAGTCCCAGTAATAATAACGACTCTACAACCAAGAATAATGATGGAAGAAGAAGAAGGAAGAAGAAGAAACGTCATTCAATGATTTTAGTTTCTTTAAAGGATGAAGTGAAAGTCGATTACAGCTCCACAAAAAAGGAACATAAAAAAAAATATAAAAATAATAGAAGTGCATTTAAAGAAACTTTAAGTGGATCTGCATACAACGACGAGGCAGATACTAGCGAAACAGTTGAAGAAGAGAAAATAGCTCTTGAATTGAAAATCGAATACTTAAACAGCGTGTTATTATCGTTAAATAGAGCACGCGCAACGGATAAAAAAGAATTAGAAGAGTTAAAGCGAGCGTTGTCAAAATGGGATGGTATATCAACAATGAACTTACCGCAAAGTGTTGTGTCCATGATCGAAAAGGACGAGAAACATAAAACAATGATCAAACAGAAAAAACTTGGATCACTAAGAAAGCTAAAAAAAGGTGACGACAAGAAGCCGAAAAATGATGATGTGAGAAAAAGCAAATCGAGCAAGCACAAGGAGCATCGTGTTAGCAAAGGATATACACTAAGCTCGAATCATAATCATACTGTACATAAACATAGAAAAATGCTCACTCCATCAAAAGTAATTAAAATAGCAAAACGTGAAATGGTCACCAAAAATGTTGCTGCTACTATTATACAAAAGCAATTTAGAGGAATCATAGCTCGTAATTATATTAGGCTCGTTCGTGCTAGAATTCAAGATGCAACGTTGCAACGCGAGATTCATGGAATACAATTACGCTCAGTATTAAAAGTTGTTTCTAAAATGCGATTGTTTATCAAACGGCGAAGGGCAGAAAAACAGAAAAAAATAAAACATATTTCGAACCTTGTAGTGGCAAAAGCGAAAGTAAGAAATCATCGTGTAATTACACAAAAGAAACTATTGCAAGACATTTCCAATGGGGCGGCAGAAAAAGCCAGAGAAATGAGGCAAGCCAAGCACTTCTTGAGAAATACAGATGATAATAATCATATTGAAACAGCTATTAAACAAAGAAGGCAAAGTATAGCATTAATTAAGAAATCAGCTGCTTTAGTTGCAAAACGTGCTGTTGAAATAACAGAACTAAAAGGAAGTAAAAAATCAATCTTTATGGATGCCGCGCTTGGAGGTAAAAAGCGTGAAGTAAGATTGAAAGAGGTAGCCGAGAAACAATACTTAGATACTCACAAATTAATGTTAAAAAATGCTGCCGACCATGCCAAATGGAAGAAAAAGGAAGCTGATATCGCGGAAAAGCTTAGCCGTTTACGTAGTAACTTAAATTCTAATTCATCAAGAAAGTCACGACGTGGAAGTTGGATGCCAAATACTGCCCCGCAAGCTGCGAGTCTAAAAGACAATAATGATACAACGTTAACCAAAGGCACTCGGGTTGAAGTGTCCTTGCCATGTCCAGGAAGAAGTGCAGACGATGTTTTGACTGGATTCATCATCCAAGATGACAACGGCGATCCTTCGATAGTGACGTATGGAACCGTTGCTGAATTCAAAATTAAATTTGATGATGGACTGACTTCAAGCGTACCGAAAGATCTCGTACGAGCATCAACAGCTCCGTTGCCTTATCTAGTCCAAACCCGTAGGAAAGCACCATCAATAGCAGCACCGTTACCACCATCAGCAGTGCACCCAAAAGAATACCTTTTATTAAAAGCTGCGATTGAAAGAATTTGGAATAAATATGATATTGACAATTCAAACTCAATTGATACAAAAGAAGCAAAACAAATGATGATTGATGTCACAGGACATAAAAACGTATCAGAAAATCACGTAAAAACTTTCATCGCTCATGTTGAAAACAAGGCATATAAAGCAACTGGTCAAAAACCAAATGGAACATTGGAAAAGAATGAATTATTAAACTTTTTAGAACACGGTATTCATGATAACGGTATTCATATGGATGAAGAGCAACAAGAAATATATGCAAAAAGAGGAGCATTCGAAAAAACACTAGTTGATTTTTTCGTTGGATGTGAAGAATTAATATATGAAATAATGGATGAGCATAGGGACTTGTTGATAAAATATATTGATTCAATATGGCATAAGTACGATGTAGATAATAGTAATAGTATAAGTCTGACAGAAGTAAAACAATTAATATTAGATATCAGTGGCCATGATCACGTATCAGAGGATGAATGTCTAGATTTCATAAAATATATTGAAAGTCAATCATCTGATAATGGTGACTATAACGGTACTATAGAAAAAGAAGAATTATTATCATTTTTGGAGGTTACTACTTCAATGAGTGAAGATGAGCTTAAAATATTTGGAAGTCGAAGTAAATTCCATGCAACATTAGCTGACTTTATTAATGGCGTAGATAAAGCAAGACATGGATTTAGTAATAATAGTGATGCCGAAGAGGCAAAACAAATGACAATGGATATAACTGGTCATCCACCATCAATAGCAGCACCGTTGCAACTAACACAAAAAGCGGAACCATCAATAGCAGATCCACCATCAATAGCAGCACCGTTGCAACTAACACAAAAATCGGAACCAGAAAAGAAAAAATCATGGACGAAAAAATCAAAAGGGACGCTGTCTAAAATTAGAAGCGCCATTAGAAAGTCTAAAAAGATTACAGGCAAAATCGATCCAAACGATACCAACATTGTTGAAAAAATATTTAGATCAAGCTTTGCATCCAAACCAAAACAAGCAATCGATTATAAAAACAGGTCTATTTCACCATTTAGTAAGCATCTAACAGAAGATGAGCTGAAAGAGAGAGAAGAATCCGACAGAAATGCCTTTATCGATCGTATATGGAGCAAATACGACGGAGATGGGAATGGAGACTTAGATGCTAGCGAAATGAAACGTTTAATTGATCGTTTTACTGGGGAAAAAGTAAGTGTCATAAATGTGGAAAAGTTCTTAAAGGAAATTGATCAAGATGGAGATGCGTTGATACAACAAGAGGAATTAAGGGACTTTGTCAGTTTTGGGTTGACGTTATCAAAGCAAGATAGGGAGAAGTATGCGGCAAGGGGGCCCCTACAAAAAATCATTGTAAAATTTTTCTATGGTTTAGATGGCGCAGCACGAATACATGCAAAAGAACAAAGAGCAATTGAACGCCAAAAAATCCAAGAGGCGGGGCTGATGGCACAAAAAGAAGAGAGACTTAGACAAAAGCGTTTGGTGGAGATTCGTCGTAAAAAGGAAGCGGAAAAAAAGGAGGCATCAAAGGAGAAAAAATCAATATTTCGTAGACTTGGTCGTGGTGTTTCATTGATGAAACACAAAGTTACCGAGGATGAAATACCATTAAGCGAGAAGGATGAGCTAGAACGAACGGAATTTATAAATTTTGTATGGAAAGAATATGATAAGGATGGAAGTGGTCAAATAGACGCGAATGAGACAAAACAATTGTTACAAGATTTTACTGGACATGAAGTCAGTTTTGAAGATGTAAATGATTTTCTATCAAGTATAGATGCAGATGGAGATGCACTAATTCAAAAGGGCGAATTGATAGATTTTATAAACGCGGGCATGGATTTAACTGAAAGCGAAAGAACAGATTATGCCACTCGTGGTTCATTGCATTCGACAATTGTAGAGTTTTTCTACGGCGTTGATACCCAACGCAAGCAATTTATGGAACAAAAAAGAAGAGCCATGAAAGCAGCAGAGGCGGACATGGACAAAATCTTGGAAGATAGACGAAAACGTTACAGGGAAGCAAGTGCTAGAAGTAAATCACCTGCAGCAATGAGAAAAAGAATGGAGAGCAGGACGCCATCTCCTAAAACGAAGGGAAAGGGAGGAACTGCAGATGTAGGAGACTATGTTCAGATCATTTTGCCTTTCTTGAAATTCGAAGTCAACGATAAATTGGTTGGAATTGTTCTTGAGATACAAAGCCATGGCGCTAGGACAGTAAGAATAGATACAGCTGGGTTGACTGGAGAAATTCAAAGCAACGAATATACAGTACCATCCGAAAAATTACAAGTAATTACTGAAGATGAGTATGACGATGAGATTTTATTGTTGCCATATATTCCAAAACAATCACGTCTTAATCGTAGTTCTTCTCGTATTGATTTTGGAATCCAAAAACAAAAAACTGTTGTAGGTGGTCCCCCCGAAGAATCAAAAAAGAAAAAACAGAATTCAAAATTTCGCTCAACTCGCCATCGAAATGTTTAAAAAAAATATGATATATCTTGACCTATTTAGTAGAGTGCAGACCTGCATTAAGAGCTTTACTATACGAACGTATTTAAGTAACAGGAATAACTTATACGAACGTTCGTATATTTTTGAGATAGAGGTTAATTAAACAAGCACATAAAATTTATTTTTTAACTACACTGGGGAAGTAAAATTATATTACGCGATGTACTAGAAACTTTTTTAGATTTTAGACCACATATTTCATTTTTGTACGAAGTCGTACACATATTATACTCGTATTTTTTAATTGTAACATATAATCTTTCATATTTTTTAAATATTACCAGTATTTATCTCTAGCTTCTCATTCGCCGACGCGCGCAATTATTCATTTTAAACTCCTTCTTATGTTTACGTCATATAATCTTCTTTCATCATCAGAAGTAGCTTTTTTAATTTCTTCTTCAGTAGGTGGTTTAGCTTCATCAGGTACAGCAAAGGAATCTTGTGATGGATTTAGTGTTGAATAGATAATAATGCCTACAATACCTAGAACTACTAATAATAGCAAAATGACAGTCGCCCGATCTTGCATCATCCTTCTTCGATAGACATATAATATTTTACCAGCACGACGAATATCTGATTGCAAACCACTAGCTTTTTTATTTATTCGTTGCAACTGTTCTGTCTGATCTTCCAATTGTCCAGATATAACTTCCCCAACTTTCACAGCTTCATTTACTTTGTTTAAGCCTTGCTTTAACAAGTCTTTATCTTGATTTTGGACCTTGAGCATGTGATTTGCAATTTGTTCATCAGTCACTGGTTTTTGATTTGACTCTTTTCCTAACAAGTCTTCTTTCTCTACGTGTGTCTTCGCCCATTTAAAGTCATCTTTCAATTTTTTAATATCAGCTTTGAATTCAGTTTGCCTTTTTCGAGCATCTGTTTTTTCCGTGGCATTTCCAATATTTAATAATTCTGTCCTGTATGACCGTTGCAAGCTTTTCAATCGACTGAACAACTTTTCAATATTTTCTAAACTATCTAGCTTATCTTGTTTACTTGTTTTTTCATTTTTGCATTTTGCCAGCA
>JACLAD010016590.1_pt1 | contig 17829 bp, 13 predicted proteins | sample 8027901 | NCBI WGS metagenome assembly JACLAD01 (sample SAMN15725071, study PRJNA655200) | protist metagenome | isolation source: fluorescence activated cell sorting (FACS) single amplified genomes of... | place: Spain: Blaines Bay Microbial Observatory, Mediterranean Sea | collected 2016-07-05 | reverse complement strand
GGCGCATAGAATGGGTGCCGTATGCGCTCGCCTCCAGCCCGATCGAGATCACCCAATTCCTGACAATGCGTGCATATTGCCGGGTCGAGATATGAAGCAATTGGAACCAGTAATACCGGGTTTGCCGTTCGTTGGTCGGTGTCATGAAATTGTAGCTGTCCATGACAAAGGTTTTCTCGTGCAGCGGCCCGTCCGGCCCACCAGTGCCGGCTGGTGTGAACACAGCCTTTATCAGTGCGTGTGAGGGATAGCGCACTTCATAATGCTGCAGCCGGTCACAGTTGCCCTCGAATTCCACCACCTTCTTGTAAAAGGGCGCAGGCTCATGATCCATCATCCAGCGATGCACGATGATACCGTCGTCCGTCTTCGTGATCCGGAGGGGCGTGTCCTTGGTCGCAGCGGCGGCAAAGCTGCTTTGATGAACCCAGGCGACATGGGTGGGGTCCAGAAGATTGTCGCACATCAACAGATAGTTGCAGTCCAGCTCCATCGCCGCGCCGCGGTTTATGCCCCAATCAGGATTGTCGTAGTTTTCGATCTCGAAGATATCCGAAGGATCGGCCAGTGCGGGGTTGCCCATCCATATCCACACCAGCCCGTATTTTTCGTGCAGCGGATAGGCGTGCACCTTGGCGTTCGACGGAATGCGACCCGTGCCGGGGGCCCAGACACATTGTCCGGCACAGTCAAAGGTCAGCCCGTGATAGCCACATTCCACGGTGTCCCCCTTGATCCGACCCTTGCTGAGTGGCAACTTCCGGTGCGGGCAGGCATCCTCAAGTCCGACAAGCTCTCCGGCCTCGGACCGGAAAACGCAGACCTTCTCTCCGAGCACGGTAATTTGCTGCAACTCGCGGGTGACTTCATGGTCCCAAGCCGCAACATACCATGCATTCTTCAAAAACATCTGACGTTCCCTTTCATGCTGAGCGCATCGAAGCGAGGTTAGCGCCATCGGTAAGTTTGTTAAAGTCAGACCGAGGTCGTCAATATTTTCTCGTAGTTGACAGCTATGTCGCCCATCCAGCCTAACTCGCAAAGCGCACACCCTGCTTTTGAGGCATAGGCCCGATGTCAGCGCCGGATTGAGTGTCATCCGTGCGCTATTGGGCGATAGAAAAGCGCAGGGCGTAGAGGCCCGCCTTATTGCAATTGGTGGCATTTCGCAGTGCGTATGACTCGCGCTCAAGGCGCCGCTGTCCCGGGGGGGGCTGGTCGGCATGGACGAGGATGATGGCCTCCCGCAATAGATGCTCCGAGGGCATAAGCCCAAGCTGGTCCAATATGATCGGCAGTTGTCCGACGTGCCGCTGTTGATCGAATCCGGTGGGGCACAGGTCGCTTCGCCCCTGGGCCTTGAAACCGGTGATACAAGGGAATGTCACGCAGAATGGCCATAATGTCGCACCCACCGGACAAGGCTTGAAACCCCTGTCAGGAAGGCCGACATCTAAGACATGCTGATGTTCATGCTCCATACGAGGTTCCTGCTCTTTGCAGGAAAATTGCTGAACCGCCTGTAACCCCGGGCGGGGCCGGCCCTGTGGCTGGCCTGCGTTTCGGGGCGTCCTTCGATCTTTTCTGTAATCGCTGATCCGCGTGCGCCGCTTTGCAGGCCTCTGTCTGCGTTTCTTGTGCGGGCCCGTTATTCAGCGCCACGTTACTTTGAATTGGAGAGCGGCATGCATCCTTATCTGACCCACCATCACTACCCGGTTTCGATTTTCCCCGGGCGCAAACCTTGGCGTCTTGCCCTCACGTTGAAAGATGTCGCGGGTCGCTGGTTGCAGTCGGCCTTTCGGGCGCACAAACGCCGGAAGATGATCGCGACATTTCATGCCCTGGATGACTGGATATTGCGCGATATCGGGATTTCGCGGAGCGACATCCAAAGGGTTGTGGAGAGCTTCGACGATCGCGAGCTTGCGATGGTCCCCGTCGGCGCAAGCGATCCGACAGCGCCGCTGCACTAATTGTATCACCGGCCCCCGGCTACGATTTGATCCACCCACTGTGCGGACTTTCTAAAGGCCGCACAGGCCACGGTTTTCTACAACACCTGCTCTAAGAAAGGAGAAAACAATGATGTTGTCGAGAGTTGACTTTCAGGACCTTTTCCCCGCGATTTTTTCATCTCCCCGCGAGCCGGAGCCCATGCCACGCCCAAAACGCGCGAGCGCGGAATGTGTGGCGCGGTGGGAGGATGATGGTGGATTGCACCTTAGTCCTCCGCCACGTTGGGTGCGCCCTGAAGCGCGCACCGCTATGAAGACGGCCCAGCAACAGTAGCCGCGCAGATCATACCAACCTTTTTCTCGCAGCAATCGCCCTCGCCTCGTGCGTGGGCGTTTTTCGTGATACCCCATGACCGTATAGATGGTATTTTCAATCGTTGGATTTCCCCGTGGCACAAACTCTCCGTAGCCTGTTGGCGCCAGTCAAAGCATTGCTTGGTGGAACAGTCACGTTCATGGCCGGAAACAGCCTTTTGGGCGTTGTCCTGCCGCTGCGCATGCAGGCGGCGGATTACTCGGTCTCGCTCATCGGTGCGATCATGGCCGCCTATTACTTGGGATTGGCGCTTGGTGGTCTGAAGGCGAAGCATATCATTTTACGGATCGGCCATATTCGCGCTTTTTCAGCCTTTGCGGCGATCACGGCGGCCACCTGTCTGGCCTATGAGTTCTTCTTCCATCCGACGGCCTGGGTCGTCTTGCGCATTATCAACGGGTTCTGCATTGCAGGCATGACCACCTCTATCGAGAGCTGGCTGAATGAGCGCAGCAGCAATGCCACCCGCGGGCGGGTTCTCGGCTATTATATGCTGGTGTTTTATCTGGCCGTTGCCGTGGGCCAGACCCTGGTGAACGTGGCCCCCGTGGGGGGAAGTGACCTCCTCATGATCGCGTCGGTGCTGGTCGGCCTTTCACTGGTGCCGATCGCCCTGACACGACTGGGAGAGCCTGATCTGGGCGACCTGAGTGTGCTGGGTGTCAAAGCGTTGTTCGACGCCTCGAGGGTGGGTGTGATCGGTGCAGCGGTCGCGGGAATATTGGTCGGGTCGTTCTATGCCATGGGCGTCGTGTTCGCGCGGTCCATCGGGTTGAGCGTCACGGAATCTGCCTTGTTTATGAGCACCGTGGTCATGGGGGGCCTTGCGGCGCAGGTCCCCGTGGGCATGTTGGCCGACAGGTTCGACCGCCGCATCGTCATGGCAATCATGCTTCTTGCGGTGGGCGTGTCGTGGGGTCTGTTGTCCAACTCCATCGCGTCCGGCCTGCCGCTGGCTGTATTGATGGCGATGGCACTGGCATTCGGTGGCGCGATCAGCAGTGTCTATCCGCTGTGTGTCGCGCAGACCTTTGACCGGTTGGAACGGAAATACTACGTCGCGGCGTCGGGCAGGTTGCTGATGGTGTATTCCATCGGAGCCACCATCGGGCCGCTTCTGGCGTCGGCGCTGATGTCGGCCTATGGGCCGCGCTCGTTCTTCCTGTTCGAATCCGCTGTGGCGGTGTCCTATGCGATCTACGTTCTGGTCAGCGTGAGGAAAGTCCGTCCGTTGCCCCTTCAAGAGCGCGAGAAATTCGTGTCGGTGCCTGATATCTCTCCGGTTGCCATGACGCTTGATCCTCGCACGGAGCCAGCAGACGAAAGGCCTGCCGGGTGACCGCAGGCCATCAGCTTGAATGCGTATCCGCGACGGGCAACAAGATTTGCACCCGCGTTCCGTTTCCAAGCTCGCTGGTGACAGCAATATCCCCTCCAGCTTCCCGCGCAAAACGCCGCGTCTGATAGAGGCCGAGACCGGTGCCATGCGCGCCTTTCGTAGTTAAGAACGGCTCAAAAAGGTTGACGAGTGTTTCCTCCGAGATGCCCTGCCCGGTATCCTCGACCTGAATGGACGCGTAGCGTCCGGGACGAAGTGTCGAATGTTGTTCGAGATCGATTACAAGCGTTGAAATGGTAAGCTCACCTCCTTCGGGCATGGCATGAGAGGCGTTGACGGCAAGATTCATGAGGGCGGCGTCGAAAAGCGCTCGGCTCGTATCCACTCTTGCTGTGCCCATGTTGAGTTCAAGCGTTAGGGTGACGCGCGGCCCGGTGCAACGCCGTAGCAGGGCTTCGAGAGAACGGATCTGTGCATCCGGGCTGAACGTGCTCGTGTGGACCTCCTGATCCTTGGCGAACCGGAGGAGATCCGAGATGAGACCGACGCCGCGTTCCTTGGCCTCATCGATTCCCTGAAGCAAGGCTTCGTCCGCGTCCCCTCGCCGCAACAAGCGCACCGTGGAATCGATCACCGCGAGAATGTTCTTGAAGTCGTGCGCCACACCGCTCGTCATGAAGCCGATGGTCTCGAGTTTCTGCTGCATGGCTGCCTTCTGGCGCTCAACCTGCCGCTCAAGCCGACGACGCTCCAGTGCTGAGTAAAGTAGCAGCATCAGAGCTATGAAGACGATATCGGCGAGAATTACGCTCCAGAGTGTCCGTCGCCAGTCGACCAGCGCGTCGCCGAGGTCGAGCCCCACAGCCACCACCAGTGGGAACTCTCCGAAGCGCTCGAACCCGACAACCGCCTCGCGCTCGGTAAGCGGGTTATTCGTTTGGTAAATGCCGTTCAAAATATCGGCCAAGTCAGGCGAAAAAAGTCGGACGTTCTCGGCCTGTGTTCCATAGGCGTCTGGTAATGGCGGAGCGCTTGCAATCAACGTCCTGTCCGCATGAAACAGGGCTATAACGTCGCGTGGCTTGAGTTCCAGTCGGCCGTAAGTTCGTTCGATGAAGATTGGCTCCAATGCCGCGACTGCCACGCCGGCGAATTGGCCGTCGGCGGACTGCAGACGGCGCGAGACAGGAACGAACCAGCGCAGGACCGACCGGCTCAGGATCGGCGTGCCAATGTAGACGTCCCGGTTGGGGTCGTCGCGCAACACGTTGAAATACTGCCTGTCCGCGAGCGAAACCCGCGGCGTGTCGGGGTAATCGGTGTCGTGGTTGATATAGCCGTCCGCTCCGATGACGTAGATCGCTCGCACCATGTCAAGACGTTCGTCAAGACTACGAATGAACATGCGAAAATCAGGGTCATCTTGTTGCAGGTTCTCCCGTTCGAGCCGTTCAGCGATCGCACGTAAGGCAAGGTCGGTCGAGTTCAGAGCGGTCCTGCCCTGCTGTGCAAGGAGCGCGCTGATGTTCGCGGCTTCGGTGTGTGCGTCCGACTGCTCACGGTGACGCGCGTCTACGACGATCCAGATCGAAGCCAACAAGAGCGTTGCCAAGGCACAGCCCAAAACAACCTTCAAACTCCGGGCGTTCCTCGAAAAGCGACGGTTCATCTTAACTCTAAATCGCCTTATGACTTGTGTATTCATACAGCGAATTACACGGCAACCGTGACCAGCACACAAGAGATTTGTCCATTGTGCATTGATGAAGTAGCCCCGTTTTGACTGTCGCGCTGCGACTAAGCGGCAAGACACTGAGGAATTTGTGTAGATCAATCGCGCATAGTTGGGGTTTAGACTTTTAAAGCCCTTTCGGACGACGGGTTTGAAACAGCTTGCTGTGTATTCCGGTCATTTGTCAGCAACGCAGCGAAGGTCAGCTACCCGCCCTTGGTGTTTTTCGCTGCGGTCGCAATACTCAGAAAGCGGTTGTTGAGGCTGGCGCGGCGAATTCACACTTTACCCCGCATGGGAGACCTTCGCCGCAGCTTTGTTGAGCGCCAGCTTTCCCTACTCGAGGACCGGTGTCATTTCCTCACGCCGTCCAGAAGCTCCAAAACGCGCGCGTAGTCTTCGGTGAAGTCCCTAACCTGCTCAAAAACCTCCCGTCGCTCCTGATCCAGGCAACGGAAGTACCGCTCGACATCGGTAAAATACGTCTCCGCATCACGCTGCAACAGATCTGCATAGGCCTGCACGTCATGTGCATTGGTCGGCATCCAGGGCGGCACAGGCGGCAGACAACTGCCCGCGATCGAGGCAGAACTCCAGCTCAGAACGATCATAACCGCCAATGTTTGTTTCAAAAGCGCCATATTATCTTGGCTCAGCCACTCCGTTGCAGTAAATTCGTTTCAACGCATGAATGGCGCAAAAACTCAAAATGCACCTATTGATTGCATTATTATAATATTGTATCGGTTCGGTAGTCCATGAGGGACTGCCGGGCTCATGCACAATTCTGCAAGGCTCGATCCTATGAATTTGATGCAAGACGCCCCAAATGTTGTCAGCGAAGAAGGGCTGCGCACACTGCTCGCCGAAGGACATTCGGCGGATGTCGTGTGCCGAGTTACGCCCAAACGTACAGGTGCTCAGTGGTCCGGAGTTTGGACCGTGCATTGCGTCTCGCCAGATGGCGAGACGCGCCGCCTGCTTGTCACCGCGCGCAACAACATGGCTGCTAGGGAATTCAAGACGATCAACGGCTTATCCAGCTTCCTTGCGGGCCTTGGTGTTTCGATCGTCTCGATCCCGATGCTTGAAGGCAAGATCGCCTCACACAAGCTGGACGACGCGGGCTAAGCCACTTGCCGTCCTCGCAGCATTACTTGCTGCACCCGCCTATTCTGAAGGCTTCGTGCTTTCCATGCGGGCCGATGGCCAGCTGGAAACCAAATCCCCCCAATCAGGTTTTGCACAAAGCTACGTCGACGGGATTGGTGCAAACCCACCAGAGCTGATCGTTTTTGCAGCGCCTGAGACTGTAGATCCGCCTCCTGCACCCGCCCGCGCCGTTCCCCGCCCCGAAGTCCTGTCAGCCATTGAAAGCACCGTGCATCGCTATGGCGGGCACCCTGCACTGCGCCGGGCTGGGCTGTCGGTGACGGAATGGCAGGCCCTCTTCCAAGCCAATATCGAGATTGAAAGCGCCTATCGAGCGAATGCGCGCAGCTCGGCAGGGGCGATCGGCCTTGGACAGCTGATGCCAGCGACGGCCGCGCAGCTCGGCGTAGATCCGCATGACTGGCAGGCCAATCTGGATGGCTCTGCCCGTTACCTTCTGATGATGTTGGCGCAGTTCGGCACGCCCGAACACGCGCTTGCCGCCTACAACGCGGGGCCCGACGCGGTCGCGCGCTATGGCGGCATCCCTCCCTACCGAGAAACCCAAAATCACGTGCGCCGCGTCTTGGCAGTGCGTGATCGACTGACTGGAGCCTCCTGATGCACATTCAATTCCGCACGATCCTGTCGCTGGCTCTGGCCAGCTTGATGATTGCCAACCCCGCGCTTGCGCAGAGCATCGATCTCTCCCCGGTGCAGAACCTTCTTCAAGGCATTGTCGACACGATCACCGGCCCCTTGGGCATTGTTATCGGCACCTTGGCCCTGATTGGTGTGTTCCTCTCGTGGCTCTTTGGCATTTTGGATTTCCGCCAAGCCCTCTGGGTGCTTGTTGCCATTGCAGGCATCGCAGCTGCGCCCACCATCGTGACCGCCATCTGGGGCGCGTAAATCCGGCATGGCAACGCAAACCCGCCTCTTCCTGGGCCTGATCCGGCCGCCAAAGCTCATCGGCTTGCCGATCATGTATGCGATGGTCTGGCTCTTCGGGTTTGTGTTGCTGTTTCTGTGGGTCCAGAGTTGGCCGGTGATCGTCATCGCCGCTCTGGCCTATCCCGCGCTGTGGAAAGCGGCGGATTGGGATCCGGCCTTTCTTGAGGTGATGGTCACTGCGATGCAGGAAACGCCCCCGACGCCAAACCGCAAGATCCATTCAGGGGACAGCTATGCTCCGTGATCCTTCGGATGATCTTGCCGTGCTGCCAGACTGGGCGCGCAAAGAGCGCCCTATGGCCAGCATGTTGCCCTATGTCAGCCTCGTGAATGACGTGACGATCCGCACGCGCGGCAATGCTCTGTTCCAGTGCATCCGCCTTGATGGCGTCAATAGTATGACCAGCGATGACGCGCATTTGGAGAAGATCCGCGCGCTCGTCGCGGCGATCATTGCGCAGATCGGGCCGGAGTACAGTTTCTACGTGCACAAGGTTTCAAAAGCGATCGAGACTGCTTTGCCACCGGTTCGCGAGGAAGGGTTTGCGCAAGCGCTGGACACCCGCTGGCAACTGGCCATGGCGCAGGCGGGTCTGCGGGACAAAACGCTTACGCTGACAGTGCTGAAACGTCCTCCCCTCGGCGTGCGGCTGCGCCTAAAACGTTCAGACTCAATCGCACAGATGAAGGACCAGACAGCCAAAGAGCTGCGCAAGCTCGAGGAGGTCGTCGGGTTTCTGCAATCGTCTTTTGCCGAAATGAACCCGCGTCTTCTTGGGGCTGAATGCGGCGAACTGCTGGGTTTCCTCGGCGCGCTCAACATCGGCCAGGAACGACCGCTCTTCGCGAAATCGCGATTTGGCGTCATTGCCGAGGATGTGGCCAACACCCGCGTCACGTTTCAGGGGCGAGGCTTTATGCTCGACGATGGAACGGCGGGCAAGCGGTTTGGTACGAGCTTTGCGATCAAGACCTACCCGGCCAAAACCAGCTGCACCATGTTCGATGAGCTAAACCTGCCGGTCGACATGGTCGTCACGCATTCCTTCACGCCGATCAACAGCAACATCATGGCCAGCCGGATCAAGCGCCAACAGCGTCTGATGAAGGCCAGTGATGATGGCGCGATTTCTCTCGCTGAAGAACTGGTCGACGCGCTGGACGATTTGGAATCCAAGCGGCTCAGCTTTGGCGATCATCACATGACAGTCACGGTCTTTGCCGAGACCGGGGAAAAGCTGGATGCAATCGCTGCCGAGGTGCGCAACATCGCGGCCAGTGAAGGTGTTAATCTGGTAAACGAGAGCTTTGCGGCGCGAACCCATTATTTTGCGCAGCATCCGGGCAATGGACAGATGCGCAGCCGCAAGGCCGCCATCACCAACACGAATTTTGCCGATCTCGCAGCGCTGCATCGCGGTCAACTGGGCAAGCTCGGCGAAAGAGTGCCTTGGGGCAAACCGATTACACTGTTCCCGACGCCTGAACGCTCAGGCTTCCTGTTCAACTATCATGAGACAGGTCAGCCGGACAAAGAACCGACCGGTGGGCATACCTTGATCCTCGGTCGTCCTGGCTCAGGCAAGTCAGTTTTGTCGGCCTTCCTCATGACCCAAGCCCGTCGCTGCGACGCGCGCGTCTTTGTCTTCGATTATCGCGCGGGCATGGAAATGGCGGTGCGCGCCAATGGCGGGCGTTACAGCGCCATCAAGGCAGGTGAAGCCACTGGTCTCAACCCGTTGCACACAGAAATCGACGGGCGCGGGCAAGCCTGGCTGTCTGATTGGCTGGCCACCCTTTTGCATCGCGCCGACAAGCCCCTGAGCCCTGTTCAGATTAACCGCATCCAAGAAGTGGTGCGCCAGAATGCCGGGGCGAGCGATGCCGACCTGCGCAACTGGCAGGATCTGGCCTCGCTCTTTGTGGCGGGAGCTGACGAAGGGGATCTGTTCGAGCGAATCCAGGAATGGACCGCAGACGGCCGATATGGCTGGATCTTCGGTCAAAGCGCTGAGGATACCTTCTCGCTCGACGGTGATGTCGTGGGGTTCGACCTTACCGGCATTCTCGACAGCGAAAGCGAGAAGGAACGCATGGCGGTCCTGTCCTATCTGTTTCGGCGGGTGGAACGCGTGATCGAGGACCGTAAGCCCACTTTGATCATTATCGATGAGGCCTGGAAAGCGCTCGACAACCCTTATTTTGCCGACAGGCTGAGCAACTGGCTGGTCACGGCGCGCAAACAGAACGCGGTCGTCGTGATGATGACCCAATACGCAAGCCAGCTTGAGAAAACCCGCACCGGCAAGACGATTGTCGAGGCCGTTCCTACGCAGCTCCTGCTTCCCAACATCCGCGCTTCGGCCAGCGACTACACCATGCTGGGCCTCACTGAAAAAGAGCTGAGCGTTTTGCTCGGCACAGGCAGCAACTCCCGTCTGGCGTTGGTGCGCGATGATCAAGGTTCGGTGGTGATCGACGCTGATTTAAGCGCCCTTGGCCCCTACCTCACGATCCTTGGCGGCATGGAGAAAGGCGAAGCACTGGTGGGCGCTGATTATCGCCAGAACCCCGATTTTTGGAGACAGATTGATGCGTAGACTTTGCATACTGACCCTCACCCTTTTGACCCTGACAGCCTGCGCAGAATACCGGCCGTCGGAAGCGGAATGCTTCAACTCCTTTGCCGAGGTCAGCCGCAGCAACTGCAATTTCGAGCTGCTCGGGCCGATTGGTGGTCTCGGTGAGTAAGCACCGCCTGCATATCTTTGCGGGCTTGGTCTGTTTCGCTGCGCCAATGGCCTATGCCCAAGGCGTGCCGACCTTTGATGCGGGCATGTTCTTGCAGCGCGAGCGCGTGTTGCAGCAGGGCGAGCAGGATCTAGCGCTGCAACGGGACCGGCTGTCCAAAGAAGAAGAGCTTGAAGAGCTCGAACAAGAACAACTCCGGGCACTGGAGGACATCCTTGATGCAGCAACACTTGGCGGCGGAAATTCGGGCGAGCTGGTCGCGAGTTTGGAAGCTGGTTCATCACCTGAAAGCGCCGCAGACACGCTTTGCGGCCCGGTCGACCCAAACCCCGGCGCGACCCAAATGTTCGGCGACGCGTCCGGCTCGATCGAACAGCTGATCATTCGCGCGGCTCAGGAAACGCACCACATGTCTGGCGTGCGCGCAGCGGGTCTATCGCCCAAGCAGTGGCGCTGTCTGTTGCAGGCGCTGATCTGGCAAGAAAGCCGCTTCACCATCGGCGCGCGTTCTCCTGTCGGCGCGTTCGGCCTGACCCAGATCATGCCCGGCACGGCGCAGGATCTCGGGATTTACCCGGCCTACTATGAAAACCCCTACATCCAGGTCACGGGCGGCGCGCGCTATCTGGCGCAGATGCTGGCCATGTTTGATGGCAACATCATTCACGGTCTGGCGGCCTACAATGCCGGTCCCGGCAATGTGCAGCGCTACGGCGGCGTGCCGCCCTTTGCTGAGACCCAGCACTACGTTCAGGTCATCCCCGAGCGCTACAATCTCTACCTCGCCCGTGTCGGCGGCGTCGATGCGCTTGGCACCATTGATCCGGTTCTGCTTGCTAACTCGACCATGAGCCTCACCTCCTTCGGTGCAGGGATCTATGGCGATTATTCCATGGTCTCGGTGCGCGCGGCAGCTCTGCGCGTGCAGGACATCATCACCCGCATTGGCGAGACAGATGACATTCATGCGGCCATGTCGCTCAACACCTATGCGCGGGCGGAACTCGCCCGCTTGATCGCCATCCGCACGCGCCTCAAGGCCGCCCATACCCGCCCGCTTAGCGCGGCAGAGCTGGCCATGGCAGCCGCGCAGGACCGCGAACAAGACTTCATGCAATTCGATCTGGAGGCATTCCCATGATCCGCTTTCTTTCTTCCATAGCCACCTGCGCTTTACTGGTTGCGTCGCCCGTATCTGCCCAAGGCGTGCCGACGATCGACACCCGCAACATCGCGCAGGAAATTCGTCAGCTGCAGCAGATGCTTGAAGATTTCGGGATCCAGACCGACCAGCTCGACACGCTTCTCGAACAGCTCGACCTGGTGCAGCAGCAACTGGACACGCTCAATGAAACTTACGCCGCCCTGACCGGAGCGACGGACATCATTGAGATGGCCATGGGCGGTGATCTTGATGGTCTCCTCGATCAAGAATTCGGCGATCTTCTTGGCACCATCCGGCAGATCCAAAACGGTGATTTCAGCGGGCTGATCGGCAATGCAGCCCCTCAGATGGAAGGCCGCATGACGCAAGCTCTCGAGGATGCAGGCTTTGACCAAGATACCCTCTCTGACATGGCCAGCAGCGGCAATCCGGGGGCTGAGCGTATTGCCAGCCAAGCAGGCACCGGGGCGATGATGTCGGCTGCGGCCGAGAACAGCTATGACGAGGCCGCGCAATCTCTCGAACGCGTCGAGCGGTACTTCCGTTGCCTGGATCAGGAGCGACGGGAGGTTTTTGAGCAGGTTAGGGACTTCACCGAAGACTACGCGCGCGTTTTGGAGCTTCTGGACGGCGTGAGGAAATGACACCGGTCCTCGAGTAGGGAAAGCTGGCGCTCAACAAAGCTGCGGCGAAGGTCTCCCATGCGGGGTAAAGTGTGAATTCGCCGCGCCAGCCTCAACAACCGCTTTCTGAGTATTGCGACCGCAGCGAAAAACACCAAGGGCGGGTAGCTGACCTTCGCTGCGTTGCTGACAAATGACCGGAATACACAGCAAGCTGTTTCAAACCCGTCGTCCGAAAGGGCTTTAAAAGTCTAAACCCCAACTATGCGCGATTGATCTACACAAATTCCTCAGTGTCTTGCCGCTTAGTCGCAGCGCGACAGTCAAAACGGGGCTACTTCATCAATGCACAATGGACAAATCTCTTGTGTGCTGGTCACGGTTGCCGTGTAATTCGCTGTATGAATACACAAGTCATAAGGCGATTTAGAGTTAAGATGAACCGTCGCTTTTCGAGGAACGCCCGGAGTTTGAAGGTTGTTTTGGGCTGTGCCTTGGCAACGCTCTTGTTGGCTTCGATCTGGATCGTCGTAGACGCGCGTCACCGTGAGCAGTCGGACGCACACACCGAAGCCGCGAACATCAGCGCGCTCCTTGCACAGCAGGGCAGGACCGCTCTGAACTCGACCGACCTTGCCTTACGTGCGATCGCTGAACGGCTCGAACGGGAGAACCTGCAACAAGATGACCCTGATTTTCGCATGTTCATTCGTAGTCTTGACGAACGTCTTGACATGGTGCGAGCGATCTACGTCATCGGAGCGGACGGCTATATCAACCACGACACCGATTACCCCGACACGCCGCGGGTTTCGCTCGCGGACAGGCAGTATTTCAACGTGTTGCGCGACGACCCCAACCGGGACGTCTACATTGGCACGCCGATCCTGAGCCGGTCGGTCCTGCGCTGGTTCGTTCCTGTCTCGCGCCGTCTGCAGTCCGCCGACGGCCAATTCGCCGGCGTGGCAGTCGCGGCATTGGAGCCAATCTTCATCGAACGAACTTACGGCCGACTGGAACTCAAGCCACGCGACGTTATAGCCCTGTTTCATGCGGACAGGACGTTGATTGCAAGCGCTCCGCCATTACCAGACGCCTATGGAACACAGGCCGAGAACGTCCGACTTTTTTCGCCTGACTTGGCCGATATTTTGAACGGCATTTACCAAACGAATAACCCGCTTACCGAGCGCGAGGCGGTTGTCGGGTTCGAGCGCTTCGGAGAGTTCCCACTGGTGGTGGCTGTGGGGCTCGACCTCGGCGACGCGCTGGTCGACTGGCGACGGACACTCTGGAGCGTAATTCTCGCCGATATCGTCTTCATAGCTCTGATGCTGCTACTTTACTCAGCACTGGAGCGTCGTCGGCTTGAGCGGCAGGTTGAGCGCCAGAAGGCAGCCATGCAGCAGAAACTCGAGACCATCGGCTTCATGACGAGCGGTGTGGCGCACGACTTCAAGAACATTCTCGCGGTGATCGATTCCACGGTGCGCTTGTTGCGGCGAGGGGACGCGGACGAAGCCTTGCTTCAGGGAATCGATGAGGCCAAGGAACGCGGCGTCGGTCTCATCTCGGATCTCCTCCGGTTCGCCAAGGATCAGGAGGTCCACACGAGCACGTTCAGCCCGGATGCACAGATCCGTTCTCTCGAAGCCCTGCTACGGCGTTGCACCGGGCCGCGCGTCACCCTAACGCTTGAACTCAACATGGGCACAGCAAGAGTGGATACGAGCCGAGCGCTTTTCGACGCCGCCCTCATGAATCTTGCCGTCAACGCCTCTCATGCCATGCCCGAAGGAGGTGAGCTTACCATTTCAACGCTTGTAATCGATCTCGAACAACATTCGACACTTCGTCCCGGACGCTACGCGTCCATTCAGGTCGAGGATACCGGGCAGGGCATCTCGGAGGAAACACTCGTCAACCTTTTTGAGCCGTTCTTAACTACGAAAGGCGCGCATGGCACCGGTCTCGGCCTCTATCAGACGCGGCGTTTTGCGCGGGAAGCTGGAGGGGATATTGCTGTCACCAGCGAGCTTGGAAACGGAACGCGGGTGCAAATCTTGTTGCCCGTCGCGGATACGCATTCAAGCTGATGGCCTGCGGTCACCCGGCAGGCCTTTCGTCTGCTGGCTCCGTGCGAGGATCAAGCGTCATGGCAACCGGAGAGATATCAGGCACCGACACGAATTTCTCGCGCTCTTGAAGGGGCAACGGACGGACTTTCCTCACGCTGACCAGAACGTAGATCGCATAGGACACCGCCACAGCGGATTCGAACAGGAAGAACGAGCGCGGCCCATAGGCCGACATCAGCGCCGACGCCAGAAGCGGCCCGATGGTGGCTCCGATGGAATACACCATCAGCAACCTGCCCGACGCCGCGACGTAGTATTTCCGTTCCAACCGGTCAAAGGTCTGCGCGACACACAGCGGATAGACACTGCTGATCGCGCCACCGAATGCCAGTGCCATCGCCATCAATACAGCCAGCGGCAGGCCGGACGCGATGGAGTTGGACAACAGACCCCACGACACGCCCACCGCAAGAAGCATGATTGCCATGACGATGCGGCGGTCGAACCTGTCGGCCAACATGCCCACGGGGACCTGCGCCGCAAGGCCCCCCATGACCACGGTGCTCATAAACAAGGCAGATTCCGTGACGCTCAACCCGATGGACCGCGCGAACACGACGCCCATGGCATAGAACGACCCGACCAATATTCCCGCGACCGCTGCACCGATCACACCCACCCTCGAGGCGTCGAACAACGCTTTGACACCCAGCACACTCAGGTCGCCCAGATCAGGCTCTCCCAGTCGTGTCAGGGCGATCGGCACCAGTGAAAGGCCGACCAGCACCGACGCGATCATGAGGAGGTCACTTCCCCCCACGGGGGCCACGTTCACCAGGGTCTGGCCCACGGCAACGGCCAGATAAAACACCAGCATATAATAGCCGAGAACCCGCCCGCGGGTGGCATTGCTGCTGCGCTCATTCAGCCAGCTCTCGATAGAGGTGGTCATGCCTGCAATGCAGAACCCGTTGATAATGCGCAAGACGACCCAGGCCGTCGGATGGAAGAAGAACTCATAGGCCAGACAGGTGGCCGCCGTGATCGCCGCAAAGGCTGAAAAAGCGCGAATATGGCCGATCCGTAAAATGATATGCTTCGCCTTCAGACCACCAAGCGCCAATCCCAAGTAATAGGCGGCCATGATCGCACCGATGAGCGAGACCGAGTAATCCGCCGCCTGCATGCGCAGCGGCAGGACAACGCCCAAAAGGCTGTTTCCGGCCATGAACGTGACTGTTCCACCAAGCAATGCTTTGACTGGCGCCAACAGGCTACGGAGAGTTTGTGCCACGGGGAAATCCAACGATTGAAAATACCATCTATACGGTCATGGGGTATCACGAAAAACGCCCACGCACGAGGCGAGGGCGATTGCTGCGAGAAAAAGGTTGGTATGATCTGCGCGGCTACTGTTGCTGGGCCGTCTTCATAGCGGTGCGCGCTTCAGGGCGCACCCAACGTGGCGGAGGACTAAGGTGCAATCCACCATCATCCTCCCACCGCGCCACACATTCCGCGCTCGCGCGTTTTGGGCGTGGCATGGGCTCCGGCTCGCGGGGAGATGAAAAAATCGCGGGGAAAAGGTCCTGAAAGTCAACTCTCGACAACATCATTGTTTTCTCCTTTCTTAGAGCAGGTGTTGTAGAAAACCGTGGCCTGTGCGGCCTTTAGAAAGTCCGCACAGTGGGTGGATCAAATCGTAGCCGGGGGCCGGTGATACAATTAGTGCAGCGGCGCTGTCGGATCGCTTGCGCCGACGGGGACCATCGCAAGCTCGCGATCGTCGAAGCTCTCCACAACCCTTTGGATGTCGCTCCGCGAAATCCCGATATCGCGCAATATCCAGTCATCCAGGGCATGAAATGTCGCGATCATCTTCCGGCGTTTGTGCGCCCGAAAGGCCGACTGCAACCAGCGACCCGCGACATCTTTCAACGTGAGGGCAAGACGCCAAGGTTTGCGCCCGGGGAAAATCGAAACCGGGTAGTGATGGTGGGTCAGATAAGGATGCATGCCGCTCTCCAATTCAAAGTAACGTGGCGCTGAATAACGGGCCCGCACAAGAAACGCAGACAGAGGCCTGCAAAGCGGCGCACGCGGATCAGCGATTACAGAAAAGATCGAAGGACGCCCCGAAACGCAGGCCAGCCACAGGGCCGGCCCCGCCCGGGGTTACAGGCGGTTCAGCAATTTTCCTGCAAAGAGCAGGAACCTCGTATGGAGCATGAACATCAGCATGTCTTAGATGTCGGCCTTCCTGACAGGGGTTTCAAGCCTTGTCCGGTGGGTGCGACATTATGGCCATTCTGCGTGACATTCCCTTGTATCACCGGTTTCAAGGCCCAGGGGCGAAGCGACCTGTGCCCCACCGGATTCGATCAACAGCGGCACGTCGGACAACTGCCGATCATATTGGACCAGCTTGGGCTTATGCCCTCGGAGCATCTATTGCGGGAGGCCATCATCCTCGTCCATGCCGACCAGCCCCCCCCGGGACAGCGGCGCCTTGAGCGCGAGTCATACGCACTGCGAAATGCCACCAATTGCAATAAGGCGGGCCTCTACGCCCTGCGCTTTTCTATCGCCCAATAGCGCACGGATGACACTCAATCCGGCGCTGACATCGGGCCTATGCCTCAAAAGCAGGGTGTGCGCTTTGCGAGTTAGGCTGGATGGGCGACATAGCTGTCAACTACGAGAAAATATTGACGACCTCGGTCTGACTTTAACAAACTTACCGATGGCGCTAACCTCGCTTCGATGCGCTCAGCATGAAAGGGAACGTCAGATGTTTTTGAAGAATGCATGGTATGTTGCGGCTTGGGACCATGAAGTCACCCGCGAGTTGCAGCAAATTACCGTGCTCGGAGAGAAGGTCTGCGTTTTCCGGTCCGAGGCCGGAGAGCTTGTCGGACTTGAGGATGCCTGCCCGCACCGGAAGTTGCCACTCAGCAAGGGTCGGATCAAGGGGGACACCGTGGAATGTGGCTATCACGGGCTGACCTTTGACTGTGCCGGACAATGTGTCTGGGCCCCCGGCACGGGTCGCATTCCGTCGAACGCCAAGGTGCACGCCTATCCGCTGCACGAAAAATACGGGCTGGTGTGGATATGGATGGGCAACCCCGCACTGGCCGATCCTTCGGATATCTTCGAGATCGAAAACTACGACAATCCTGATTGGGGCATAAACCGCGGCGCGGCGATGGAGCTGGACTGCAACTATCTGTTGATGTGCGACAATCTTCTGGACCCCACCCATGTCGCCTGGGTTCATCAAAGCAGCTTTGCCGCCGCTGCGACCAAGGACACGCCCCTCCGGATCACGAAGACGGACGACGGTATCATCGTGCATCGCTGGATGATGGATCATGAGCCTGCGCCCTTTTACAAGAAGGTGGTGGAATTCGAGGGCAACTGTGACCGGCTGCAGCATTATGAAGTGCGCTATCCCTCACACGCACTGATAAAGGCTGTGTTCACACCAGCCGGCACTGGTGGGCCGGACGGGCCGCTGCACGAGAAAACCTTTGTCATGGACAGCTACAATTTCATGACACCGACCAACGAACGGCAAACCCGGTATTACTGGTTCCAATTGCTTCATATCTCGACCCGGCAATATGCACGCATTGTCAGGAATTGGGTGATCTCGATCGGGCTGGAGGCGAGCGCATACGGCACCCATTCTATGCGCC
>JACLAD010012048.1_pt1 | contig 17830 bp, 13 predicted proteins | sample 8027901 | NCBI WGS metagenome assembly JACLAD01 (sample SAMN15725071, study PRJNA655200) | protist metagenome | isolation source: fluorescence activated cell sorting (FACS) single amplified genomes of... | place: Spain: Blaines Bay Microbial Observatory, Mediterranean Sea | collected 2016-07-05 | reverse complement strand
GGGGGGGTATGAATATGTATAGTCGTGAGGATCTGGAGGATATGGATCCTGAGGATATGATGGGAGGATATGGTGGCGGTTACGATAATTATGGTGATTCCGATGGTGAAGATACGGAATTTTAGGTAGATTATGATACTATCATACTCACACCGTCACACTTATTCACACTAACACCCTGAGGTGAAAATCACAGCCATCAGCGGATCGTCTAATATTTTAACAGCCAGATTTCAGAGAATCTATATTTATGCATGATATATATGCTTTAGTAGATGTATCTAATGGTGTTGTAATTTACGCAGAAGTAATGGGGACTTTCACTTTCCCCCGATCCCCAATGCCAATGCCATGGAGCGAAGAGGTCTTCCAGGATCTCTTCTAGCTTCTACTTCAGCTTCTCTGTCTGGATCTACCCTTTTTTTTGGAATTTGTAATTCGGCTCAACGCATCGTTTGGGCAAAATCTCTAATAAAACTACTACGAATTATAAATTCCAAAAAAAAGGGTAGATCCAGATAGAGCATAGAGCTTCTGGACAGGCTTGTCAACAATATATTGCTATTGCAATAAATATACTCTGCTACGCTGCTACGTAGTACTACTACTTGTACTACTAGCTACTAGCGCTAGCACTAGTACTACTACTACTACTAGACTACATATTGGCCTTCCTCGTTGCGAGTTGCGATTGCGAGGGGCGAGGGCTTTTTCTTCTTATTAACGTTCTTCAGTTTCAGTTAGATTTTGATTTAGAAGATTATAAGTATCTGTTTTAGTCGTTGTTTTGCGTTTAAGTAGTAGTAGTAGCTAACCCAGTATACATTTTAATTAATGTACATATACATATATAGTACAAGTAGAAGCTAGAAGCTAGAAGCTAGAAGCAAGACTAGAAGCTAGAAGTAGAGCGAAGAAGTAGTCAAGGTGTCATAAGAAACATTCTTCGCACAAAATATGACAAGTGCACATTACACAATATCCAACCACCTCTTGATATGCTCCTCCTCAATCGTGCGAGCCTCAGTGACACTTTCAGGGTCATTTTCATCCGCACTAAAGAGATCTACATGATGTCCTCCCCTATCTATTAACAGAGCTATTACATTCTCTTGGTCGGCCTGTGCTGCTGTGAGAGCTTCTGTGGACACTCCAGCTGGATACCAAGGATCGAGGTTCCCATTGCTGAACACAATATTGGAAGCATACCTGGGACACAATTATGATAAATGCACGAAATATATGAAAAATTAAAAGAAAACATCTTGGCTAAGGACACTGATGGGTATCGACATCATCTCCCAGCGATCATTTTGTGAAGTAGAAATACGTAAAAGGTACCTCAATGCACGACTACCTCCATAGTATGCGTCTTCCCAAAGTGACCAAGAATCAGTTTTGATGGGAGTACCATGAAGACCTAGAGATCTCAATGCCTCACAGTACTCCATCGACCTACAGGACATAAAATTTGAACAGAAGGATAAAGATGATACGATCAGTGCTTGTTTGACACAACAGTCCTCTAATAAATTATTAGGAAGGTGTGAACACACAAATAAAGGGTACCGTTGTGTCAATGATTTCATAGAGTAATCCTTTTCCTGATTAGGAGGCCAGTAAAGATCATTACCTACCCCCTGGACCCACCAATTTACGAGATTCAGACCTGAAGTAATGCATGAAAATATACATTTCATTGATGAAGTACAAGTAGAAAATATTCCGAAACACTTCCTACTCACCTTCATTACATGTTAGGGCAAACCATCCCATACTAGCATCGAATTCCTCTCTGGGGAAGGTACAAATACCCTCTTCCTCTACTCCTTCTACATTCTTGTTTTTTTCACTCTGCTGCTTCATTCGCGCTATTTTCTGTTGCAGCTGTTTAAAACTTTCCCTAGGTGATAAAAATCCAGTACTTCTCGCTGCAGTTTTTACATTGTTGGCATTTGGGGCCATCTGGTCCCAACGAATGCATGAAGGTTCTGTACCACTCACATTGTACCAAATCTGAATGCCCTCTGTAACGAGCATCAGAAGCTTTGCTACGTAAGTACCCTCAGAGAGACTATCAAGAGTGTACTCATTGTTGCTAGTGGTGGTCCAGTCAACGTATACCTCTACCTCACTACTTGCAAATACTGTGAAATTCACAGCTGTGGTATCGCCGGACAGTTTTATGTCAAATTCAGCTCCCAGAGGATCGCAAAATGTCTGTATAAGCATTTGAAAGAGTTGAGAAGAGACGTCAGTCAATAGAGTAGAATACGATCGGTTGCTAATATAGGGCGTACAATTATTTGCCGTTTATGTACCTGCATAGCCCAAGGAGGTAATGGGTCGTTGGTACCCGTCAGAGCAAAGGTAATATAATCAGAAGGAAACGGATATGAACCTTCGGCGAGGTTGAATAGGGGTGTCTGGAGATATGAGAGTAGTTCTTGAACATCTCTCTCACTTTGTAGAGGGCTACATAATTCTAATCGATCACTCAACCATTGTCGGCCTATTTGATTTGCAGTGTCGTTACAGTTTGATTGAGAAAAGAAAAGAAGAGCAAATGATAGAGAACTGATGATGAAGTGGGTAAATACCTTCAGATGTCTTTCCAATGTCAAAGATGAGGACATACGAGGCCTTGAGATTGTCGGCACAACCCTCTGTAGACTGTCCCGGAGATGGAGAGGCAGCACCCGTCACAGCCCTAGCTGAGCTATCCAGTGGACAGGAGTCAAGTGGGAAGCCAAGAATGGGAGCGGATGCTGCCAAAGCGCCATCTACTGCACTGGGGAATAGCATTCTCAGCCAAGCACTCAACATGCCACCATAACTTCCACCAAACGCTACAAATCGGCTTCCTTTGGCACCTCGTTCCCGACGAAGATAGCTGATGACTTCTAGATAGTCCGCAAGCGCTTCCTGAGATGAAATGTATGCCATGCATGAATCCATACCAGTAATATTAGGGACACTTTCACCGAAGTATCTGTGCTCAGCAAAGACTACCAGAGCTGAGTACTTCTCTGCTAGATCCCAAATGAAGCCATTGTTGTCACAGTACTCCTCAACGGGGCTCTCGTTTCCAGTATAGAAAAACACAGGCCCATCAGAGACTTTCCAAAATCCTTCATAAATGCACAGGCGTTGTTGAAAACCTCCTCCAATTATCCCACGAGCAAAGTGTGATAAAGGTTGAGGATAATATTCCCAAGAACAATCTTTGGATCCCATTTTCGTAGCGATAGCCGCTGGGTATGCTGTCAACAGCAGTAGAAGCGGCACCAGCAGTATAGAGAGAGATCCAGGAAGAGTCATGATTTCTAATCCTGAAAAAGGTATTGCAAACTTATTGATCACTCTCTCTCTCTGCCGTCTCACACATCAATTTACCCAAGTTGTAGCTTTCGCCTCTGTGTACGCTGTGCCAGCGTAGGTAGGTTGGGTAGGATTTTTTTTTTTCTCTGCCGATGCCTGCGATGCATGCGATGCAAAAACTTAGAACTTATTTGCTCTGATCTGCTCTCAATGAGCACCTTGATGAAAATAACTAATAAAAATACGAATTATTATCATTATTAGGATCAGTATCAGCATCAGTAGCGTACGTAGCACTTCTATGTGGTAGAGTAGATAGCAACTGCCACTACCTTGTACATACCTATTTCTACTTCGCCTACTTGCTTCGATGTACTCTAGTCAATATCTGCTGTACTACTTTCATCATTCATACTGCACCATGTTGTGACATGGATATCCATCCTCTCCTTTTTCACCATATCACCACACTTTTCACATATTACACTACTCCCATCTTCAAATGCATCGTTCAATATATCCTCTTCTTCTCTTTCTTCCAATATACTTGTGCCACTTCCCGTGCCACATCCATTGTTGTTTCCTTTCAGGAAGTCTGGGAGATGATCACTATAATCATCAACATGTTTATTTTCATCAGTCATACCAGTTGTATTCATTGACGCATTATTCTGCTTCCTATCCCTCTTGGAAGAGCTTCCAAAAAATCTTCCTTTGACAGTTTCTAAATCCTCATCTGTTTGATCCTTTACAAAGGGTGAGTTGTCATCGAAAAAAGTCCCGCTACGAGCATAACTATCCCTTGCTTTATGCTTATTTAATTTAGCTTGTCTTTTTGACCATTTCTTATCTGCTATATCTATCAAATTGCCCCCTACGACCTCCTCAAATTGCTTTGAAAGCCATCGTAATCCCCAAAGTGTTAACATTGGACCCATGTCTAGAGCAAAAGCTGAACTTCCTGTTCCCAACAATTGTGCAGGGCTCATAGGCAACGAAAAGGTCTGAATCATATAATTTCGAAGGAAACTATGTCTTGGAAGTATCCACGATGCTAGTATTGACATCTGAATCCAATTTACCAACCCATCACAAAGCACTGAAAGGAGCAATCCCATTATGGCCACAACTCTAAAATTCTTCACTGCCATGCGCATAGTCTTCAATTTCAAACGTATTTGGTATATTTCACCAGAAAAGAATTGAATGATACCTTGAAGAAATCCAAACAAAAGATTCTTGACAGCGAATACAAACACTAAGATTCCTAGGAGTATCGTCACGTAGTAAGCCACACGAATTTGATAATTGTTAACCTTCTCCTGATTCTCATCTAATACTAATTGATGAGCTAGACCCTCCAACTCTTCTCTAAGCATAAGTTTGTCTATTTCTAATCGATCAGCTCCTAATTTGACAAGAAAGCTTCGTAGCTGTCGCGTTCTCATGGAGTCTATCAATCCAGTTACATTTGTTGTTAATTCAGGTGCCCGCAGCTCTTTTGCAAGGAAAGATAGGATCTCTCCTATCGTCATAGTTATATAAAGGTACACCGTTGTAACAGGATAGTCAAGGTTTGGTGGGTTGTTGGTACCTCCGTCAACCAAACCCTATTGAATGTGGCGCGCGTGATCATGTGGAATGCACAGAGAGTAAAAGAGGATAGATGATAGAGCAGCGATACCTTTTCTAGTACCTTCTTTTACCTACCTACTTATATGAATATATATACTTATACATCATGTATCGATACCTACCACAAACATCATATATAAGTCATGAGTACTTCTACTGTAGTAAATAATTGTACCGTTTGACTCTGCCCAAGGCAACCGGGTGTCGCATCGCCGATGGTTCATTCTTCCTCACTCTGATTAGAACCCCTGAAGAGATACGAAAGCCCAGGTGGAACAAGCCGAACATGCAGGGTTTCGCATCCTTTGCTCGAAAAGGCAATCCTGGAGCCAGCAGCATGCCTACACAGCAACACCAACGCTTTGGGTACGCGCCCATCCCAGGAGCCACGACGGAAGCGGCGTACATACAAGCACATAAAAGACTTGCTGATGCTCAAAATAAGGCCGTGGAGCTACAAAATACAAATTCATCGGGATTGTCATTCATAAGGGAGAGATCACGTCCAGGTTCTGAGAATTTGCAGCCCTCGCAACAGCAGTCTTCACAGCAGCGAGGAATGTCTCCGGCGATGGCCGGACAAGATACCTTTAATGGCAACACTCATGGGAGATTGAATCAAGCAGCTACTAATGTTATGAATATGGGACGAGCTCTTGATACCATGAGAAAACCACAGGCTGCTGCTTATCAAGAGCAAGCTTCTTCCAATAACTACAATGATAGCATCATGGATAGAGGGCAGCAACAGCAGTTCCGACAACCAAGATTACATAGAACAAATAGAAAACCAAACAAATCTAAACAAGGCAACGATAATTCTAAGGAAGATTTGAGATTATTTCTAACTCAGTTAGAGGCTCTTGTACAGGAAAACAACGCTTTACTTGTTCATCCTGATGAACTGAAGCAATCAGCCACTCAAGAACTAGATGAAGAACAGGCTCATGATAAAAAGAAACGTAATTACCTTAAAGAGATGCTTAAATCTCAAATTAGTGGTAAATCTCAATTCGCAATGCCTATGTGGAGACATATCGCTGCAGGTAATCACAATCCACCTCCCGAATTGGTAATGAAGGGAGCAGCGTTGTTTAGGTGTATTGCTAATATTATCATTGCTTTAGTAGTACGTCCTCGTCTATCAGTACGTGATAAGCAGGCCAGTGAAAGAGATGCAGAAATGCAGAGCTTAATGAAATCATTGAAATTATACATTGAGCCCGCAACAAGTTGGATGGGAAAAATTGTGAAGATACCGCTCCAGACGATAGTGCAAGATAAAACGGTAGATTTCAGCAAGGCTTTCGATGATAATAAATCAACTTATCAAAGGAATACCAGTATTACGCAATTAAAAGTAAGGCTTCGTGCTATTATAGATAACTTAATACATGCAATGCAACCTCCTGAGCATATCATGGGATTGTTACAGACTTTGGTTTCTGATGGTAATCATTTTGACCCAGATTTTTTGTATGATTGTGAGAAAGAGAAGTTGGAAGTGAATGATGTAGGAGCGACTAGACATGTTTTTGAGCCTGTTTCAGATGATGAATTCCAGCATGATAAGGAGTCGTTTCTTGACCCTCAAAAGTATTTGACTGTCGATGACACTTGTTTCAGGGTAGACCAAGGTAGGATGTTGCTAATGAATATCGTTTTCATCCGATTATTTCTCAATCAGGTCATACTATCTCCTTGGCATTGTTCTGTATGCCCACGACCTTCTGGAAAGCAGATTAGACATGTTATCAAAAATTTGAGAATCGTTGCGAGTTTGTTGTATCTGTCTGCGAGATCTTTAGAACCTCATTTGCCCACCATACAAGTACAGGAAGTAGTTGTTCAAGATGAAAAAGAAGCTAGGGAAATTGCAGAGAAAGAAGCAACCGCAGCAGCAGTAGCTGCTGTTTATGCAGGAGATGAGGTGGGAATCGATGTAAAAGATGAAAATAACGATGAACAGAAGACAGGGGAAACAGAGAAGTCAAAGGAAGGAAAACGTGATTTCATAAAAGAGTCTATGACATGGCTTACCAGCACATTATTATTAGGGGAGACAAGAGGAACAGACATAAACGAAGATCATTGTGAGCGACAATTACTTGGAGAAAGGGTTATTAGATATGATTCAATGCAGGAGTTTCAGAACTTTCTATTGCCTGTGGAATATTTTGTATCAAATGATTCAAAGAAAACGTTGTTCGAAAGTATTTGCAAAGATTTAAGAACTCGATTGAATCGATGGTTAACGAAATTATCTTTAACTATATTGCACTATCGTATGCTACAAGAGGAAGGTATGGAGGACGATCAAAAAGATTCACGACCAGCCACCGTAATGTCTACACTTAAGAGCGGCAGAGAAGTTACACCAAGGAAGGATGGAGAAAGGATAAATAGCGCGTCTCCCGTACGGACTGGGAGAGAAATAAGGAAAAATTCAAAAGCTGGTAGCGATATCGCTTCTGCAAAAGCTTAATCAAGAGTTTAGATGTTAAGGTCAATTAATCGCCATTGATCGATGGAAGTGAAGTATGTACGAAGTAGAAGTAGAGTAGAGGAAGTTAGCTTGAGAATGTCCACAAAGTAGACTAGGCACCTCTGTCGTACAATTAGAGAGTGTACTCTCTAGGTACCACTTTCAGGTACAACTACAACTTTTACTTTTATCTTTTAAGAAGTACATACTTCGTACATAAAGTAGTGTTATGTGTTACAGTTACAGGCATCGTAAGAGTAACAGGTAACAAGTAACAGTGTACCGTGTACCAAGTACCAAGTACCAACAGGTAACAGCAGGAAATCAAAATCGAGCTGAAGATCGTTTTAGTTTTAATTATTACTACTACTATTACTATTACCTACCATCCTACCATTAGATTTTGATTCATTCGTTTGTTTCTTTCGTTGTCTTACGGTCATGTAGCTACCATTTCAATACTATTACTTGTACCTCCAATTACAATTAGTCTACCATTACTTCTACTTCTACTCTTACTCTTATCACTCTTACTCTTACCGTTTCAGATATAAAGCGTCGTACAGTAGGTAACTACTTCTAGAAATTACTTAATTATCTTGCTAAACTCTAAACTCACAATTCACAACACATAGATAACACTTTCACTTTTTGTTCCGTCATTGACAACTCATTTTTGCAGCTAGACGTCTCACGCTCGCTGCTACCATTTAGATTTGGAGATGCATATTAAAGCAGGAATCAAGGTACAACCATTTACCTTCATTCCTGCTTTTCAATATGCACCCTCCAAATCTAAATGGTAGCAGCGAGCGTGAGACGTCTAGCATTATCCAACTTCTCTAGATGTCAATAAAACCTAGTGATGTGTCTATTGCGCTGGATATCAATATATTATGTACACTCTCAAGTAGCATGCTGATATATATAAATATGCTCCATTCCACGTTTGCTACTTGCCTTCTCACAATCAACACATATACTTCCGACCACATGTTCAACACGATTTGACGAAGTGCAGTTATCGCGCATTCAATGTAGTCATTCCATTTTTGTAACCAAAACTCATGCGCTACTTCACAATTTTATTCTCAAAGCCAAATTTGTGATTGAAATTACTATATACAATGAAAATACCAACCCACAAATTTTATGCCTCCCTATATATTTATTTTCCATTTATACTGTGCTTCAAATTTTATATATACATTATATTTATTCTCATGTGAATCTGTATAGAAGTTATTCTCGTCTCAACCTTTTAGATCTACGAAGGTTGGCATCGTTACTTTCACTGCTGCTTGAACTAGCTCCAGTGGCTGCTGTTGATGAAGATGAGGATGACGACGAGGATGATGAAGAAGATGATGAAGAAGACGAAGCGCGACCTTCATCTATTATAATTGGGCTTTCAACAGTGCCCCTCCCATCTCTTCTGCTCGAGGTTGAAAGGGTGACAGGAGGAGGCGAGGGTGGACCAAAAGCGCTTCTTGTGATCATTCGTAACATCAACTCATTAATATCATTGATTGGGCCGCCGACATCATCTTCATCGTCACTATCTTCATCGTAATGAGATCTCCTCAAAGCTCTTCCGACCATGGTTTCGATGAGCATATCCATCATGTCTTCTTCTCGAGGCATAATACCCATTCCAAGGTGAACCAACTGCATTAATTGACCATGTCCTCCTACAACGAATGGAAATGGTAACCCCATCGGTGATGAATGACGATACTGATCAGCTTGTGATTTATTTCTGACTTTCACTTGAGCATCTTGAGGGGGTTTCCTAGGTCTTCCACGTTTCTTTTTGGGTTTGCCATCGGGTCCAAGTTCGACAGGTACAGTCAAGGGAGCCTTATGTTTTTTATCAATATGATTAAATTTGACTTTACAGAGAGGACATGTATTTTCTGTTTTGGACCAATTTTGGATGCATGTGAAACAAAAAGAATGAGTACACACTAGGTACCCAAAACAATTACTTTTCTCCGACATACAAATAACACATTCGTCTTCAACATCAGGACCCCATTCAGTAACGAGAGGATCGGAATCCACTTTAGAAGTTGCTTCTGTAGGTAATTCTTTCGGAATAGTTGCCATTGTAACTGATGAAGACGATGAAGAGGAAGATAATGGTTTTCCTGACAACGAAGCTCCTACCTTCGAGGAAGATCGTGTCTTTGAGCTCTGAGCAATGAATAGTTCGAGAACGAACAATATGTGAAACATCATAAAATGAATAAGAAGTGAAATGAGAATATGTAGAAATTAATTCTCACCTTTGGTGGCATGTCCCTTACTTATATTTCGAAATTACAAGTTGAATTGTCAATTGGTGATCTAGAAGATAGAAAAACAGCGTGAAAATGTTTATCTGTCTATAGTTTCAGTTTTCCAAGAGTCGGATCAGAGAGCTTCTTGAGGATGATCACCAAATCTTGAACAAGTTGATATTCTTCTCCCTCTCTGGCAAATGATTATTGTAACATTCAACCCTGACATGAAATTAAAGTTCCTGACATGCCCATAACTGAGAAAATGATAAGAAAAAATGTAAGTACTCTCTGCTGTGACTTCTTCCCACGTTGAAAATGAAGAAAAAAATCCCAAAATCCAATTTTTATCCAATTTTTATGCGAGGAGAGAGCAGAGGAGAGAGCAGCATAGCATTAGCAGCAGCCAGCAATCATAATCATCACATACACACTGGTTCAAGTAGGTACCACACCGTTCCTCGTAACGTATCATTGTAGAATTGTAGCTCGTACATAGGCTTGGAATAGTACCTACACAGTACATAGCACAGAGAGTGGTACGTGCAACACAGTATTTTAGCACCTAACAACACACAACAGCCGATGAAGGGGTGAAGAGTGACTTTCGTTGCAGATAGAAGATCATTTATAGTCCTCCTACCTGCAACCCATCTGCGCAAACCCTTTTGTCACGGACTTAAGAGGAATTAGCGTAGAAGGACAAAAGTTAATTAGATGCAATCGTCCTTTCCAATGTTCTTTCTTTCGATTGTTTTAATTGTCGCTCGTCTATGTCGTGCTCTACAATATCATGGAATTCTATGCAAACATATCAGGATTCGCCCTTCCATGCGAAAAGATGAGATTCACTTAAGGAAAATGACGGAATTAACTTCGTCTCAGGATAGTCTATCTCGACGTAGACCTCGATATTCTGGCAAATATCCCAGGAAATACTCAGAGAAGTACAAAGAAATCCGCGGAGATGAAGCGGTCTCGCATCGAGTAATCGAGAAGGGTGGAACTCCTGCAGGGACACATGTTCCAATAATGTTAAAACAATGTTTAGATCATATGCATTTGCCTCTTGTTACAAATTCTACAACTTCCTCGTCATCTCGATCGCGTCCTGTAACAGTAGACTGCACTTTAGGTTACGGTGGTCACACGCAAGAGATTATGAGAAGAGTATTAGCAGCAGGGGGTGAGCATATATGTATCGATCAGGATGAAATTGAAATTAAAAAAACAGAGAAGAGAATGCGAAGATTTATTGTAGATAAAATCAGTGATGTTGAACGTAGAGAAAAAGCTCTTAAAAATCTTACCTTCGTCAACAAGAATTTTAAAGATATTGAAGAGATAGCGAAAGAAAAGGGAATCATGGGTGAGGTGACAGGTATCCTTGCTGATTTAGGCTTTTCAAGCATGCAAATTGATGATTCTTGTAGAGGATTCACGTATAAGACGGAGGGACCGTTGGATATGCGTATGTGTAGGAGCGACAATAGACCTACCGCGTCAGAGTTGCTTACAAACCTTAAAAGCGCAGATGAACTGGCCGAAATTTTGGAAATAAATTCAGATGAGCCTTATGCAAAGGAGATTGGTAATTTAGTTTTATTCATGATTTGTTATTACCTTGCTGCTGATGCGCAATGACGAGCTATTTTTTTATTACCGACGTTATGAGCATGTTCTCAACATTTTCTCTGATGACGCGAAACATCTCTAGCTCCTGAGCGCTTGTTTATACTGAATTTTTAGTCTTTTTTCTAGTTCAAAAGATTCTATCTCTGTGCTGATCTTGATTTTCTATTTCTCATGATTCAACATCTTGGCGATTCGTCTCTCAAGCGGAGGTCATCATGAAAAATGTTCCTTTGCAGACGACGACGGAGCTTGCAAAATGTATTCGCGATGGGTGCGATAAAGCTCATAAGGACAGATGCTTGTTATCACCGCAGAGACAAGATTATAACGCCGCCATCGCAAGGTAACGCCTTTTCTATTTTGTGTCCTACTCTTTCTTTTTGCTTTCTTGTATAACCTCAACGGACGCCTTCCTGGACTTGTTCGACACTTGTTGAGCAATCAACTCGTCGCTCAATCAATCAGTGAAGCAAAGTATTCTAATATGATTTTAATTTTTTTGCTATTTATCTACGTCAGAACGATGCAAGCGATTCGAATTCAAGTAAACGGCGAATTTGAAGCGTTAGAAACTCTTCTAAACGCGTTGCCGACTGTTTTGGCTAAAGGTGGCTCTGCTGTCTTTTTGACGTTTCACAGTGGAGAAGATCGACGAGTGAAGAAATCGTTCAAGTCATTGTATAGGGAAGGAATATACTCGTCATGGTCACGGGATGTTTTGATCGCGTCGAAGGAGGAGCGAAGAGCTAATTCGCGTTCGAAATGTGCGAAGTTAAGATGGGCGATTAAAGCTTGACTGCTCCATTGGCTATGAGCTATGAATTATGAGAAGCCCGAAAATACAAATTAGCGAAATGTGCAATGGCTTAGTGTGACATTAGAATTGGAATTAGAACTTGGAATTAAAAGTAGAAGTAATAATCACAGCTTTCAGTTTTCAGTGTGTGTACTTCGAAGTAGTAAGAAGAGTAATAAACTCCTTGTAATGACTGTAACTTGTTAGTGTTGTGTTAGTGTAGTAACTTGGTAACTTGTACTACTTGAAGCTTGAAGTAGTACTAGCGCTCAAACTTAAACTAGAAGTACATGCTTCTATATATATATATACTTCTAGACTATATACAGTACATATACTCTAACTCTAAATGATTAATGATTACAATAATTACTGAGCTCTGAGCTACTTCTAGCTTCTAGCTTCTAGCTTCTAGTCTTCTAGTACATGAAGATGAAGTAATAAATAGAAGAAGAATAAGAATAATAGGTAGAAGTAAGAACTAATTCTACATTCTACTCCATATGTTCATATTCATATGACTGCCTACAACTACAACCACCAAAAAAGCAACAACTATGTACAGTACAAGTACAAGCTAGGTACAAGCTACAAGCTACAAGCTACAAGAACTTACTGTACTAATACTAATACTAATACTAATACTAATTTTGATTCATTTGTTTCTTTCGTTGTCTTACGATTAGCTAGCTCATCTATTATTTAATACTAATACTTACGATTAGCTAGATCATATTTTAATTTAATACTAATACTAATGCTAATACGGCAACTTCTACTTCTACTTCTAGCTAACTGCTAGCTGCTAGAAGCTAGGAGTACTGAAGTACTAGTCTTCCTTGCAACATTACGATTTATAAGGGAACTTCTTGAGATAAGATTCAGCGGAGGATGACATGGAAACTTCATGAATTACAGTCCACCAGTAGCTCTGTTTCAACCTTACGAACTCAAAGTCTCGTGCTCTGTAAATTGCTTCCACGTAACTTGAACGTAGCATTGATGTCGTGACAGCAGCAAAATCGTCAACTAACAACACGGGTAGTCTCCAATAACTCCTGTCTAATCCTGGAACTTTCTCTGCAATAACAACCGTGCCCATTGTTAAAAGTTCCCATGTCCTGCTGGTATCATATCCTATCCCAGGCATAGCCAGTCCGAATTTTGAAGATGCTAGCTTTGAATAATATGGGTATCTTGTCAAATATTTAGCGTTTGCATTTGGGTTAATAGATTTAATATTTACAATTTCAAAATCTTGAGGGGATATTTTTGATTTTAGTGTTTTGATGATATCAACTCTTGCCTCCCACGTCGAATCTATTGTCATAAGGAGTTTGTCTTTTTTGACTGCTCCAGTAGGTATGCGACGAACACAATCAAAAATTTGTTTTGTATTATGTGCCCATGTTGTGGGTAGGCCTCTTGGAAGAGTCATAATCTTCGGATGATTAAAATTGCTGTGTTGGTTGACGATTAACATCAAAGTTTTCGGATCATCTAAGAATTCTTGTAACAGCTCATCCCCTTCTTCCTTACAACAACTACCCTTATCTTTTGTCCTACCAATAGCGTATGAAGATAGCCAACCCCAGTCTGGATCTGTCAAACTCATAACAATAAAAGGAGTATAAATATCATCTTTTACTTCCTTCCATTCCTTCAAAAATTCTTTTCGGCTTAAAGAAATCGAACCCTTCATGTCCCCTGAAAAGAAAGAGTTGGCATTTTTGTTGATTACACTGTAACCTAATTGAATGATAGGTGCTCTATTCGCAGATGAATAATTGTATGGTGGAGGAACACGTTGATAAGAATCTGTCTTCAATCCTACTTTTCCAGATAAAGATCCAGGTGGCTGACTTTTGTGATATTGCCTATCAGTTCTTGTAATCGGTGCTAACCATCGTTCTTCATCTACAAATACATCTACTAGAAATTGATGCCTTCTAAAATTGGGATCTCCATCAAGAAAATCAAATGGAGCATCAATAACATTATTAATCTCCTTCAAAAGGACATGTTCACCTTTAGATGCTGCTATACGTGCTCTCTGCCATCTAATTATGTCTGTAGGGGCATCGAATCCAAAGGCGGACTGCGAAGGCATAGGTATATCACACCATAACGGATCGGTACAATTTTTTTGTATTTCGGGATCAATAGTTGAGGTTGATATTGTCGCCTTTGATGTTACAGTAGTTACTGATTTCTTCAAACCATTAAATGCATATCCTACATTATGGCTCATCCATGAGGTGAAACTACCACTACTTGAAGAACTACTACCACTACTACTATTCCCAAACATATTAAATCCGTTCCTATCACTATTGCTACTACTATCCCCACTTGTGGAACTACCACGGAGGACGCTACTACTGCTGCCACTACTACTAGAATTGTAGTGATGACGGGACTTGGGTGAACCTTTCATGGTGCTATCATGTATGGAAGACAATGACCATGAAGATGAAGAAGGAGACGAAAATAATGATGATGATGATGATGATGATTTAGATCCTATAGATGCAGATGGTAATGCTCCATTTATACTAGAAAAAATCGAATATGGGTTGAGATTTGGACCTCTTGTCAAGCTGATAACATATACAAGTAGAATCAATGATAAGCAAAACACAGATTGTAGCACTAAGCCTGATTCTCTAAAGATGGTAGCAAGAGTTGTGAATGTACGAGGACAGTATCCCCTACGTGCACTTTGACCATGACGTCGCGAAGCACTACCTGCCTTCTTGGGCATATTCATTTTGTGTCTCATTTTTCAAACAGCAGAGATGGGTAGATGGGCAGATGGATAGATGATTAGATGAGTAGATGGGTTGATAGGCAGAGCAGCAGATTGTTGAATGAGGGTAAGTCTTGTTTACTTGGGCATCCAAATCACTTGAAACATACCATTAGCAGCAGAGGAGCGGAACTGTGACATTGTCTCGAAGGAATCAATCTATCTACTATCAGCTGCTGCTGCTATTTATGAAGCGGTGTGCTGCATGAATTTTGAGAACAGCTTGAAAGTTTGGTTGTTTGTTGTTAGGTAGGTGTAGGTGCTGCTCCTACATCCTACCACTTGAACACTTGGTGGTACATGGAAGTACTTACTTCTAGACTTACCTACTGCTGTGTATACTTAGTAGGTGCGACGAACAGATTAAAAAATACCTACTGCTGAATTAGTGCAGGAGATACTGTCCAGTAGGTAGGTAGGTAGGTAGGTAGGTACTGTAATTTTGACACACAAGCCAAAAAAGAAGGACCAGAAAAGAGGAACAGGGTAAAGAGATAACTCGACTAATATTAATGTTAACATAACAGCGATTTACATGAAATATAACTCATAAGAACTGCTTGAAAGAGTTCTACATGAAAACATTTCACTTCTCGACTATCATGAATTTTTAGAATCAATAAAACACCCGAAAATACTTATTTTAGACAATCATTGTTGATTGTCATCGAACTATCATACATTTATCGTTTCTTCCTAAACTAGGAGCTCCTTCCAAATAGTTCTTCAGTGTATCATCTGTGTGATATGTAAAAAACTCCCCGAAGTATACTTTATTTGCCGTTGTCGCCTGTAAAGTTGATCGTTCTGCCATCAACGCTTGGAGGATGCCCTTGTTGTTTACACCAGAAGAAGGATCCACATTTATCATGGAACATCTTTGACATGGACCCTGTGATCTAAGATAGACTTTCGATATATCATCACCCCTTTTGTTTTGATGTAATATCATAGCTTTCCAATTATGTACAAACTCGCTATTTGAATCCGAGTTCTGTAAATTTACCTTCTCCACCACTAAGCTAGGTCGGAAGATCATGTGATCAATATCTTCACCACAGATGTCCGACAACTTTACGATACTTTCCTTGGTAATCACGAGGAAAGGCTGGTCATTTTTAAATGAGTTGTTGGATGCTGTACCCGTCATCTTATGATCACTCCGCTTCGAAATCATTAGCTGACAATCTATCCCAAGAACTCTACTGAACCAAGCATTAACATCCTGAGCTTCTCGATTACTATCACAACGGCTGACAGCCTTTCTACGCCCACATATACGCACTGTCTGATCTCTTCCATATTTATCAGTGTTTAAACTTTGAACGTTTTTGTCGATCATAAGTGAATCTATTCTCACAGTTATAATATTGTCACTGTCGATATGATTGTTATCATTATTTACTGCTCTGAATGAAATTTGCTGATGAGATAAATCAATCCTTGGTGAAATTTTGACCATTTCAGGATACTTCTTTTGAGTCATTACCTGCCCTTGTTGATCAACCAATACCCAAGTTCGATCATGCAACAGTCCAGTTGGTCCTAACGGCCAATTATCCACCTCCTGACCTCCACATGATTTTATAGGATATATACATACATTTCTGATTACATATTCTTCTGAAATGGAATCATCGCTATTATAGAAAAGATCTGTTTCTCGTCGTGGTAACGACGTTTCCATTGGGTCCATCTTATTCTTAAAATCATAAAACTGCTTATTTAAAAAGCTAATAAATGAATCTATCTCCGTTTTCCTGGTCATATAACCTACGCTAATTCTCACAGCACCTGTGGGTTTCCCATCAACTACATCAGCGACAGCGCTGTGACAATGTCTCCCCTGATCCATATTGTACAAAATATCATCTGCATCAATATGAAAATGTCGTTGGCATGAACCTATATTACAAAAGCATCCAGTTCTCACCTGAAAATTTGCTGCAGCACATTTATTTCCAATTAAATTGAACCCAATTACAGTTCCATCGTATGCAAGCACATTGAATGTAACAATAGATCCCGTGACGGTATCTACTTCAGGAGAATATATTTGACAGATTAAAGCTCCATTTGAATGTTTTAATCCATTCAAACTATGTACAGTATATACTGCCAAGTTTGAAGTATACTTTTCAATCATTTTCATTCCGAATCTATCCAATGCGTCAAATCCATGTTTAAGCGCCAATATTCCATGAAAATTGAGAGTTCCATCTTCGAATGCTATATGAGGATATTCATCATTCATTTCGGGTCTCAACAGCGTAGTTTCTACAGCTGCCGCAGCAATTGTACCACCCCCAAAAAATCTTTTTTGCATCAATGGAACTAATCTTTTCTTCATTAACAACGCTCCGATCCCAGTAGGGTACCCAAACATCTTATAGAAAGAGCAGCAAATAAAATCTGGTCGAAGATGATCTGGTAATGTAGAAATATCAATCGATGAAGTGGAAGCTAGTTTGGAAGCATCCAATAGCGAGAGCCATTTACCTCTTTCAAAGTGTTTATGAGAGTTTCGTTTGATAAGAGTAGCTCTATACCTTGGATCATCCAATGTTGATTCCCCACTATTCAAACATTGCAAAAATGAACCTATTTCACGCATATCCATTTTAGCACCATTGAAATTACACTCCCCTGGATATGCAAAGAGATTGAAACGAGTAGTTGACTTGTAGTTGTAATCATCAGTCTTGTAGTCAATCTCTCCATTATGGAGATGTGTCTGTTGTGAAAGAGAAAAATTTGACGAGGGCAATACATACGCATTTGGAGCAAACTCTCTCATTCCCAGCACAGAGGTGTGAACATTTTCTGTATAACAAAGAGTTGAAGCATATCCATCAGGTATATTCCAG
>JACLAD010008660.1_pt1 | contig 17831 bp, 17 predicted proteins | sample 8027901 | NCBI WGS metagenome assembly JACLAD01 (sample SAMN15725071, study PRJNA655200) | protist metagenome | isolation source: fluorescence activated cell sorting (FACS) single amplified genomes of... | place: Spain: Blaines Bay Microbial Observatory, Mediterranean Sea | collected 2016-07-05 | reverse complement strand
GGGCGAAAAGCCGCCTTCGGGCCCGATCAGGACGGACCAGCCGCCTTGCGGCTGCCCGGCCAGCGCCTGGAGCGCCGGGGCGCCGCGCCCCTCCGCCCCGCCCCAGCGGGCCGCGTCATCATCCCCGGCCTCGTCGCAAAAGAGAACGCGCTCCGCTTCCTCCAGCGCCGCGCTCAGGGGCTTCGGCTCTTCGACCACCGGCACGCTCAGCCGCTCGCACTGCTCTGCAGCCTCGATCGCGATGGCGGTCAGCCGGTCGGTCTTCACTCGCTCGGACTGCGTCCGTTCGGTGATGACGGGAACGAAGCGGCGCACGCCGAGCTCCGTGCCCTTCTGGATGACGAGGTCGGTCGGGCCCTTCTTGAGCGGCGCGAAAAGGAGGGTGAGGTCCGGCCCCTCCTCCTGCTCGCGCCTGCGCTCTTCGAGCGTGACTGTTCCGCCCTTGCGCGAAACCTGCGCGATCCGCCCGCGCCATTCCCCGTCCCGCCCGTTGAAGAGCAGGACCTCCGCGCCTTCGCCGAGGCGCAGCACCGTGCCGAGATAATGCGCGGCGGGCTTGGCCAGGGGCACGTCCCGCCCCTGCGCCAGATCCTCCTCGACGAAGAGCCGCGGAGCGAGTTTAGCCATTTCGGGCGCCCTCCTTGCGCCAGGGCGGGAACCGCCTGTCCGGCCCTGCGTGATAGAGGCAGAGGCGATTGCCCGCAGGATCCCGGAACCAGACCTCGCGCCAGCGCCAGCTCTTGTCTTCCGGGGCGCCCTCGAACGGAACGCCTGCTGCGCTCAGCTCCTCGAACCGGGCGACCACGTCCTCGGTCTCGAAATAGAGCGCCGGTCCGTCTCCTGCCGGGCGCGACCCCAGATGCAGGGAAAGCGTGGTCGACCCCGAGGGCAGCTCGAAGCGCGCATAGCGATCATGGGTATGCACGATCAGCCGGAGGCCGAGCCGCTCGTAGAAGGCGATCGCCGCCGCCATGTCGTCGACCGTGAGAGTGACCTGATTGAGGTCCACCGCTCACCGGCCGATCAGAACGGGATGTCGTCGTCGAGGTCGAAGTCGGCCCCGCCGCCGCCGCCGCCGCCATAGCCGCCGCGGTCGTCCTGCGGGCCGCCGGATATCTGCTGGCCATAGCCGCCGCCCATGCGGTCACCGCCGCCGCCGCCTTCGCCGCGGCCGTCCAGCATGGTCAGCTCGGAGCGGTAGGGGCGCAGCACGACCTCGGTCGTGTAGCGGTCCTGGCCGTTCTGGTCCTGCCATTTGCGCGTCTCGAGCTGGCCCTCGATGTAAACCTTCGAGCCCTTCTTGAGATAGTTCTGCGCAACCCGCACCAGCGGCTCGGAGAAGATGGCCACGCGGTGCCATTCGGTCCGCTCGCGCCGTTCGCCGGACTGCTTGTCCTTCCAGCTCTCGGACGTGGCGAGCGACAGGTTGCAGACCTGCCCGCCATTGTTGAACGAGCGGACCTCGGGGTCCTGGCCGAGATTGCCGATCAGGATGACCTTGTTGACGCTGCCTGCCATCAGGAGCCTCCGAATGCTGTTGTTCCAGGCGAACAGGCTAGGCCGCCGAAAGCGATTCCTAACACCGAGTTATTCACAGGAATGTTCTATTCCTGTTCCTGACGGGTTGCAAGGCGCCTGCCCGATGGCAAGGCGCTGACTGAGGACACTACAATGCCTCCAGATCCGGCCCGCGCCGTCCGCCCATCCACGCTTCCTTGAACAGCGCCCGCGCATAGCGCGCCGCGGCCCTGTCGCCGCTGGCCTTGTAGGTCTCGTGCAGGCCCGCCAGCGCCCAGGCATTGTTCGGCGACTCCGCGAGGGAGGCGAGGAAGAGGCGCTCGGCGCGTTCGTGCTGTCCCGCTTTCAGGACCATGGCGGCGAGCGTCTGCTTGGCAGGATAGTACCAGTAGGGCGGCTCCATATAAGGCAGGCTCTCCTGAAGCTCGACGGCCTCCTCCATCAGCGGGATCGCCGCGTCGTAGTCGCCGCCTGCGGCATGGGCGCGGGCCTTCACCGTCAGCTCGGCGATGCGCAGGATGTCGGGCGCCGGCACGTCGGCGTCGATCAGCGCGCGGGTTTCCGGCCGTCCGGCCAGCGCGGCGATCTTGCGCGCCTCGGCCATCGCCTTCTCCGGCTCGCCCGAGCGGGCGAAGCCCTCGCCTCTCGCATAGTGCCAGGCGCCCTTGACCAAGGGCGCTGCGTCGCCCGGATCCTCGAGCGCGAGCATGTCCTGCGGGTCGCCGAACTGGACGACAGCGAAAATCGGGGCCGCCTTGATCGGCTGGGCCAGCGGTATCGTCGCCGCCATCTCGATGGGCACGACGGCGTCGAGCTTCTCCGCCATCTTCATGCCGTCCTTCTTCGCGCCCGCCATCTGGGCGGAGGTCAGGGCGAAGTGGACGTTGTGGGGATAGTAGCCATAGGCGTAGAGGTCGCCGACATCGGTCGCGGCCATATAGGCCTCGTCCGCCGCCACAGCGTCGATATTGCGGTCGAGCGACTGCTCCCACCGTCCAAGCCGATAGTAGATATGCGTCGGCATGTGGACGAGGTGGCCGAGATCGGTCGCGAGTTCGGCCAGCCGGTCGGCATGCCCCGCCGCGCGGTCGGGATCGGTCGAGGCCTCGACCGTGTGGATGTAGAGATGGATCGCCGGGGTGTAGTCGGGATTGCGCGCCAGCACCGTTTCGAGAAGTTCGAGCGTGCGCGCGGTCCGTCCCTTCGGCTCCCGTCCGTTCGCGGACCAGTAGTCCCAGGGCTGGGTGTCCATGTTCGCCTCCGCGGCGAGCACGGCGATCAGATCGTCTTCCGGATAGGCTCTCGCGACCCGGTCCATAGCCTCGGCATAGGCGCCGTCGAGCGGCGCCCTCTCCGCCGCCGGGTCCTCGGCATAGCGGGTGGCGAGCGCGGCGATCAGCTGGCGCTCCTTCTCGGTGGCGCCGCTCGCCAGGCGCTCGGCCTCCTGCAGGGCGGCATGGGCCCGCTCGCCGTCCTCGGGCGGCATCTGCGCATTGATATGCGGGCCGAGCGCCAGCGCCTCGCCCCAATAGCACATGGCGCAGCCCGGATCGGCTTCCTGCGCCGCGCGGAAGGCCTGGATCGCCTCGCCGTGGTTGAAGCCGATCATATAAGCGAGGCCGAGATCGAAGCCCTCCTGGGCCACCTCGTGTCCCGTCGTGATCTCATAGGCCAGCGGTTCGATCGTGTCCGGCCGCAGCGACGCCACGGCCGGCTTCGCCTCCTCGTCGCCGGCATAGGCGCGGGCCATGCGCAGGAAATAGGCCTGTCGCTTGGCGATGCCGTCCGGGCCGCACAGGCTCTTGGCGGTCAGGACGGGCGGCAGGAACGGCACGGCCTCGGCGCTGCGCCTCTCGGCCGACACGCCAAGCGCGGCGAGCGCCATCGCGCCGCCGCTCAACAGCAGTTTCCCCTTCATCTCTCTCCCCATCGGTCGGCGCGCCGCCCAGCCAGGTGCGGCACGCGAACCCCCCGCACAGGCGGATTCGAACCGGATCCACCTTTCGTCAAATCAATTGCGCAGCCGAATCGTTCCCCAGTTGTTCTCCTTCACCCGATCCGCTAGGCGCCTACATCCCGGCCTTACGCGGAGGGTCCCTTTGTCGCTCAAGAACATCACCGTCACCGGCGCGCGCGAGCATAATCTCAAGAACATCGACGTGTCGCTGCCGCGCGACGCGCTGGTGGTGGTCACGGGCCTGTCGGGCTCTGGCAAGTCCTCGCTCGCCTTCGACACGATCTATGCCGAGGGTCAGCGGCGCTATGTCGAAAGCCTGTCCGCCTATGCCCGCCAGTTCCTGGAGCTGATGCAGAAGCCGGATGTCGATCAGATCGAGGGCCTCTCCCCGGCCATCTCCATCGAGCAGAAGACGACGTCCAAGAACCCCCGCTCGACCGTCGCGACGGTGACCGAGATCTACGACTATATGCGCCTCCTCTGGGCGCGGGTGGGCGTGCCCTACTCTCCCGTCACCGGAGAGCCCATCGCCTCGCAGACCGTCTCGGAGATGGTCGACCGGCTGATGGCCGAGGGAGAGAAGGCGCGCTTCTACCTCCTGGCGCCGATGATCCGTGGGCGGAAGGGCGAATACCGCAAGGAGCTGGCCGAGCTGATGAAGCGGGGCTTTCAGCGCGTGCGCGTGGACGGCGAATTCTACGACGTCGCCGAGGTCCCGCCGCTCGACAAGAAGCTCAAGCACGACATCGACGTCGTCGTGGACCGCGTGGTCATCAAGGAGGGGATCGAGAGCCGCCTCGCCGAGAGCTTCGAGACCGCGCTCGACCTCGCTGACGGGATCGCAGTGGCCGAGAGCGCGAGCAAGCCCGAGGATGGCGGCGCGCCGCACCGCATCACCTTCTCCGCGAAATTCGCCTGCCCCGTCTCCGGCTTCACGATCGAGGAGATCGAGCCGCGCCTCTTCTCCTTCAACTCGCCGCAGGGCGCCTGCCCCGCCTGCGACGGCCTCGGCTCCAAGAAGGTCTTCGACCCCGAGCTGGTCGTGCCCGACCCCGACGCGACCTTGCGCAAGGGCGCCATCGCCGCCTGGTCCAAGACGCAGAGCCCCTATTACACCCAGACGCTCGAAGCGCTGGGCGAGAAATACGGCTTCAAGGTCTCCGACCGCTGGCGCGACCTTGACGCGCAGCAGAAGAAGATCGTCCTCTTCGGCACGAACAGGGAAAAGGTGCGCTTCGTCTATGATGACGGGCTGCGCCAATACGACACCACCAAGAGCTTCGAAGGGGTGATCCCCAATCTCGAACGCCGCTGGCGCGAGACGGACAGCGCCTGGGTCCGCGAGGAGATGGAGAAGTTCCAGTCCTCCGCCCCCTGCGAGGCCTGCGGCGGCAAGCGCCTCAAGCCCGAAGCGCTGGCGGTGAAGATCGCCGGCGACGATATCGCCAAGGCGACGGCCCGCTCGATCCGCGACGCGGATGACTGGTTCCGCGCGCTCGACGGTCAGCTGACGGACAAGCAGAAGAGCATCGCCGAGCGGATCCTGAAGGAGATCCGCGACCGGCTGCACTTCCTCAATTCCGTCGGCCTCAGCTATCTCGGGCTGGAGCGCGCCTCCGGCACGCTGTCGGGCGGGGAAAGCCAGCGCATCCGGCTGGCGAGCCAGATCGGCTCGGGCCTGACGGGCGTCCTCTACGTCCTCGACGAGCCGTCCATCGGTCTGCACCAGCGCGACAATGAGCGCCTGCTGGAGACGCTGCGGCGCCTTCGCGACCTCGGCAATTCGGTCATCGTGGTCGAGCATGACGAGGACGCGATCCGCACCGCCGACTACGTTCTCGACATCGGCCCCGGAGCGGGCGTTCATGGCGGCGAAGTCGTCGCCTGCGGCACGCCCAAGCAGATCATGGGCAATAAGAAGTCCGTGACCGGAGATTACCTCGCGGGCCGCCGCGACGTGCCTGTGCCCGACGAGCGCCGGGTCTTCGACCCAGAGCGCGTGGTCCGGATCGAAGGCGCGTCGTCCAACAACCTACAGGACGTGACGGCGGAGTTCCCGATCGGCCTCCTGACCTGCGTCACCGGCGTATCGGGGGGCGGCAAGTCCACCCTGACGATCGAGACGCTCTACAAGGCGGCCAGCCGCAAGCTGATGAACGCCAAGCAGGTGCCGGGCCGCTATGAGAGCATCGAAGGGCTCGAGCATCTCGACAAGGTCATCGACATCGACCAGTCGCCCATTGGCCGCACGCCGCGCTCGAACCCCGCGACCTATACCGGCGCCTTCGGCCCGATCCGGGAATGGTTCGCAGGCCTGCCCGAGGCGAAGGCCCGCGGCTACAAGCCCGGCCGCTTCTCCTTCAACGTGAAGGGCGGCCGCTGCGAGGCCTGCCAGGGCGACGGCGTCCTCAAGATCGAGATGCACTTCCTGCCCGACGTCTACGTCACCTGCGACGTCTGCAAGGGCAAGCGCTACAACCGCGAGACGCTGGAGGTCGAGTTCAAGGGCCGCTCCATCGCGGACGTGCTCGACATGACCGTGGAAGAGGCGGCCGAGTTCTTCTCCGCTGTGCCGTCCATCCGCAACAAGATGAAGACGCTCTGCCGCGTCGGCCTCGGCTATGTGAAGGTCGGCCAGCAGGCGACGACCCTATCGGGCGGCGAGGCGCAGCGGGTGAAGCTCGCAAAAGAGCTCTCCCGCCAAGCGACCGGCCGCACGCTCTACATCCTCGACGAACCCACGACGGGCCTGCATTTCGAAGACGTCCGCAAGCTGATGGAAGTGATCCAGGAGCTCGCCGATGCCGGGAATACGGTGGTGGTGATCGAGCACAATCTCGACGTCATCAAGCAGGCCGACTGGCTGATCGATATCGGCCCCGAAGGCGGAGACGGCGGCGGCCGCATCGTCGCCACCGGCACGCCGGAGGATGTCGCGGACAATCAGGACAGCCACACCGGCCGCTTTCTCAAGGAAACGCTGGAGCGCTACGACGCACACGAGGCGGAACGGGCGAAGCGCAAGAAGAACGGGAAGCGGTTGGCGGCGTGATGGGTGCAGTCGGACGGCGCTGGCGCTACCTATCTCTACTACGCTGGATTAGAGCCTTTCCTACTGGCGTACTTTGGGTAAGAGCTCTCGAGGCCAGCGCGGCAGGCAATCCTGCACTCGCGCTCGATCGTCTCCGCCGGATACGGTATCTCGGCGGCTTGGGCATAGAGGTGGATCTTCTAAAGGCGGCAAGCCTGTTGGAACTGACGCAATCGGAGCAGTCTCTAGCAGTCGCGTCCGATGCTCGCCGCCGACTAATCAAGTTGCGGAAGAGCCGTTCGAGCGATCACATTTATCTGCGAGCATATGCTGAATGGATGATCGCACGATGCCAGAAACAGTTGCCTAAACTTCATGGTTCTGTACTCAGAGGGTATGAAGTTGTTCGGTTCGACGAGATCGAACTCGATAATGTGAGCAAGGCTCATCTCCGGAACTTTCCACTGCGCATCCATCCGCGCTGGCGCGAACCAGATTGAAACGAGTAGTTTCATCAGAGGTCTCCTAACTTCCTTCGATAAGGCATTATTCATTCGTCCTCCGGGTCTAGCCACGCCACATCAGCGGCATGACCGCTCTTTCCCGCCGCACCTTCCTTGCGGGCGCCGCCGCGACCGGCGCCCTCTTCCGGCCGAGCGCGGCGCAGCAGGCCGAACCCTTCGCCGCCGCGCTGGAAGAGGCCGCCTCGCTCGGCCAGCTCAACGCGCTGATCATCGCGCGCGAGGGCGAGGAGGTCGCGGCGCGGGTCTATGACGGCCCCGGCCTCGATACGCCGGTGAACATCAAGAGCGCCTCGAAATCCGTGCTCTCTGCCCTTGCCGGCATCGCCATCGCGCAAGGCGAGGTGCCCGGCGTGGAGGCCCGGCTGCTTCCCCTCCTCGCCGATCGCGCACCTGCGGATATCGAGCCCCGCGCGAGCGAGATCACGCTCGAGGACCTCCTCACCATGCGGGCGGGGCTCGCCTCGACCTCGGGGCGGGAATACGGACCCTGGGTCGTCTCTGACGACTGGACCGCCTATGCGCTGCGCCGGCCCTTCGTGGCGGAGCCGGGCGGCAGGATGATCTACTCGACCGGCACCTCCCACCTCCTCGCCGCCGCGCTGACCGAGGCGACGGGGCGGTCTCTCCTCGCCCTCGCCCGCGACTGGCTCGGCGAGCCCTTGCGGATCGAGGTGCCGCCTTGGACCCGCGCGCCGGAGGGCATCTATATGGGCGGGAACAACATGGCGCTCTCTCCGCGCGGCCTTCTCGCCTTCGGCGAGCTCTACCGCCGCGGCGGGACCTATGGCGGCCAGCGCGTGCTGCGCGAGGACTGGATCGAGGCGAGCTGGACGCCGCGGGTGCGCTCGACCTGGTCGGGCGGCGCTTACGGCTATGGCTGGTGGATCGGCAGCGCAGGGGGACACCGTATCTACTATGCCTGGGGCTATGGCGGGCAGATGGTCTATGTCATCCCGGATCTCGGGCTCACCGCCGTCATGACCTCCGATCCGAATGCGCGCGGCGTGGACGGACACGTACAGGCCCTACACCGCCTCGTCGCGCGGCGCATCGTGCCTGCTGTCTGAGCGCCCCCTGTAACTCCGCGCCCGCCGCGTCTATGTCCCGGCCATGAGCACGATCCATATCATCGGCGGCGGCCTCGCCGGGTCCGAAGCCGCCTGGCAGGCGGCCGAAGCGGGCGCAGACGTCATCCTTCACGAGATGCGCGGCGTGCGCTCGACAGAGGCGCACCATACCGACCAGCTGGCGGAGCTCGTCTGCTCGAACTCCTTCCGCTCGGACGATGCCGAGAACAATGCGGTGGGCCTGCTGCACGAGGAGATGCGGCGCGCGAATTCGCTGATCCTGCGCTGCGCGGATGCGAACAAGGTGCCGGCCGGCGGCGCGCTGGCCGTGGACCGCGACGGCTTCTCCGGCGCGGTGACGGCGGCGATCGAGAGCCACCCGCGCATCACCATTCGGCGCGAAGAGATCGAGGGCCTGCCGCCCGAAGAGTGGGAGAATGTCGTCGTCGCGACCGGCCCCCTCACCTCCGCCCCGCTCGCAGAAGCGATCCAGGCGCTGACCGGCGAGGAGGAGCTGGCTTTCTTCGACGCCATCGCGCCGGTCATCTACAAGGACACGATCGATTTCGGCACCGCGTGGTACCAGTCGCGCTATGACAAGCCGGGGCCAGGCGGCACGGGCAAGGACTATATCAACCTGCCCTTCTCCGAAGAGGAGTATGAGCGTTTCCTCGACGCGCTGCTCGCCGCCGAGACGACCGAGTTCAAGGACTGGGAGAAGGACACGCCCTATTTCGAAGGCTGCCTGCCGGTCGAGGTGATGGCGAGCCGCGGGCGCGAGACCCTGCGCTTCGGGCCGATGAAGCCGGTCGGCCTGACCGATCCGCGCACCGGACGGCGGCCGCATGCCGTCCTCCAGCTGCGCCAGGACAATGCGCTCGGCACGCTCTACAACATGGTCGGCTTCCAGACGAAGATGAAATACGGCCAGCAGACCGAGGTCTTCCGCCTGATCCCGGGCCTCGAGAATGCGCGCTTCGCGCGGCTGGGCGGCATTCACCGGAACACCTTCCTGAACTCCCCACGGCTCCTCGACCGGGAGCTGCGGATGAAGGCGCGGCCGAATTTGCGCTTCGCAGGGCAGATCACGGGCGTCGAAGGCTATCTCGAAAGCGCCGCCATGGGCCTGCTCGCAGGCCGCTTCGCGGCGGCGCAGGGGCGCGGCGAGGAAGCGAGCCTGCCCCCGCGCACGACGGCGCTCGGCGCGCTGCACTTCCACATCACCGAAGGCCATGTCGATGGCGGCAAGGGCAGCTTCCAGCCGATGAACGTCAATTTCGGCCTCTTCCCGGACATGCCCGCCCCGACGCGCGATGCCGAGGGCAACCGCATCAAGGGCAAGGAAAAAGGCCGCGCGCGCAAGCGGTTGATCACGGCGCGGGCGCTCGAGGATCTCGGCGAATGGCTCGGAGAGGCTCGGCAGGCGGCGTAGAGCCAGTGTTCCCATCTGTGGAAAACTTGGAACAGATGCGAAACATCTCTTGACCGTTCTCTAGATGTTCTGCATGATTCAGGTCATGCAGACCTCGATGACATTCGCCGTGGACAACCGCCTGCCGGAGATCCTGGACCGCCTGCGGACGGTCTATCCCGCGCGGGTGACGCCGCTGACCGATCCGCTGAGCCAGCTGGTCTTCGCCGTCATCGCGGAACATGCCGCGCCCTCGGTCGGTCTCGCCGTCTATAACCGGGTCAAGGCAACCTTCCCGCGCTGGTCCGATCTGCGCGATGCGACGCCCGAGCGTGTGGCGAAGCTGCTCGTCGGCGTGCCCGGCGCCCCGGCCAAGGCCGAAGCGCTGCCCGAAATGCTGCGCCTCATCGAGGACGAGCGCGGCGTGATCGAACTCGACTTCCTGCGGCGCCTCGGCACCGATGCGGCCAGCCGCTGGCTCGAACGCCTGCCCAGCGTGACCGCCGAAATCGCGGCGGCCGTTCTCAGCTTCTCCGACCTGCGCCGTCCCGTGCCCGTCGTGGGCCGGGAAAGCGCCCGGCCGCTGCGCCGGCTCGGGCTCGCGCCGGCCTCTGCGCCCATGTCCGCCCTGCCCCGCCACCTGGCGGAGAAGGCGCCTTCGGATTGGGGCGCGGACGAGTTCGGGGATCTCGGGCGCGGGCTGACCCGCCTCGCGCGGGCGGCCTGCGCCGATGGACGCCCTGCTTGCGGCGGCTGCGCGCTCAGGGATCTCTGCCCTTCGGCGAACAGGAACTCGGGCGACGTCTTAACCTTTCCGGGCCGGAAGGCGGCGTCGGCTAAAGCCGCCCGGTCAGCATAGCCCTGAAATAGCGCCACCGCTTGGCAAGCCCGCTCAGCGGCCTGCCGCGGGCATAGGCGGGGGCCAGCGCGAAAGGCAGGGCAGCGGGCATGAGCGCTGCGTCGAGGCCGCGCAGGTCAGGGCGGACCTGCCGCACCTCCTCCAGCATCGCGCTGTCGGCCATCTCGGCGCCCGCGACCAGATCGGCGAGGCGCGGCTGCCCGCGCCCCTGACGCGGCGCTCCCTGATGACCGCGCGCCTGACGAGCCCGGCAGGTGGCATGAAGGGCGGCGGCGCGGCCCAGGTTCTCCGCTTCGCCTCCGAGATGCAGGGCGAGCGCCTCGCTGCTTCGCCCATAGAGCGGCAGGAGCAGGGCGACGGCCTCGCCCGCCGAAGACGGGCGCTCTGCGCCGAGCGCCGTTTCCGCGCCATCGACGAGCGCTTCCAGCGGAGCCCGCAGGCCGGGCGTTTGGCCGAAGGCGGCGTCGAGCGCCTGCGCGAGCGGATGCTTGCGCACCGGCGCGGACCCGAAGACCTCCTCGAGTGCTTCGCGCCACCACTGGAAACGGATCGCGCCGAGCATGGGTTCGGAGACCCTCGCGGGGACATTGGCGAGCTCGTCCGTCAAAGCGAGGATCGCCAGCGCGCCGCCGCGCCTGCCGTCAGGGACGTAAGGCAGGACCAGCCGCCAGTCCTCCTCCGCCGAGAGCCCGTCCAGCAGATAGCCGGCGGTCTCGGCGGGAAGAGGCGTGAAGCGGCGGGTTTCCACCTACGGCGTCGCGGCGGCCGCCTCGGCCTTCCGCTCGTCCCATTCGCGCTTCACCCCGGTGCGCAGCAGCGCTGGCGAGGCGATGAAGATCGACGAATAGGTACCGATGACGATGCCCCAGATCATCGCGAAGCTGAAGCCGCGCAGGACATCGCCGCCGAACAGGAACAGGCTGCCGAGCGCCAGGAGCGTCGTGAGCGACGTCATGATCGTGCGCGCCAAGGTCTGGTTGATCGAAAGGTCGATCACCTCGGCCAGCGGCTTGCGCTTGAATTTGCGCAGGTTCTCCCGGACCCGGTCATAGACGACCACCGTGTCGTTCATCGAATAGCCGACAATGGTCAGGAGCGCCGCGATGATGGACAGGGTGAAGTCGAGCTGGGTCAGGGCGAACATGCCGATCGTCAGGATGACGTCGTGCACGAGCGCCAGAATGGCCCCGAGGCTGAACTGCCACTCGAAGCGGAACCAGATATAGACCAGCATCATGGTGATCGCCACGACCAGCGCCGTCACCCCGCGCTCGACCAGCTCGCCGGACACGGTCGGTCCGACGACGTCGACGCGGCGATAGCTGATATCGGCGCCGAGGACCTCTGCGAGCGTGCCGCGCACCTGTTGCGCGACCCGCTGTTGCGCGAGTTCCGCCGCCCGGTCGGGATCGGCGGCCTGCAGCTCGTCCGGCGCGAGCTGCCCTTCGGTCGGAACGGCGTCCGGGCTGACCGGCTGCTCCTCGACGAAGACGACGATGCCTTCTGCTTCGTCGCCGAGGCCGCCGCCGATATTCTGGACCCGGACATCGCCGAGGCCGAGCGCGTCGACCGCCGAGCGGACCTCGGTCAGGTCGCTCGCGGTGAACTCCGCTCCCGGCGCGGGACCGACCTCGACCGTGACGCCGCCGCGGAAGTCGATGCCGAAGTTCAGGCCGAGCAGGAAGAAGGCCGCGACCGACGCGAGGATGGCGACGAGCGACCCGATCTGCGCAGCGGTGGCGAAGCGCGTGAACGGGATATGCGTGTCGTCGGGGATGAGACTGAAAGCCATGTTTCTGTCCTCAGATCGCGAGCGTCTTGGGCCGGCGCGACAGCACGAAGCCGCCTGCCAGAACCCGCGTCAGGATGAAGGCCGTGAAGACCGAGGTGACGACGCCGATGCCGAGCGTGACGGCGAAGCCGCGCACCGGGCCGGAGCCGAGCTGGAACATGATCAAGGCCGCGATCAGCGTGGTCAGGTTCGCATCGAAGATGGCCGACCAGGCGTGCCTGTAGCCCGCCTCGACCGCGACGACCGGCTTCTTGCCCGTCCTCAGCTCCTCGCGGATACGCTCGAAGATGAGAACGTTGGCGTCGACCGCCATGCCGATCGTCAAAACGATGCCGGCGATGCCGGGCAGGGTCAGCGTCGCGCCGAGCATGGACAGCGCGCCCGCGATCAGCAGGACGTTCGCCAGCAGGGCGATATCGGCGTAGAGGCCGAAGCGGCCGTAATAGATCGCGATGAAGACGATCACGGCCGAGAAGCCGACGATCAGCGCGATCGTGCCCGCACGCACGGAGTCCGCCCCCAGATCGGCCCCGACCGAGCGCTGCTCGATCACCGTCAGCGGCGCTGGCAGCGCGCCCGAACGGATCAGGATCGACAGTTCCGTCGCCTCTTCGGGCGAGAACCGTCCGGTGATGCGGCCCGAGCCGCCGGTGATCGGCGACTGGATCGTGGGCGCCGAGATGATCTGCTCGTCGAGCAGAATGGCGAAGCGCCGTCCGATGTTGTCGCGCGTCACCTCCGCGAAGCGGCGCGCGCCGCGGCCATCGAAGGCGAAGTTCACCTGAAAGCCGCCGCTCTCCTGATCGGGCGAGGCGCTGGCATCGGTCACCATGTCGCCGGTCACGTCAGCGGCCTCGTAGATAACGAGGTCATAGCCGCCATCGGCAAGAGGATAGACCGCGCGGCGCGGCGGGATCGGCCCCGCCGGATCGGCCGTGTCGTCCACCATGTGGAAGCTGAGCTGACCGGTCCTGGCGATGACCGATTTGAGCGCTTCGGGGTCGTCATCGCCGGGCACCTGCACGACGAGGCGCCCTTCGCCCTGCCGCGCGATCGCGGGTTCGGTCGTCCCCAGGCTGTCGATCCTCCGGCGCACCACCTCGATAGAGTCCGTGACCGCCGAGTCGGTGTAGAAGGCGCGGGCTTCGTCGGTCAGGCTGACGGCCAGGCGTTGATCGCCGAGCCGCTCGACCTGGATGTCGCGTCCCGTGCCGCCGATCCCGCCGATCCCGCCGCCGAGCGGGCCGGCAAGCTGGCGCAGGCGCCGCTCGGCCCGCTCGAGATCGGAAGGATTGTTGATCCGCACGGTCAGCTGGTCACCGGCGATCCGCAGATTGCCGAACTGCACGCGCCCCTCCGCCGAACGGTCGCGCAGCGCACGCCGCACATCGGAGGTCAGGCTCTGGAGACGGTCATCGAGAACCTTCTCCGTGTCGACCTCGAGCAGGAGGTAGGACCCCCCTTGCAGGTCGAGGCCGAGCGTCACGCGGCTTTCGGGAAAGCCCCAGGGCGCCTCGCCCTTGGCCGTGAAGTTCGGCACGGTGAAATAGGCGCCGAGCGCCACGAGGAAGATGATGAAGCCGATCTGCCAGCGATTGAACTGCAGCATCGGGTCAGGCCTTGTCCTTGGCCTTCACCTCGGCCGGCTTGGTCCGCGACCGCACATCGGTCAGGGTCTGCTTGACCACGGTGACCTGCACGCCCTCGGCGATCTCGACGGTGCATTCGTCACCCTCGCCCGAGCGGGTCACCTTGCCCAGTATGCCGCCTGCGGTGACGACCTGATCGCCGCGCTTCACGCCCGCGACCATTTCGCTGTGGCGCTTGCGGGCCTGCTGCTGCGGACGGATCAGGAGGAAGTAAAAGACCACCGCCATCAGCAAGAAGGGAATGAGCGAGGCGAAGAAACCGGGCTGCGCGGCGGCGTCCTGCGCGTAGGCGGGCGTGATGAACATGAAGGCTCCGGCGAATGGCGTTCGGATCGAATGAGTGCGCGACACGTAGGGTCCCGCATGACGCGGCGCTATAGCCCCCTTGCCGAAGTGCTCGCAAGGCTGTGAGAAATGAGAGGCCAAGTTGCCGAAGCCGCCCTCGCGCGCCTACACCGCCACCATGCAGATTTCGTCTTCCGTTCTCGACCTCATCGGCAACACGCCGCTCCTCAAGCTTCGCCGCGCCTCCGAGGAGACAGGCTGCACGATCCTGGGCAAATGCGAGTTCCTGAACCCCGGCCAGTCGGTCAAGGACCGCGCCGCTCTCGGCATCGTCGAGGCGGCGGAGGCGTCCGGTGAACTCAAGCCCGGCGGCACCATCGTCGAGGGGACGGCCGGCAATACCGGTATCGGCCTTTGCATGGTCGCCAAGGCGAAGGGCTATCGCGTCAAGATCGTCATCCCGCGCACGCAGAGCCAGGAGAAGAAGGACGCGATCCGGCTTCTCGGCGGCGAGCTGATCGAGGTGGATGCGGTGCCCTATGCGAACCCGAACAACTACGTGCACTATTCGCGCAGGCTCGCCGAAGAGACCGAGAACGCCGTCTGGGCGAACCAGTTCGACAACACGGCGAACCGCGATGCCCATTACAAGGCGACGGGCCCGGAGATCTGGGACCAGACGGACGGCAAGGTCGACGGCTTCACCTGCGCGGTCGGCTCCGGCGGCACGCTGGGCGGGGTCGCTCTGGCGCTCAAGGAGCGGTCGAAGGACGTGAAGATCGCCCTGACCGACCCTTACGGCGCCAAGCTCTTTTCCTGGGTGAAGACCGGCGAGCTGGAGACGGAAGGCAATTCGATCATGGAGGGCATCGGCCAGGGCCGCGTGACCGAGAACCTCAAGGATCTGAAAATCGACGAGGCCTATCGCGCGACCGATGCGGAGGCGCTCGAAATCCTCTTCGCGCTGACGGAGGAAGAGGGCCTGTGCCTTGGCGGCTCGGCCGGAATCAATATCGCGGGCGCGAAGAAGCTGGCGCGCGATCTCGGCCCCGGCAGCACGGTGGTCACCGTTCTTTGCGACTACGGGAATCGCTACCAGTCCAAGCTCTACAACCCCGACTGGCTGCGCGAAAAGGGCCTGCCCGTGCCGCGGTGGCTCGCGCAGTGAGACGCCTCGCCCTCCTCTTCCTGCTCGCGGCCTGTGGTGGCGAGCCGGAGGTCACGCTGACCGAGGCGATGAGCGAGAGCGCCTGCGGCGTGGAGGCCGAATGCATCGGGCGCGAAGTGATCGGCTTCGTCGCCGAGCGCTGCGAGCCGATCGCCGCGCCGTGCCTCGAGACGCAGGGTTTCGAATGCGAGGCCTGGGAGCCGGATGGCTGCGGCTATGTCGTGCGGCGCATGAATCCCGCACGCGGAGAGCCCGATCTGATCGTTCTGACCGTCTGGCCCGAAAGCCGGACAAGCCGCCCCCGGATCGAAGTCTCCCTCGGGCATACGGACATCCGCTCCGCTGACGACGACGACTTCATATGAGCGAGTTTCCGGCGCCGGTGCGGGAGCGCCACGAGGTCACGATCACCTATCTCGAAGCGCGCCAGCCGCCGCGCCTGCCGCCGCCGCCGCGCCCGGCCGTGCCGACCGCGATGATGCGGGCGCAGAAACCGCCGCTCGGATTCTACCGCTATCTCTTCGACGCGGTCGGGGGCCCGCACCGCTGGGTCAGCCGCCGCTACATGGCGGATGAAGAGCTTCTGGACATCATTCATGACGACCGCGTCGTCCTCTATGTTCTCTACAAGGAAGGATGGCCGGCAGGCATGGCGGAGGTCGACTGGCGCAACAGGCCCGATGCCGATTTCAAGTTCTTCGGCCTTGTCCCCGAGGTGCAGCGGGCGGGCCTTGGCCGCTGGTTCCTGCGCCAGGTGCTCGACCTGATCTGGACCGGAGAACCGGAGCGGGTCACGATCGAGACCTGCACGATGGACGATCCGGCGGCGCTGCGCATGTATCAGCGGGCGGGCTTCTCGGCGACCGGCCAGGCGCGGGGGATCATCGAATGGCGCGGATGAAGGGCCCCACCAAGGACTCGCATGAAGGACGTCCGAAAGAGGGCCTGCGCCTCGTCAATCCGGATATCGCGCGCGGCTCGACCGTGCTCTTCCCGGACTATGCGGCGTTCACCGCGAAGTCGCGGCCTTTCGCCTATGGACGCGGCGGCACGTCGACCCATGACGCGCTCGCAAAAAGCGTTGCGGCGCTCGAGGAGGCGGAGACGGTGGTGCTGGCCCCTTCGGGCCTCTGCGCCGTCACTCTGGCCCTGATGAGCTTCGCTGAAGCGGGCGGCCATATCCTCGTCACCGACAGCGCCTATGATCCCACACGCAGCTTCTGCGACGGGGTCCTGCGCCGCATGGGTGTCGAGACGACCTATTACGACCCGCTGATCGGCAGCGGACTAGCGGAACTGGTTCGGCCCGAGACCTGCGCCGTGCTCGCCGAATCTCCCGGCTCGCTCACCTTCGAAGTTCAGGATCTGCCCGCAATTCTCGCCGCGGCGGGCGACGTCCCCGTAATCGTCGACAATACCTGGTCGGCGGGCGTGCACCTCAAGCCGCTGCGCATGGGCGCAGCCGTCAGCGTGCAGGCGGCGACCAAATATCTCGGCGGCCACTCGGATCTTCTGATGGGAACGCTCGCCTGCTCCCCCAGCGCGGCGCGCCGGGTGGAGCGGACGGCCCGCCTTCTTGGCATCTCGGTCGCGGCGAGCGATGCGGCTCTGATGCACCGGGGCATGCGGACCCTTCATCGGCGCCTGGCCGTGCATGAGGCCACGGGGCTCGCGCTTGCGAGCTGGCTCGAAGGGCGTGAAGAGATTGCGCGCGTCCTGCATCCCGCATTGCCGAGCCACCCGCAGCACGAAATGTGGGCCCGCGACTTCACCGGTGCGAGCGGACTGTTCGCGGCCGAACTGGCCAGGAGCGACGAGGCCTATATCGCAGCCTTCTGCGACGCGCTGCGCCTTTTCGGGATGGGTTATAGCTGGGGCGGCTATGAGAGCCTCTGCATTCCGACCTGGCCGGAGCGGAACCGCACGGCGACGCAGTGGGATGCAGAGGGGCGCATGCTGCGCCTTCATGCAGGCCTCGAGGACGTGGACGATCTGATCGCCGATCTCGATGCCGCTTTCGCGCGCGCCAATGGCGTGCCGCCGCAAGGGAAAAGCTGATGCGACGCTTTCTTCTCCTGACACCCCTTCTGCTTGCGGCCTGCATCACGCCGCCGGCCCAGCGGTCCGGCACGGGGCAGCTCGTCCTGCGGACCGTGCCCGAAGGTGCGACGGTCAGTTTTTCCGATGGGACCGAATGCCGGACACCCTGCCGGATCGTGGTGCCGGGCCCGCTCTCCCTGACGATCGGCAGGGCAGGCTACGAAGCCGTGCGCGAGCGCGTGGACGCGCGGACGCCGAGCCCGCTGGTCATCGAGATGGCGCCCGTCGCCCGGACCGAGGAGATCGAGGCGACGGAACTGCCGGAACTCTGATCGGACGCAGCGGAAGGCCCTTACCGCCCGCGCCACCTATCAGGGGCATGGGCGTCAAGAACGCACCCGAGGCCACTCTCACCGCAGCCTTGGGATCGCGAAGCCGCCATCCGCGAGGATCGTCTCGCCGGTCACGAAGCGAGCCTCGTCCGAACAGAGCCAGGCGACGACGCCGGCGATGTCTTCGGGCTCGCCTAA
>JACLAD010009779.1_pt1 | contig 17832 bp, 12 predicted proteins | sample 8027901 | NCBI WGS metagenome assembly JACLAD01 (sample SAMN15725071, study PRJNA655200) | protist metagenome | isolation source: fluorescence activated cell sorting (FACS) single amplified genomes of... | place: Spain: Blaines Bay Microbial Observatory, Mediterranean Sea | collected 2016-07-05 | reverse complement strand
AGAGCAATCAATAAGTCCGAAGAATCCCAACAAACCATGACTGAAATTCTCAAGGCGTTTACGTTTTTATTGGGATTCCAATTCCTCGGTACTGCGGCTGTGATGGGGCTAGGAGTGCCAATTCCTGGGCCAGTTGCAGGATTGCTTTTTCTGATTGGCTGGCTGGGAATGAATGCTCCCAGACCTAAGTTGTTAAAGGAGACAGCCCAGGGATTGATTGCCCATTTGTCTTTGCTATTCGTTCCAGCTGCAGTGGGAATTGTTCAACATTTGGATCGGCTTGCTTTGGAGGGCAAGATCCTGTTGACCGCAGTTGTGGTCAGCACAATACTGGCCTTGATTGTCGGAGCTCTGACATTTGTAGTAATGGTGCGGGTAACAGGGGCTTTACCGGAGGGAGAGGAACTGCGCTCATGAACCCAATCAATGAAGTTCAGGATATTTGGGCTTATCTCCGCACAACCCCATTGCTCTGGTTGATGTTGACCATGATGGCATATCTTGCAGGATTTTGGTGTTTTGAAAAAGTGAAGCGAAGTCCAATTGTGAGTCCGGTTGCCATTGCTGCAAGTTTTTTGGGAGTGATTCTGCTGATTACCGACACCCCATACCCTGTTTACTTTGAAGGTGCTCAGTTTGTTCATTTTCTTCTTGGACCAGCGACAGTTTCCCTTGCCATCCCACTAGTGGCAAATTTTCCGAGAGTCCGCAGAGCAGCGATTCCTATGCTAGCAGCTCTGATTGCTAGCTCAGCAACGGCAATCTTTGCAGCAATTTTTATTGCTCAAGCGATGGGTGCTTCTGATCAAGCGATCCGTTCTCTGATCCCCAAATCGGTAACCACCCCAATTGCAATGGGAATTTCCGAACAAATTGGTGGATTGCCTTCACTAACCGCGGGATTGGTTGTATTGACAGGAATTCTTGGAGCAATCATTGTTACACCACTGATGAATCATCTTGGCTTTCGAGACTGGCGTGCCCGTGGTTTCGCGGTTGGAGTTACTTCCCATGGAATTGGAACGGCGCGTGCCTTCCAGGTGCATGAAGTGGCTGGGGTGTTTGCGGCGGTTGCCATGGCTCTCAATGGGCTGGTGACAGCATTTGTGGTTGCGCTCTTCTCAAAATTGCTTTGAAAAAATTACCAATTTAGTCTTTCTCCTTCCAACAGTTGTTCTGCTGAAAACTCTTTATTTCTGAGACAGGATGTCTATGAAAACACTAAAAAATACATTTTTTTTAATCCTGCTTTGCAGCATTTTTTGGGGATGTACCCCAACTGGTCTAAGAAGCTATATTGTGCTGACGACAAGTAAGAACCCCCAAGATCAGAGAGAGGCGACTGAAGAACTGATGAGATTGGCTAGAGAAGGGTCGATCGTTGATCAAATCAAAGCTGAGGGGCATTTGCGCCAGTTGAGCCAGTCCGCCATCCCAGAACAGCAAGAATTAGCGATCAAGCCTTTGGTCTGGTTCACTTTCGTTTCAGAAGATGGGTACATTCAAGAAAGAAGTCTGGCTAGGCTTAAAGGGATACTGACTCATCAAGAATGGTCTGAAGCCTACAAGTTGAAGACAATCTTTGAAGTCTCAGAATTTGTTTTTGGCAGGCTGGGGACGACTGAGGAATTCAAAAATAAAAGATATTTGGCCAATGCAGAAAGTTCAGAGCGATTGTCTGCTATTAAATTTTTGACGGATGTATACCCTGATCTCTCGATTAAGCTTCAGCAAGATAGTGTAGGAGTGTTTTCAAGATTTTTGGTTTTAGAACCCACACTACAGAATTGCCCCCCTGAAATTTGCAATCCTGAGACAAAGACTGTCGAAGATTCCCAGTATAAAAACATGGTTGGAATCGAAGATTGGAATTTACCTTTAGAGCAGCTGAAATTGGATCTTTGGCTTGGTCTGCAGGGTCTGCTGAATGAGAGTCGAATCTCTGGGCAGTCCAGAGATGCGCTCTTGGCTTTGAACAAAGATGTGATCACGCTCCCCATTAGCTCTGCGCTTCGAAACAAGTTTTTGAGTCAACCCTTGAAGTAGCCTGTTGAAGATTAGATCACGGATCCCAGCACTTTAAGCGGCTGCAAAAGGCACCAGGTAAGGGCCTTCAGGAATGACGGCAACTTCAGCGTCGCCTACCCTTTCAATGGCTTCCGCCACTGCCTGATGAAGATCTTGAATCATTTTTACTCCAGTTAGCTTCTGATCCTCCTCGCTCATGCCAGGGCAATACAATTGAACTTCGCCCACACGCATAGGCTTCAGTTGCATCTCGCTTTCCCATTCGTCAATTTCTGCGAGATCCTTGGAAAGCAGAGTTTCTAGGAATGCTGCTGGACCGAGTTCGACAAGTCTGGCCTGTGATTCCCGAAATTCTGGTGAGCCGATTCCCTCTGCGCACTCTGAAGCAATGATGAGCGTTCCACCTGGCTCCAGAATATCAAGCGGGGTGACCATTCCTTTGACGGTTTGATAATAAGTTTTGTCTAAGGGGTATCCTGCAGAACTGGTTAAAATCGTTTTAAATTTTCGACCAACGGGGATCTCGCAACTGGCTCGGGCGAAATTCACGGCTTCCTGATGGCTAGCGAGTACTTCACCAAAGTTTACATGAATCAGGTTCCGTTCTTCATCCAAGATCGTGTTCACTGCCAGGATTTTCCCCCCGAGCATCTGAACGATTTCCAACTGAGATTCATGCAACGGATTCCTATCTAGATTGCAAGAGGCAGCATAAGGACTCTCCATGAAGCGCGCGGAATGGAAAGTGCGGATTGTCTCGTGATGGGCGATGCCAGGTGCAATGATCTTTCGGCCACCTGAGTATCCTGCCATGAAGTGTGGCTCTACCAAACCAGTTACTAACTTGAGATCAGCTTCCACAAAGTGGCGATTCAGTCCAAGAGGTACCTGATGGGTTGATGTTTTACCAAGATGAACAATTGAGCTTTCATCACGAGCGTCATGATTGAGGATTCTGATGTTTTCCGTTACCCAGGGGTCGCCAATGACCTCCTCTAGTTCTTCCCCAAGATTTGGACGATGAAGGCCTGTCGCAATTAAGATCGTGATGCTATCTCTTTGGATTCCTCCAGCTTCCAGTTCTGCAATAACGGGTTTCAGAAAAAGCTTGTTTGGAACTGGCCTAGTGATGTCACAGACCAAAATACAGGCAGTTTTATTGCCCTGCACTTCTTCAGAGAGCTTCTTGCTGCGGATTGGCTTAGATAGGGCTTGCTGAACTAGGGCATGTGGGTCTTCGGGTATTGGATACTTGGGTTTGCGAATGATTTGAGGAATGGCTTTTTCTGGTAATTCAACTAACAATCCCTGACGTCCGAAGGAAAGCTCGACTTGCATGAAATCCCCGATTCTTGAATAAAGTGGTTTTTCCTAATTTTTCAGGAACAAATGAAATAAGTTGCTGGAGACAGTACTACAGATTCATATCAAAAGACACACTGGAGATCCACATACCTTCTGTAATGTTATGAAAAATCTAGGGAAGATTGGGGGCAAGGATCACTGGCTCACTGCTTCGATCTGGAGTGGGAGGTTTTTTTTCCTGAAACACAGTCTGTAGTTGTGCATTACGGTAGCGTCTCTCATTGATCTTGATTTCGCATTGACGCACTTCGTTATAATCGCCGATGCGGTCACAAGCGTTGAACTGAGACCTTGCATAGTTGATATTTGGTGGTTGCTCAGCATGGTTACTGCAGGAAATACCAGTCATTGCAAAACTGAGTACCAGGATGAAAAATCTAATGTTCTGAGTGACTTCCTTCAATAGACCTCTATGAATCAAGTAATGTTTTTAATCCGATTTTTTTCAGTGTTTTAATAGATTATGTATCTTGTCAAGGATCAAAAAATAGAGCAATGCAAAGTATGTCAGAAAATGATGCGATGTTGGATGAGGGGATGCTTTTAGAGGCAGCTAGAGATGCCCGGAAGAAAGCTTATGCGCCCTACTCAAGATTTTTGGTTGGAGCTGCTATCTTGGATGATCAGGGGAAGCTTCACAAGGGTTGTAATGTGGAAAATGCAGCTTACCCACAGGGAACGTGCGCTGAGGCTGGAGCGATCGCTGCCATGATTTTGGCTGAAGGAAGGCGAATCAAAGCAATCGCAGTTGTTGGTGAAAGCCTGGATCCGGTGACTCCTTGTGGTGGCTGTCGTCAAAAAATACGAGAATTCGCTGCGCCCACAACGCCGATCCTGATTGGTGATCTCAAAGTACTAAGATTGCGTCAAACGCTTGCAGAATTACTTCCACACTCTTTCGGTCCAGAATACTTACTCAACGAGCCTCAATGACGAATCCTCCTCCCAACAGTTTTGAAAAAGAGATCAAGAATTCAAGTCAGATCCTCAAAGAAAAGATTGGGGAATTTACTCCCAAGGTTGCGATCATTCTGGGCTCAGGACTCAGCAAGTTCTCGGATGAAATAGACCAACTACAAACGATTCATTCCTCTGAGTTGGAGGGCTTCCAAGAACCAGTTGTTGGAGGGCATCGGGGGGAGCTTGTGTTTGGTAATGTTGGTACTACGCCTGTTGTCATCCTACGAGGCAGAAGTCATTTCTATGAGCATGGAGAAGCGCACAATATGCGTGTTCCAATCGGAGTTCTGAAGCAGATAGGCTGCGAATTACTGCTGTTGACGAATGCCGCTGGTAGCATGGATCCAGATTCTCCACCAGGATCACTGATGTTGCTTGAGGATACGATCAATCTGACTGGCGTCTCTCCCTTGTTTGGAGTGGTCGGGGACCAACGCTTTGTGAACATGACCAACGCCCTAGATCCAGAAATAAACCTGCTGATTGAGTCAGAGGCTTCCAAAGCTGATATTCCATTGAGACGAGGTGTCTATGCTTGGATGGCAGGACCCCAATTCGAAACCCCAGCAGAAATCAGAATGCTGATGACCCTAGGAGCAAATTGTGTGGGGATGTCCACAGTGCCCGAGATCATTCTGGCACGTTATTTTGGATTGAAGGTCGTTGCCCTTTCCATTGTGACCAATCAAGCTGCGGGCTTGAGCAATGAAACATTGAGTCATGCTCATACTTTTGAGCAAGCTGCTTTGGCAGGTCCACGTATGAAAAAGCTTTTGAAAAACTTCCTGAAAAATTACTAGGCTGCCAGATGATTCCCCAGGAGTTGATTCGTAAGAAGCGTGATGGTCTGGAACTGACACTGCCGGAAATTGAATTCTTGGTTAAAGGATTGACCTCTGGGCAACTCAGTGAAGGCCAGGTCGCCGCCTTTGCAATGGCAGTCTATTTTCAGGGTATGACCGCAAAAGAATGTGCAGGATTAACGAGGGCAATGATGAACTCTGGAGATTCCCTCAATTGGAAGAGCCTGGATCTAAATGGACCCGTTTTGGACAAGCACTCCACAGGGGGTATTGGGGATAAGGTAAGCCTCATGCTGGGTCCTCTGATTGCGGCATGTGGGGGATATGTTCCAATGATCTCTGGTCGTGGACTGGGCCATACGGGGGGAACTCTGGATAAATTGGATGCGATTCCTGGATATCAGACGGCACCGGATTTGGTGAAATTAAGACAAGTTGTCAAAGAGGTAGGCGTCGCTATCATTGGGCAAACTTCAGAATTGGCTCCTGCCGATCGCCGTCTTTATGCGATTCGAGATGTGACTGCCACCGTAGAGAGTATCCCTTTAATTACGGCTTCAATACTCTCCAAGAAACTGGCTGCGGGATTGGATGCTTTGGTAATGGATGTCAAAACAGGATCTGGGGCATTTATGCCAACCCATGATCAGTCAGTGGCTTTGGCTAGCAGCATAGTGGCTGTTGCAGATGAGAATGGAGTGAAGACCTCCGCATTGCTGACAGATATGAACCAAGTGCTTGGTTTGAATGTTGGGAACGGCTTGGAAGTTTTGGAAACCATCAAATATCTAAAAAACGAAAAGGTTGATCCTCGACTTGATCAAGTCACCGTCTCCCTCGGTGGAGAATTACTTTTTCTTGGAGGTTTAGTTAGCTCTGCTGAGGAAGGTCGGGCTAGAATCAGGAATGCCCGCGAGGACGGGTCAGGGGCAGAATATTTTGCTAGAATGGTAGCAGCTCTGGGAGGGCCAGCTGATCTTGTAGAGCACAGTGACCATCATTTAGAAAAAGCCGCTGTGGTTTTGCCCGTGATGGCCAAGGAAAGTGGATATCTTGTGAAAATGGATGCACGGGAAATTGGACTGGCCCTAGTCCACTTGGGAGGGGGAAGAACCCGCGCAGACCAAAAAATTGACTATGCGGTTGGATTCGAAAATTTTGTGGATCTTAATGATTATGTGAGCCTGCAACAACCCATTGCCTTTGTTCACGCACGTACAAATTCTGAAGCAGAGCAGGCGATTCTGAATATCCTGAAAGCATGTGTTATTGCTGACGAGCCAGAAAAAAATATCCAATCAAATTGCGTTTACGACCGGATTGCCCTTGACCAAGATGTAGAAGAAGACTAATTTTCTTTCCTTTTGGCAAAGTTTGTTAGCGTTCTTCTGGTCCATCTAACATTACTTCTGTCAGTGAAATTCAACTCTCCATCCCTGAGGAGTCCTCATGCCCAAGCCACGAATCTCTTGGTTATCAGTCCTATGGTTGAGCAGTGTAATGCTGCTGTTAGCCATCACAACCCTTTCAGCAGCCCCCATCAAAGTTGGATTGGTGACCGATGTGGGACGAGTCAATGATCGCAGCTTTAACCAATCTGCCTGGGAAGGTGTGGAGTTGGCCAAGTCCAATCTCGGTTTAGGAGACCGCGACATCAAGTATATCGAAACTCAAGACGCCAAGGATTATGCCGACAACCTGGCTCAATTCATTGAAGCAGAGTACCAAGTCATCGTCACAGTTGGTTTTGCTCTAGGTGATGCAACCGTCAAGGCCGCTAAGGAAAATCCAGATACGTTATTCATTGGTGTTGATCAATACCAAGGTGAAGCGCTTCCCAACTTGGCAGGCCTGCTGTTCCCTGAAGATCAATCTGGATTCTTGGCTGGCGTGTTGGCAGCTGGAATGACGAAAAGTGGAACGATCGCAGCTGTCCTTGGAACGGATCTGATTCCTCCTGTTGTCGCTTTCAATGAGGGTTACATCGCAGGAGCCAAATCAGTGAATCCTAAAATTAACGTTATTTCAACTTATCACCCTGGCGAAATCAGTCAGGCTTTTGTTGATCCAGAGTGGGGTGCGGCAACAGCAAAGCAGGCGATGGATCAGGGTGCTGACGTGATCTTTGGCGCAGGCGGTCTAACTGGAAATGGTGCTTTGCAGGAAGTTGCTTCACAAAAAGGTGTCTACTGCATTGGTGTGGATGCGGATCAGTGGTTTACCGTTCCAGCAGCCCATCCTTGCTTGATCTCCAGCGCAATGAAGCTGATTACACCCGCCGTCGCTGATCTGATCGGACAGGCGCAAGCGGGCACCTTCAAAGGTGGAAATGTGTTTGGGGAAGCTGGATTGGCTCCATTTCATGATTTCGATAGTGCTGTTCCACAGCCCCTCAAGGACATGTTAACAGCTGCTAAAGCTGGACTGGACAGCGGGATCATCAAAACAGGCTACGGCAACTAATTACGTAGGTTCCCTAGTCTTCTCGGAGGTGCTTGAAAGCAAGCACCTCCACTCTCCCTCCTTTTATTCTGCCTCAACCGTTTCATGGCACAGGCAAATTCCAAAGAACCCAAAAGTATTCAAAAGCGAATCTTCCTTGGTGTCCTGCTGATCCCATTCCTTGCTCTGTTGACCTCGCTTGTTGCTGGGGCAGTGGTGATGCTTGCTTTTGGAGATGATCCTATTTTGGCGTATCAAGGGCTTTTCCAGGGAGCTTTTGGAAGTGGGCGCGCTTGGAGTGTCACTATTCGAAAGATGATTCCCTTTATCCTCACGGGTCTCTCTGTAGCTGTCGCGTTCAAAGCTGGGCTCTTCAACATTGGGGCATCCGGGCAGTTTGTGATGGGCTCCGTTTGTTCGGTGGCCATTGGGATTCATTTTGAAGGACTTCCGATGATCATTCATCTCCCATTGGCAATTTTAAGCGGGATGCTGGGAGGAATGATCTGGGGGGCAATCCCAGGACTTCTGAAAGTGACGACAGGAGCTCATGAAGTCATCGTCACAATCATGATGAATTATTTGGCATCACTTTTTGCTGGGTGGACAGTCTATGCTGGTGGAACACAAGGTCAAACTCCAGGTCCACTTTGGGATCGGACTGCGAGGGCAATTTCAGAAACACCAGATGTCTTTGAATCTGCACAAATTCCATGGCTTTTTGGCCCCCCCCTATCGTGTCCATTATGGGGTTTTTCTCGCATTGATCGCTGTGGTCGTTGTCTGGTGGTTGATTTACAAGACCACGATCGGCTTTGAGATTCGAACTGTTGGTCAAAATCCAAAGGCAGCCCGATATGCGGGAATTCGTGTGGAAAAAACCGTTGTGTTGACAATGGGACTTGCTGGAGCACTTTCAGGGTTGGCAGGCACAATAGAAACACTTGGTCTGAACCACAAATTTGCCCCAGAGTTCGGTGGTCAGGTTGGTTTTGATGGAATTACGGTCGCACTGCTCGGTCAAACACACCCATTCGGAGTGGTCATCGCGTCTTTTCTATTTGGTGCTTTGGATGCTGGAGCAGCGAAGATGCAGTTTGAGTCAGGTGTCGCCGCAGATATTATTCAGGTCATACAAGCCCTGGTGTTGGCATTTGTTGCAGCACCATTGATCATCAAGGCACTATTCCGCCTAAGATCCAGTGGGGATGAGGGACATGCTACAAAATTGAACACAAGCTGGGGAGGTTCTTGAAATGACTTTCTGGTCAAGGACCGCACGCATCTCAGTTTGCTTGGCCCTGCTAATGATGATCATGGCAATTTTAGTAGAGATCACACCGCTGGGTGAGAATCCATGGATGAGAGTGTTTTTCGGGATCAGTGCTCTGAACTTTACTCTCCGTGCTGCCATCCCTTTAGTTTTAGGGGCATTAAGTGGAATCCTTTGTGAGCGCTCTGGAATCATCAATATCGGCATTGAGGGAATGATGCTTGCCGGAGCATTTGCAGGATTTGTCGCAAAGTCATCTACGAATGATTGGCCACTTTACGCAAGTCTCCTCTTCAGTGTGCTTGTGGCATTGGGAGTGGGTGGACTGATGGGATTGCTGCATGGACTTTTCTCGATCCGTTTCCGCATGGATCAAATCATCTCAGGCACCGTGATCATTATTTTAGCAGCAGGCCTTTCCTCCTATCTCTATGATCGCGATGCAATTTCAGCCGGAAAATTTACACCAATTCCAATCCCACTCCTCTCCGAAATCCCAGTAATTGGCCCTGTGCTATTTAACAATGCGCCCATCACTTACATAGCGTTAGTTCTGGTCTTCGTTGTTCACGTGGCAATTTTTCATACCCGCTGGGGATTGCGCACGAGAGCCGTTGGGGAGCATCCACGAGCTGCAGACACGGAAGGCATCAACGTTAATCGGCAACGGTATTTCAACACAATGTTGGGTGGAATGCTGGCCGGACTCGCCGGAGGATTTCTTGTTTTGGAGGCAGTCGGGCAATTTCAGGAAGGAATGACCGCAGGCCGAGGATTTATCTCACTGGCAGCAATGATTTTTGGCAATTGGACACCTTTCGGAGCTTTGGGCGCCGCAACACTATTTGGCTACACTCAAGCCCTGCAGAATGAATTTTTACTGGCTGGGGTGACAACCATTCCGCGGCAGTTTGTCTCCATGCTCCCCTACATAGTGACAATCGTGGCAGTGTCTGGTCTTGTGGGGCGTGTACGTCCACCAGCGGCCATAGGAAAGCCATATGATACGGAGGGAAGCAAGTGAGCGAATCAGTAGTTCTGGAAGCTCGCCAAATCAGTAAATACTTTCCAGGAGTTGTGGCCAACGAGGATGTCAATTTAAGCCTAAATTCAGGAGAAATCCTGGCTCTGTTAGGAGAGAACGGAGCTGGCAAGTCTACTTTGATGAACATCATCTATGGACTGTATCAGCCTTCATCAGGCGAAATTCGGGTGAAGGGCCGGTCTGTCAGAATGCATTCACCTAGGGATGCGATCGATCTGGGGATCGGGATGGTTCACCAACACTTTCAATTGGTCCCAGTAATGACGGTGGTCGAAAATGTCATGCTGGGCAGTGAGAGTGTTCGTCAAGGCCTTTTGGATCGGGAAAAGGTTTCCAAGCGCATTCAGCAGCTTTCTCAGGATTATCAATTGGAAGTTGACCCGACTGCTCTCGTCGAGGATTTGCCAGTTGGAATACGGCAGCGCGTAGAGATCATCAAGGCACTTTACCGTGAAGCAGATATTCTGATCCTTGATGAACCCACAGCTGTTTTGACTCCTCAAGAAATTGAAGGGCTCTTTTCCGTGATGGATTTGCTTCGAAAGCAGGGCAAATCTATTATCTTCATTACCCACAAGTTGAAGGAAGTGCTGAGGATTGCGGACCGTATCTCTGTTCTGCGTCGAGGAAAAGTTGTAGGTGAAGCAACTCCCAGTGAAGCGACTGAGCCTGGATTGGCGGCAATGATGGTTGGTCGAGAGGTCATGCTCCAAGTTGATAAACAAGAAGCCAAGCCTGACAAGCCAGTCCTACAAGGGAAAGGTTTGGAAGCACGCGATGATCTGGGTGAAATTTGTCTCAGAAATGTGGATTTGGAGGTTCATTCAGGCGAGATTGTTGGTGTTGCTGGTGTGCAAGGGAATGGGCAAACCGAATTAGTGGAAGTGCTGACGGGACTGCGAGAATTGGATCAGGGGACCTTACTGATCGGAGGGCAAGACCTGACAAATAAGAATCCTCGGGAAATCACAGATCAGGGGAGAATCTGTCACGTACCGGAGGACCGACACGCCTTTGGAATGGTCGCAGGATATTCAGTGGCAGATAACCTGGTTCTGAATTCCTACTACAAGCCGCCGTTTGCAAATGGCGTAACGGTTCTGCAGGAAGCTATCGAGCAACATGCAGAAGCACTGGTTGAAAAGTTTGATGTTCGAACTCCCTCAGTACACACATCCGGGGGAAGTCTGTCCGGGGGCAATCAGCAGAAAATGGTGATTGCACGGGAGTTGAGTCGGTCGATTCAATTGCTCATTGCAGCACAGCCCACTCGGGGCATTGATGTTGGTTCGATTGAATTCATTCATCAGCAGATTGTTGCCAAGCGAGATGAGGGAGTGGCTGTGCTGTTAGTTAGTTCTGAGTTGGATGAAATTCTTGCCCTCTCAGACCGGATTGTCGTGATGTATAGGGGCTCCATCATTGGGGAAGTAAATGGTAAGGAAGCGACCCGTCAACAGTTAGGATTGCTGATGGCAGGTGTTCGAGAGGTTCAATAAATGACTGATCTCTCCTAGGAAATCATTATTTGCTGCTCAAAATTCACAAATGGTTTTCGTAGAGCCAGTTATCCAGCTTCAAGTCTCTGTGATTGGAGAAGGATTGTAACCAATCACATGGAAAGTGAAGGTTTGTTGTGGAAGAGTTGGATCAAAGTTGGGGTAAATGGTCTCAGAAGTTCCATAGACTTCACATTTCACGCAAGAATGGAAGGTTAGCTCCTGCTTAGAAATTTAATTGATGGCTGCTGATTCCAAGTTGATAAAGTTTGGAAGATTAACAGGAGCATCAGGCTGAAGTTCAAAGAGTAGTTGCATAGAATTAAAATTGGCACTCGGTAAATGTTGCTCCCACAGCCCAGGAACAGGTCGCTACAACATTATCAATACCAGGATCATTAACTGTTAGAGTAAACGAGTGTGATTTATCTGGAGAGAATCCAGGATATGTCGCCTCTGCAGTCTCACAAGAAGTAGAAGAAGAGTTCTTCAATTCGTTTCCGGCTTCGTCAAGCCATGTGAATCCCAGAACTGAATAGTTATCATCATCAACCAGCCCGACCAAACGAAGCGCACCATCCCCAAAATGCATGCTGATGGATTTGATCACCGGAGTGAAATTCAGGTAGGCTGCAGTCTCTCCGCAGACAATACCTTTGAGTTGATTAAAGGCCTGCTGTTGTGAGGTTTCAATTTGAAAAAGAACATCCGACTCCTTCACTAGAGTATCGGCTGGAATCTTCTCGATTTCTGCAACCATGGATCTTAATGCGCTTTCGAACTGAGTTTTTTCATCGTTTGTCAGAGAATGACTGATCGCTGGATCAGCCATTAAATTCTGGAAGCCGTCCGTAATAACATTGTCAAGGACAACCTCACTTGATGAAGTTGACGCAAGAAAGATTGCATCCGCTAGTTTTGCAGTCGCACGGAATTTCTCCGTGAGATTGCCCTCGATCAATGGCGAAGAACCACCGCTAATCATCACTGAGTAAGCCTCAGCAAGCAGGCTGATTTTCAGCAACCCTCCAGGAACCCCCTCAGGATCTGCCACATCAACATTCCACCCGCCCAGAGTATCAAGGTAATCTTTCAGTGATGGTTCAGTGGCTACCAAGGTGGTTAGAGGAGTGATATTCACAGAATTCTGACCGAAGCCCGGCAACGGTGCAAGCATAGGGGCGGCCGCCACCAATTGTCCCGAAGCATCCTGCTTTTTCCCATTGTCTGTAACAAGCAGGAAGTCGTGGTAGGAAGGAGGAAAAAGTATGTAGCTCCCATCCGCTTCTGAAATGGCACTGACTTCGTCAGCATCAAGTTGAAAATTTCCCGTGTTGCTGCCCACTTCCAATCGATCAGCCCAGATGGTGGCCCCCTGGACATAGGTTTGGGCCAGTTTGCCGGTCAGATCTGGGGTGAGCTGCACCGTCAGTGTTTTTTGTTGATCCCCAATTGCAATCTCAAAGTCGTTGCTCTGGCCAAAATCAATGGCAGCCCCAATACCCAAAGTTACTGAGCCAGTTCCAAGCAACTCTTGGTTTTTCAACTCATCCAAGGCCGCTTTTTCATGAACTGCGTCGTAGCGAAAGATAAAAAGCTTTAGGGGAGTGGCTACAGGTAAGTTAAGCCTCACAGAGTTGTCTACCAGAGTGACGAGGTTGGCGTCTTCGATCAGCTCTGGGGCAGGACCGTTCGGTGAGAAATCAACAGCAGTTTCGACAGCTACTACATATTCGGTCAGGCGATTATTCTGCGTCCCTGCTCGCAGGCTCCTCCTGAGAGATGAATCTGAGAGGCTGAGCGAAACCTGCACTTTGGATGGGCCCTCCTTGGGAAGAGTGCCACATGAGAGCAGCCACTGCCCGAGTACGATCAGAAAAAGGAAGGGCACTAATCCACTGCAACATCGTTCCTTTATCCAAATGCGGGACAAGGACTACTCCAGCTTTCTAGTGATCATATTAGCAGACCGTAAAATTTTAACCCGCTAGGGGTTACAATCCCCACGAGCAAGGTTCATACAATCACATGTCGTTGGATTGGCGATCCAGGTACAAGTGGCTTGGTCAGAGAGATTGCTGGAGTTTGTTACCTTAAGCGTGACGTTCAATTGGCTTTGATCAAAGTCAGCAATCTGGGCCTGAGCTTCTCCAGAGTTATTAAGATTCAAGGTGGCTGAGGAGGAAGACCAGCTATACTCAACGCTTGTTGCTCCCGCTAGGTCCACTTCTGCGTCCAACAACAAAACTCCAGAAGACATCGCCATTGTCAGCTTGCGGATCATTGGTTGAAAAGTAATCGAACCACCTAGGCTGACCGTGATAGTTGTTCCAGGGGTGACCCCAATACTGTTGAATGAAGCTTCTTGAGCAGTCTCCAATTCGGCCAGGGTTTCAACTTCCACGACAGTTCCATCCGGAATCGTCTCCGCGATCGCCTGTACTGCATCTGCGAGGGCTGTGTTGATCAGAGCCTTTTGGTCTGCGGTGGGGGGCGTTGCTACGAGTGTCGGGTCAGAGACGATCTCGGTAAGAGATTCTGCAGCTACACTCTTAAGCGTCTCTGGATTGGCAAGTTCTTCTGTAGTCACATTGATTTGGGTTGCGAATTTCCCCAATGATTTCAATTGGGAGCCTAGATCGCTGACCAAGGGGGTAGCTCCGCCACCAACCACAGTAGCCAGAGTCTCGACGGTCTTTGCAATTCGCAAAAGGCTGCCGTTGACCCCACTGGGGGAGGCGATGTCGGCATTCCAACCCCCTAACTCATTAAGTTTTTGTTTTAGCTCTGGTTCAAAGGCCACAAGGGTGGTCAGGGGCGTAATGTTGGTTGCAGCCTGTCCAGGCTCTGGTGGCGGTGCCATCATTGGTGCAGCGTCTACCCAAACTCCTGAAGAGTCTTGTTTCTGTCCTCCAGAGGTGACCAGCAGATAATCCCCACCAGGACTTATGATTGAATAGTCTCCATCCTCTCCAGAAGTAGCGTCTGTTTCTCCGGTGTCTCTGACGAAGTTACCGACGCCATCTACCATTTTGTCAGCCAAGATCGTGGCATTTCGAACGTAGTTCTGGGCTAACTTGCCAGACAACTGGGTGGTAGGTACGGAATCTGTGGAATCGATGTTGACTGCATTATTTGCATTGCCTGAACCCCCTCCACCCCCACAGGCAGCTAGAAAGGAAAACACGAGTAAACCGGCAAGGGTAGACAAGATTTTCATGGGAAGTTTTCTCTTGGAATGTCAGAGGTTGTTGAATTCTTTCAAAGTGTACTCTGAATTTCAGAGCTTACCAGATGACACCACAGCTGGGCTTCTAGGTAGTGAGGCTAACTCCAATCCCGTCCGGTCGTGAGGACCGGACAGGGTCGGTTTCAAGTAGGAAGGTTAGAAGACGTGGACGCCGTGCGCCCACAAATGGGTATGTTCAGTTAGACTCAGTCGTTGTCACGGACCTCAAACTGAATGTTGAATTCATCAGCGTAGTTTGAGGAGCTACTCATTGCGACGTTGTCCTGGAAGAGGATATTCAGGGACTTGCTGAGTGGAACTCCTTCAATGTCTTCAGTCCCGACATAGCGAACGGAAACCCACAGGCTGGTGTCTGAAAAGCCATAAGTTGTCCGGTCCAGGGCAATGGGTCCAACATCGATCCCAGCTCCACTCCATTCAGTTTCTTGAGTCTCCTCGTTACGGACGCCCAACTCGATGTCGGGATCAGTGTTGTTAATATAGAGCACCTCACCAGGCGTTGGCTCCTGCCACTTGATCTCAAATGTACCAATTCCATCCCAGAAATCGGAGGGTTCGTGAACAGGCCATGTCTCAGGATGCCTGTAGGACCAGGTATTTACTCCTCCACTCACCTCAATTGGTGACCAGTCAAGATAGAAATCAAGGTAATCTTCTGGAGAAACCAACATCTGGAAAGGCTGGCTACAATCGGCCGAAGTGACGATGGTGTTCCCGTCATCGTCACTACTGCTAATGGAATTACCGTCAAGATCCTGTGGATCTCCCGAATATATCCTGACGTACTGCTGCCCGGCAGTACACTGCGTGGAGACATCCACTACAAAGACAAAGTCAGAAGGGAATTCAGCCTGAAAACTCAACGCCAATGATGTGTTGGTCTGTGATTGATCACCAGTCCCATTTCGAATGGCCCACTTATAAACTTCTCCTCCAGTAAGCCTATACTGGAAGTTCGTCATTGAACTTTCTGCTAAAATTACGAGTCCATTCGAATTTCCTGTACCAGTTTCATCCATTAACGTCACACCAGTGGAATCTTCTATCCACAGCATTCGATCTGACGCATTGGAGCCATAGTTACTGAAGTCCAGTAAGTAATTTTCTCCAGCGGGGAGGTTCGATAAATCAATATCGTAGTAGAGGCTCGTGTCGTTACAAGGGGAAGCATAAGTGATGGGCCACGCTTCATTGAACATCTGAGAATCTGAGCCAATTTCACGAGCTTCTTGCGTACACTGGTTCACTACCAATGCCGAGGATGGAGGAGCCTCCATGTAGACAGACTCATTTGCGTAAATGTTGATGCCATCCGGAGTGGTGACCACCACAGAGTCCCCAAAGGGTCTGTAGGCAACGATGCGTCCGCTCCAGTCAGCTCCGGTGTCGTTGTAGATCTCAAGCTGGTAGTTGCCGGAGGAAAGCTCTGTGTGCCCGTGGCCCAGGATCATTTCACCACGGGTGGATTCAACTTCAGTACCATCCTCCTGGAACAACCTCAACAAGAGGAGATCAGATTCTTGGTCTTGGACAATCGCTAAAAGACCAGCTTGCTGGTTGAAGTAGATGTTTCGGAGATCCGATACATAACTGCCCAGAGAAGTAGTGATTGCACCATCAATGGAATGATTGACTGCAACCATGCTGCCGCCAGCATCCTCGAGGACATGTACTGGAATAGCAATGATCATTGCGTTGCCACTGGTGACGGGCGACTCTTCTATAAATGCAATTGTGTAGGTTCCAGCCGGCAGATAGAATTCGTTTTCGTTCGAGTTGCTGTCCCAGACGACATTGGACTGATCATCAGTGATCTGGATGTTGTAAGACCCGTCATTTTCAAAATCCTGTGCTTCGAAGAAAAATGCAGTTCTCCCATTGGTGGTCAGATTGTGGGTCCCCTGGGGTGCAAATGTGAATGGGTTATGGTACTGCAACTCAACATCAGCACCCTCGATTCCTGAGAGGGTCGCTGCAACAAAGCTGCTTCCACTGCTCCCATCATCGTGGCTCTGATCACCATCTGATGTTCCTCCATCATCTGAACAATCAGTACTACAACTACCGATGCTCCCACCAATTTCGGTGAACTGGATTTCTCCGGCTGGTATGATGATGTCGTACGTTACATTCAACCCATTATCATCGTTGGTAAATGTGATTGATAATGTGCCCTCGACGTTTGGATCTGTCCGGCTGATATTACCTTGAATGCTTGTTCCATCAGAGGGATCCGTCGTTACTGTACCACCGTCATAATCTACAGTTTCCGTGTAACCAGTGAATCCATTCACTTCAAGATCAAATACCAGATCGGGACTAGCACCTAAGTTCAATAATTTCTCTGAACCAAGATTAAAGGATCCGAGTGTCGGCATAAACTGAAGCATGGGTGCAGACACTGTCTCTGCTAGCTGTATTGTAAATCGGGCGTGGGCAGAATATTTGTTTACCTCGCTGTAAGCCGTGAAGGTAAAGGTTAGTGGCCCAGGCTGATCGCCAACAGTAATTGATATATTGTCTGAGTACCCACCCAAAACTGAGTCGTAGGTTATGTCATTTGTGTCAGTGCGACCGATGAAGGTCTCATTTTCGCGAACTTCCAAACTGATCAGTAAGTTGTCACCTTCATCAGCTTTTATGTTGTAGCCTACTTCCACTACATCATTCTGAATGTACGTTTGCGGAATAATCAGCTCCACAATTTGTGGTGGAACAACCCCCGTGGGAACTTCCTCCGCTATCATTTGCAGGTTAAGACTCAGTTGCGTAGTTGTTGGTGAGATCTCGACAGTTTGTGGTGCTGCAGATCTAAAAAGGGTGTTTGAGGCGGAGTCTTTGGCAATTGCGGAAAATTCGTACGTGCCAAATGAGGACAATGTGATGTTTGCCGTCCAGATGCCCCCCTCCCCATTGTTATTCATTTCTAGGACATTGGTAACATCTGCAGCGGAGGTATATGTCAGGGTTACGCTTTGCACATCTTGATAGGAACCCATGAATCGACCAGAGGATTCACTGTTGGCACCCAGGTTAAAGAAAACCCTAACATTTTTCGGAGCCTTGAGATCTTTTGATGAGACCCCGTTCGGATTAGCCGTCATTCTCTGTTCAGTCTTTGGAGATTCGGAACAGCCTGCCAAAGCCAGCAGTCCGATGATCAGATA
>JACLAD010004104.1_pt1 | contig 17832 bp, 18 predicted proteins | sample 8027901 | NCBI WGS metagenome assembly JACLAD01 (sample SAMN15725071, study PRJNA655200) | protist metagenome | isolation source: fluorescence activated cell sorting (FACS) single amplified genomes of... | place: Spain: Blaines Bay Microbial Observatory, Mediterranean Sea | collected 2016-07-05 | reverse complement strand
GCAGGTCAAGCTCGCTCGTGCGCTGGCTCGACCGGCGGCGGCATGACCCGGCCCTCCAGCGCGGTCTCGGACGGCCAGGTGGACCTGAGCGCGACCCGGCTGGTGCGCAGGAGGGTCAGGCGACACTCCACCACCCGCTCGGCGTGCGTGGTCACGCGTTCGATGCGCAACAGTCCTTCGTCCGGGGCCAGCTCGAGGACCTCGACGAGCGCCTCGTCGGGCACCACCGCGCTGATGGTCTCGGTCCCGCCGGTCGGTCGGACGCCAGTGCGGGCGGCCAGCTCGTCGTACAGCGAGGTGTGCGCGAAGTCGACGTCGAGCAGGGTGCGGCCGATGTCCGGCGCGAGCCAGACCGTGTCGAGGGCCAGCGGTTCCCCGTCCATCAGGCGGAGGCGTTCGAGGTGCACCAACGGCGTCACCGGGTCGTAGCCGAACTTCTCGGCGGCCGCGGCGTCGGGGCGCATGTCCAGCGCGAGCACCCGGCTGTCCTGGAGGCGACCCGCCTGCTCGACGGTGGCGAACAGGTTGTACAGCGCCCCCATGGGCTGGGAGAGGGAGGGGTCGGTCACGACGCCACCACGTCCACGCTCCCGTTCGACGAGTCCCCGCGCCTTGAGGTGGCGCACGGCCTCCCTGACGGTGTGGCGGCTCGTCCCGTAGTGCTGCACCAGCTCCCGGTCGGTGGGGAAGCGATGCGTGAACTCGTCACTCTCCAGCCGGCGCTCGAGGTCCTCGAGCACCTGACGCCACAGGGGCAGCGGCTTGGCTTCAGCCATCGTGGTGGACCATTCTCCGGATCGGGTACCCGCAGGGTAGTCGCCGTCGGGCGATCCGATGGCCCCCCGTGCCACCGGATGAGCGTGGGGCGCCGCCGCAGCGACGCCCCACCTCTCGACGGTCACCGACCCGGGAGGGTCGGTGGAACCCGGATCAGACCAGGTCGAACCGGTCGTTCTCCATGACCTTGACCCAGCCACGGATGAAGGCGTCGAGCATCAGCTCGTCGCCGCCGGCGGCCGCGTACTCCTCCGCGATGGCGCGGAGCTGGCTGTTGGCACCGAAGACGAGGTCCACGCGGGTGGCCTTCCACTTCGGCGCGCCGGTCTCGCGGTCGACGCCCTCGAAGACGTCCTCGGCCTCACCGATGGAGTGCCACTTGGTGCCCATGTCGACCAGGTTGACGAAGAAGTCGTTGGTCAGCTGGCCCGGACGATCGGTGAAGACGCCGTAGCCCTCGTCGCCAACGTTGGCGCCCAGCACGCGCAGGCCACCCACGAGGGCGGTCATCTCCGGCGCGGTCAGGTTCAGCATGAACGCCTTGTCGATCAGCAGGTGCTCGCTGGGGACGCCACCCTGCTTCTGCTGGTAGTTGCGGAACCCGTCGGCCTTCGGCTCGAGCCACTGGAAGGACTCGATGTCGGTCGACTCCTGGTCGGCGTCGGTGCGACCCGGGGTGAACGGCACGGTGAAGTCGTGGCCGGCAGCCTTCGCCGCCGCCTCGACGGCAGCCGAGCCACCGAGCACGATGAGGTCGGCCAGGGAGACCTGGGGGCCACCCTTGCCGTTGAAGGCCTGCTGGATCTCCTCCAGCTTCGCGATGACCTGGTTGACGCCGGAGGTGACGTTGGCGTCCCACTCCGACATCGGCGACAGGCGGATGCGGGCTCCGTTGGCGCCGCCCCGGAAGTCGGTGGTGCGATAGGTCGAGGCCGACGCCCACGCGGTCTTCACGAGCTGGGCGGTGGTCAGGCCGCTGCCCAGGATGGTCGACTTGAGCTCCGCGATCTCGGCGTCGCCGATCATCGGGCCCTCGTGGGCCGGCACGTTGTCCTGCCACACGAAGGTCTCGTCGGGCACCTGCGGACCGACGTAGCGCTCGGCCGGGCCCATGTCGCGGTGCAGCAGCTTGAACCACGCCTTGGCGAACGCGTCCGCCAGCACGGCGGGGTTCTCGCGGAAGCGGGTGGCGATCTCCAGGTAGGTGGGGTCGGCCAGCATCGCCATGTCGGCGGTGGACATCACCGGCTTGTTCTCACGACCCTCGACGTGGGCGTCGGGGACCATGAAGCCCTCGCGCACCGACTTTGGCTCCCACTGCTTGGCGCCGGCGGGGGACTCCACGAGCTCCCACTCGTGACCGAACAGCGTCTCGAGGTAGCTGTTGTCCCACGTGGTCGGCGTCGGGGTCCATGCACCCTCCAGGCCGGAGGTCAGCGTGTACTCGCCGAGGCCGGTCTCGTGGGAGTTGGCCCAGCCGAGCCCCTGGTCGGCGAAGCCGGCGGCCTCGGGCTCGGGCCCGTGGAACTCCGGCTTGGACGCGCCGTGCATCTTGCCGAAGGTGTGGCCACCGACGACCAGCGCGACGGTCTCCTCGTCGTTCATCGCCATGCGGCCGAACGTCTCGCGGATGTCCTGGGCGGACTTCTGCGCGTCCGGGATCCCGTTGGGGCCCTCGGGGTTGACGTAGATCAGGCCCATCTGGACGGCGGCCAGCGGGTTGTCGAGCAGGCGGTTGCCGTCCTCGAAGCTGCCGGTGTAGCGGTCGTCGTTGGTCGACAGCCACTCGTTCTCGGGACCCCAGTAGATGTCGTCCTCGGGCGCCCAGATGTCCTCACGACCGAAGGCGAACCCGGCGGTGCGGAAGCCCATGGTCTCCAGCGCACGGTTGCCGGCGAAGACGAACAGGTCGGCCCAGGAGATGGCCTTGCCGTACTTCTGCTTGATCGGCAGCAGCAGGCGACGGGCCTTGTCGAGGTTGCCGTTGTCGGGCCAGGAGTTCAGCGGGGCGTAGCGCTGGGCACCGGTGCCCCCGCCACCGCGACCGTCGCTGACCCGGTAGGTCCCTGCGGCGTGCCAGGACATGCGGATGAAGAACGGGCCGTAGTGACCCCAGTCCGCAGGCCACCACGACTGCGAGTCCGTCATCAGCGCGTCGACGTCCCTGGTGAGCTCGTCGATGTCGACGTTCTCCAGGTTCGACCGGTAGTCGAACTCGACGCCAAGGGGCGTGGAGTCCGGGTGGTGCTGGTGGAGGATGCGCAGGTTCAGCGCGTTGGGCCACCACTTCTCGTTGGACTGGAACTCACCGGAGGTGAGCGAGCCCCACTCGGGGCTGTTCTTCTTGCTCTCGGTCATGACGTCTCCGTTGTGTTGCGGTATCTCGGTGTCTGCGGGTTGCGAACGGCTCAGCTCGCGACGTGTCGGCAGTCGCCACAGAGGCCCCAGTAGACGACCTCGGCTTCGTCGAGCGCGAAGCCGTGTTCGTCGTCGGGGGTCAGGCAGGGGGCCTCCCCCACGGCGCAGTCGACGTCCACCACGCGGTCGCAGCTGCGACACACGAGGTGATGGTGGTTGTCCCCGACCCGACCCTCGTAACGGGTGGCCGACCCGGCCGGCTGGATGCGCCGGATCATCCCGTTGTCGACCAGCACGGCAAGGGTGTCGTACACCGACTGGCGGGAGATGGTCCCGATCTCGTGGCGGACGGCCTCGGCCACGCCGTTGGCGGTGATGTGCGGGCAGGAGTCGACCGCTCGGAGCACCGCCAGGCGTTGGGCAGTGACCTGGAGTCCATGCGTCCGGAGGGACGCCGTCGGGTCGCTGAGCACGAACCGCAGTCTGCGTCCAACCTTGGACACTGTCAATAATCCGTGGCAACGAATGCGACAACGCCGGCGGGTCGGGCGACTCGCCGGCGCTGGACAGCCGTTCGGATGATCGGTGCTCAGATGAACAAGGTCTGGGCCCCTTCGGAGATCTCCATGAAGTCCGAGGCGCTGATGATGCCCTCGACGCGGTCGTAGAGGTCGTCCTCGGTCAAGTGCATCATGTCCGCCGACATGCGGCAGGCCCACAGGTGGCCACCGGCGTCGGTGATGAGCTCCATGAACTCCGGCACGGTCGGCAGGTCGAGGCCCTCGATCTGCTTGCGCATCATGTGGGTCGCGAAGGCCTGCATGCCGGGCAGGCCCATGACCGCGGTCGGCATGTGGGTCGCCGGGTTGCCGACCGGGTTGAACGCCAGGTGGTCCATGGTCTTGTTGTTGATCATGTCGAAGCCCCAGAACGTGAAGAACAGGTGGGTCTCGATGCCCTCACCCAGCGCGGCGTTGGCCAGCACCAAGCCGGGGTAGGCCATGTCCAGGGAACCCTTGGAGCAGATGATGACGAGCTTGCGACCCTCCTGGTCGGTGTCGTCGAAGGACGGGACTGGAAGAACAGCGGTCATGGTGCCTCCTCAGACACAGCCGACGGGCTTGGGGACCCCGGCGATGTAGGACATCTTCTTGGCGGGCTTCTTGGGGAACAGGGCGAACAGCTGCTTGGTCGGCACGCCGCCGATGTTGGCGACGCGGCGCAGCGTGGGGCTCTCGCCCTCTGCGTCGTAGTCCTGCCGGACGAAACGGAGGACCTGCCAGTGGGCGTCGGTCAGCTCGATGCCGATGTTGGCGGCCAGCGCACGAGCGACGTCCTCGGTCCATTCGGTGTGGTCGGTCATGAAACCCTCGTCGTTGACGTGGATCTCGCGGCCGACGATCGTTGCGGTGCTCACGGGGTGCGCTCCTTCTGGGGCTGGGCGAACGGCTCGCCGGTGGTCTGGGGGATCTCGGGGGCGGGAAGCTTTCCGCGCATCGACATGAGCGCCGGGACCGGAAGGCGTCGACCGGGCAGCAGCATGTGCCAGTAGATCCAGCGGAACGCCAGCTTCCCGATGTGGTTCAGGCGGCTCTCCTTCAGGAGGGCGAGGGGCCCGACGCCGGCCAGCGGGTAGGTACCCGGCAGCGGCTGGGTGTCGTAGTTGAAGTCGATCAGCAGGCCCTTGCCGGCGCCGGACTCCACGAAGCAGTTGGCGTGGCCGTCGAAGGACTTCGCCATCGGGCGACCCGCGATGTGGTCGAGGAAGTTCTCCGTGAAGATCTCCGCGGCGAAGTGCGCGACCGACCCGGCCTTGGATGCGGGGATGTTCGAGGCGTCGCCGAGCGCGAAGATGTTGTCGTGCCCGACGGCCTGCAGGGTGTGCTTGTCGACCTTGACGAAGCGCAGCTCGTCACCCAGGCCGCTGCGGCCCACGAACTCCGCGCCCATGTGGAGGGGGACGGTGACCAGCAGGTCGAAGGGGATCTCGCGTTCGTCGTAGGACACCAGCGCCTTGGCGTCGTTGTCGATCCGTTCGACCATGAAGTCGGTCTCGAGGTTGATGTTGCGGTCGCTGAGCATGCCGCCGAGGTGCGTTGAGGCGACCGGCTTGGTGAACGCCCCGTCGAGCGGGGTGACATAGGTGATGTCGACCGCGTCGCGGATGCCCCGTTCGGTGAAGTGGTCGTCGGCGAGGAATGCGAACTCCAGCGGCGCCACCGGGCACTTGATCGGCATCTCTGTGATGTGGACGACCAGCCGTCCACCGGTGAAGGTCTTCAGCTTGTCGCGCAGCGCCGTCGCGCCCTCGAGGGAGTAGAAGTCGAAGACCGACCGCTGCCACTCCTCCCCCATCATCCCGGGGGTCTCCTCGGGGTGGATGCCCGCGCCGGTGGCGATGACCAGCTGGTCGTAGGGCAGCGTCTCGCCACCCCGCATCTCGACCACGGACCGTTCGGTGTCGATTCGGTCGGCCGTGCCGAACCGCAGGTTGATGCCGTCGCCGATGAAGCGGGAACGACGACGCACGATCTGCTTCGGCGTGTAGGTGCCGAAGGGCAGCATCAGGTAGCCGGGCGGTAGTGGTGCGTGTCGTCCTGATCGACGATCGTGATGGTCCAGTCGTCGGTCAGCTGCTGCCGCAGCTTGTTGGCGACCATCGTTCCCGCCGTGCCCGCACCGAGTACGAGGAGCTTGCCCATCACGTGTCCCTTCGGAGTGTTTCGTCGAGGCCGACCGTAGGTTCCGGTTGCGCCATCGGGACGTGCCGGAGGTCCCGGGACCGTCGCGACGAAGGTCCCGACGCGAGGTGAGCGCGACCGCTCCTGCCCCTTCCGTCGGCGCGGCCGCAGGAGTACCGTTCCGCCGTTGGTCTGCGCGTCGTCCCGACCGCACCGCGTCGGGCGTGTGGACCAGGAGGGGCCGGTCATGCGTGACTGTCGAATCGTGCTGCCGTGTGCAGCGATCTTCGGGCTGTTGCTTGCCGCCTGTGGTGGTGGGACCTCGGCCTCGCCGCTCGGTACGTCCGTCGCGGTCGCCTACACCGACGACACCACGAACGTCACCACCGACCTGGAGGTGACCGTCCTGGGCGTCCGGCAGGGCACCGTGGCGGAGCTCGTGGCGTCCGGCCTGCAGTTCGACGACGACGAGCAGGACCTCGTACCGTTCTACGTCGACGCGCGCTACACCAACACCGGGTCGGAAACCGTCGGTCGTGGCATGCGGGTGGCGTTGGAGGACGACACCGATGCCCTGATCTCGCCGACGATCGTCCTGGACTTCTCCGGCGGACAGGGCGGCGACCCCGAAGGACCGTGCGTCGACGTGAAGGACGGCGAGCTGGCCCCGGGGGAGACCCTCGAGGACTGCACACTCTTCGTGGTCGACCCCGGGACCGACGTGGCCACGGTGACGTTCCTCTCGCGCCCCGCGACCGGTGAACCGACCTTCGTGGACTGGGCCGTGGAGTAGGACCCGTCGTCGGCACGGGCTCCGGGGCCCGACACCCTAGGCTGCGTCGGGGTGAACACCCCACCCGACAGCATGCGCGCCGCGGTCCTGACCGAGCACGGCGGCCCCGACGCCATCGCGGTCCGCGACGTCGTCGTCCCGCAACCCCGGACCGGTGAGGTGCTGGTCCGCGTGGCGGCAGCGGCGATCAACAACACCGACCTGTGGACGCGGGAGGGTGCCTACGGCAGCGCCGAGGACGCGAATGCGGTCGCTGGCTGGCAGGGCGTGCCGCTGGACTTCCCTCGCATCCAGGGTGGTGACGCGGTCGGCCGCATCGTGGCAATCGGCCCGGGCGGCGACCGGGGGAGCGTTGGCCAACGGGTCCTGATCGACCCCGCGTGGTTCGACGACGCCGGTGAACTCCAGGCGTTCCTCGGATCAGAACGCGACGGGGCGTTCGCGGAGTACGTGGTGGTCGATGCCAGCCACGCCCACGACGTGAGCGACAGCCCGCTGTCGGACGCGCAGCTCGCCTGCCTGCCGACCGCCTACGGGACCGCCATGGGGATGCTGGAGCGCGCCGCGGTCGCGGCCGGCCATGTGCTGCTGGTGACCGGTGCCTCCGGCGGGGTCGGAACGGCGCTGGTCCAGCTCGGTGCGGCGCGTGGGGCCGAGGTCGTCGCCGTCACCAGCGCCGGTCACGCCGACGCGGTGCGGACGGCGGGCGCGCACCACCTCGTCCTGCGGGGCGAGGGCGACCTCGGGGATGCCGTCCGCGAGGTGCTGGAGGGCCGCGGTGTGGACGTCGTCGCCGACGTGGTCGGCGGCCCGGCGTTCGGGCAGGTGCTCGGCACCCTGTCCCCCGGCGGGTCCCTGGTGATCGCCGGGGCCATCGCCGGCCCGAACGTGCAGCTCGACCTTCGCCAGCTGTACCTGCCGAACCGCCGGATCATCGGCTCGACGCTGCACACCCCGGAGCAGTTCGCTGCGCTGGTCCAGGCGGCCCGGGACGGCTCGGTCCTCCCGTCGGTGGCAGAGGAGTACCCGCTGGCGGAGATCCACGCGGCCCAGGCGCGGTTCGCCCGGGGCGACTTCGAAGGCAAGCTGGTCATCGTCCCCTGACCGGCAGTCCTCCGGGAGGTGCGTCAGCCGGTGCCGTCGAGGTGCTCCTCGATGCGCTGGACCTTGGCGGCCAGCTGGCCCTCGTGCCCGGGGCGGATGTCGGCCTTGAGGACCAGCCCGACCCGCGGTGAGGTGGTGGCGACGACGTCGACGGCACGCTTGACCACGGCCATCACCTCGTCCCACTCCCCCTCGATGTTGGTGAACATGGCGTTGGTCTCGTTCGGCAGGCCCGACTCGCGGACGACCCGGACGGCCTCGGCCACAGCCGCCGACACCCCGCCGTCGTCGTCACCGGCGGTTGGGGAGATGCTGAACGCCACGATCATGCGGCCACAGTAGGCCACCGACGACAACCATGCGTCCCGCAACGCATCAGCGTGAAGAGGGGTCCCCCAAGGGGTTGCGGAGGAACACCTCGTCGCTGATCTCCTGCCCGTCGAGGAGGTGCTCGGCCACGATCCGCTCGGCCAGTTCGACGTCGACGGAGCCGTACCAGGTGCCCTCGGGGTAGACGACCACGGTGGCGCCGTCGCCCTTGCAGATGCTGGTGCAGAGGGTCTCGAGCACGCCGATCCGATCCCGTGCCCCGGCGAGGGCGACGCCGTGCTTCATCGCCGTGGCGACCGCCTCGCCCGACGGGCAGTCCCCTGCCGTGCAGACCAGCACGTGTCGCTGCATGGAGTCCACGCGCGCCTTCCGGGCGCGTGCGATGAGGGTCTCGTCGTCGGCGGACATCGGGACGGATGGTAGCGAGGGAGGGGTCGAGGTGGCCCGCCGTGGTCGGGTGGTCGGGTGGTCGGCACGAGCGAGGCGTGTCGGCCAATCACGACATGTGGCCCGTTGGCCGACACGGTGGAGGGGCTGGGTGCCCGGCACGAGCGACGCGTGTCGGCCAATCACGACATGTGGCCCGTTGGCCGACACGGTGGAGGGGTTGGGGGACCGCTCTGCGTCACCCCAGCACGATCAAGGACACCACGCCGAGGGAGTAGAGGAGCAGGATGCCGACACCTTCGAAGCCGATGTGGCGTTCCTCGCGCTCGAGCATCCCGGCGGCGAGGACCGCGGTCATCACGACCGTCAGCGCCATGAGGAAGACCGCCCGTGTGTCGGCCAGGTGATAGACCGAACCCTCGCGCGTCGCCACATCGGCGGCGGCGACGAACAGGACGTCGAAGGTGTTGCCACCGATGATGTCGCTGACGGCGAGGGTCAACGCCCCGATGCGCACGGCGGTCACGACCGTGACGAGCTCGGGGAGGGAGGTGATGACGCTGGTGAACAGCGCACCGACCAGCGAGCCGGACAGGCCGGTCTCCGCCGCGATCGACAGGCCTGCCGTCGCCACGACCCAGCCCGTGGCGCCCACGACCAACGCCAGGACACCGAACTCGGCACCCAGCCGACGGGTGGAGGCGTCGAGGCCCTCCTCGTCGGGTTCGTCGACGACGGTGTCCTCGGTTCGTGCGGGCTCCCACATCGGTGCGCGGTGGGCTCGCCTGGCCAGTGACAGGCCGTAGACGTACAGGCCCACCAGCAGGACCGTGGCCGGGTGGATGCCGAGGACGGTCACCTCGGGGCTGCCGGTTGCGGCCAGCACCACCCCGATGAGGCTGGTCAACACCAGCGCCTGGACCATGTTGGGGACCGAGGCGGCGGCGTGCTCGAGGTTGGTGCGCCGGTAGGCCATGTCAGCGATCGCGAGGAACGTCGTCTGGGCGGCGATGCCACCCACGGCGTTGGAGACCGCGAACCCGGCATCGCCGGACACCGCACCGACGACGGTGGTGACCAGCCCGGGCAGGGACGTGGCGGCACCCAGGAGCACCGCCCCGGCCATCGCCTCACCGATCCCGAGGCGATCGGCCAGGTCGTCGACGACCTTGGTCAGCCGCACACCGGCGGTGACCAGCACGCCGCCCGAAAGGAGCAGCGCGGCGATGGCCCATCCGAGGGCCCATGACGGGGAGGTCATCCACCGGTCCTACCCCACGGCGCGCGGCTCAACCGGTGGGTGGTCTTGACCTCCCCGAAGGTCTATCCGAGGAGGGAGAGCACGCCCTGCGGGACGGCGTTGGCCTGCGACAGCATCGCGGTCCCGGCCTGGGAGAGGATCTGGTTGCGGGTGAACGCCGTCATCTCCTGTGCCATGTCGACGTCTCGGATACGGGACTCCGAGGCGGCGAGGTTCTCGCTGGCGACCTGCAGGTTGTTGAGCGTGTGCTCCAGGCGGTTCTGCGTGGCGCCGAACGTGGCGCGCTGCGCCGAGACCTGGGCGATCGCGTCGTCGATGATCCCGATGGCATCGCTGGCGGCAGTGGCTGAGGAGTCGAAGTCGGCCACACCGCCCGACTTGAGGTCGGAGATCAGCTCATTGGCGCCGGTACCGAGGAAGTTGACGTCCATGAAGGTGGAGACCGACACGCTGAGTGTCTCTCCGCCGTTGGCCCCGACCTGGAAGGTGAAGGTCCCGGCGTCGAGCACATTGGCGCCGTTGAACTGGGTGGTCGCGTTGATCTGCTGGATCGCGTCGTGCAGCTGGTCGACCTCGGCCTGTGCAGCCGCGACCGACGCTCCGCCCGAGCCGCCGTTGGCGCCGGTGTTGCTGGCCTGGACGGCCAGGTCGCGCATGCGCTGGAGCATGCCGTGCATCTCGTTCAGCGCCCCCTCGGCGGTCTGCACGAGGGAGATGCCGTCCTGGACGTTGCGACCGGCGACCGCGAGGCCGCCGACCTGGCTTCGCAGGTTCTCGCTGATCACGAGGCCCGCGGCGTCGTCGCCGGCCCGGTTGATCCGAAGACCCGACGAGAGCTTCTCGAGGTTCCTCCCCAGCGAGTTCTGGGTTCGTGAAAGGTTCCTGTGTGCGTTGACGCTCATCACGTTGTTGTTGATGCGCATGCCCGCCTCCTCCGTGAGTGGGTTCGCACCACCCGTCCTTGGGTGGTTCGCACATCTCTGATCGGACGGCTGGCCCCCGAGCTGAGCAACTTCGTACCGGCGACGATGTCGGGGCCGAGCGAACTCACGGCACGGTTCAGAAGGCGTACCGGATCCGGCATCCGGGCAGGTGCTGGTCCACCAGGTCGCGGAACTGCTGGACCCATTGCCCCTTCCAGCCGGTGCGGTAGCGCACGTTGACCTGGCCGCTCTGCGACCGCTTCACCTCCTGGATGTCCGGGCGCCACAACACGTCCTCGGCCTTCGGGTGCCAGCGCATGTTGACCTCGTGAAGGTCGGCGTTGTGGGTCAGCATGATGACCTCGGCGGCCAGCTGCGTGCGGGCAGCCGGGGACAGCACATCGGCCAGCTCATCCAGCAACGGCCCCCATTCCGCCTGCCACCCCTCGTGGAGCACGACGGGAGAGAAGTTGAGATGGACCTCCCATCCGGCGTCGACGAAGTCGTTGATGGCCGCGATGCGCTGGGGGATCGGGCTGGTTCGCAGGTCCAGCAGGCCAGCCATGGCGGGAGGCATCAGCGAGAACCGGATGCGCTGCCGCGCGGGGTCCCAGTCGAGCAGGTCCCGGTTGACGTACTTGGTCGCGAAGCTGGCCTTGGCGTGGGGGTGGTCGCGCAGCAGCTCCACTGCCTGCCGAGTGGCGTCTGACAGCAACGCATCCACCGACGCGTCGCTGTTCTCCCCGAGGTCGTAGACCCAGCGGTCGGGGTCGCACTGGTTGGGTGTGGTCTTGGGACCCTGTTTGTCGGCGTGCCGGCGAAGGGTGGCCAAAATCCGCTCGGTGTTGCAGTACACGGTGATCGGGTTTGCGTAGCCTTTGCGGCGCGGGACGTAGCAGTAGGCGCACGCCATCGCACACCCGTTGGCCAGCGACGGGGCGATGAAGTCCGCCGAGCGCCCGTTGGGCCGCACCCTCGGCGAGGACAGCACACCGAGGACGAGGGCGTGCCGCTTGACCGCCATCCAGCGTTCGGCGTTGCCCTCGTTGCCGTGCAGCCCCGCGATGCCCTGGTGTCGCTCCACCTCGATGCGCTCGGCATGGGGGAATCGGTCGAGCACTTGTCGGCCGGTCGGCAGGTCCAGGACTGCCGGCTGGAGGTAGATCGTCCGGACGTCGAGCAGCCGGTGGAGGTCGGCTCCGGTACCGTCAACAGGGTCTGCTCCCATCCGCCCCAGCGTAGCGACGGTGTGCGTGTGGCCCGGACCGCACCCCGGTCCGTCTGGTGCCGGCCCCGCGCCCCGACCACGCGGCCCGTTCGCCCGGCTCAGCGGCTGCGGCGCTCGGGCACCGCAACCCTGACGGCCGACGGCAGCACCTCGAGCTCGACGGGCGTCTGGCCGGCGGGAGCGGCGTGCGGGTAGCAGAGTGGGTCGGCCGCCGGGGGGACACCCCTCCGACGACCGACCACGAACGATCAGCCGGCCGCGCCGGCGGCCTCCTGCAGGACCGCGTCGGACACGAGGCTGCTGTCGCCGAAGGCGCTCACCGTGCTGAGCGGGGCCTGGGCCCCGATGAAGGACCGGGTGGTCTCCAGCAGGTCGTCAGCGGCCACGTAGAGCACCGGCTCGCCGGTGTTGGCCGCGGCGGAGGTGAACGCCAGGACCCAGGCGTCGTCCACGTACCCGTTGACCAGCGTGACCGCGTCGATGCCGCTGCTGCGCGCGGCGAAGTCCTCGGCGATGACGCGAGCCGTGTCGTCGCGGGAGGCACCAGCCAGCCTCGTGGCAACGATCTCCTGGTCGCTGAGCGCCTCGTTGACCATGGCCTCGACCTCGGCGCTGAGGGCAGCCTCACCGCCGAGCAGGGTGACGGAGCTGACACCCAGGTTGATGAAGCGACCGATGTCCGGGTGGAGCGTGTGGGACGGGGTCACCAGGACCGGGGCACCGAACATGCCGCCGTACGCCCCCCCGGTGGCGGAGTCCACGGCGTTGTCGGAGCGCGCGATGAGGAGCTCGGGCTCGCCGGTCTCGCCGCGGTTCTCGCGGATGTGCAGGACCTCTTCGGCAACCTGCAGCGACGTCTCCACACGGGTGGGTCCGCTCACCCTCTTGTAGCAGTACTCCCCGAACAGCTCGTCCTCGATCTCCTGCGACAGCGCGTTGGTCCCACCGAGCATGTAGACCTCGAACTCGCCGCGCCCCACCAACTCGGCACAGTCGCCGGGCGGCAGGACGCGGTCCATCTCGGCGCGGACGCGCTCGTCCAGGCTGTCGGACGGGTTCAGCAGCAGCGGAGCGCCCAGGGTCCGGGCCAGCACCGCGCCGCCGAGGTTGTCGGCGAAGTCGTCGCTGCGTCCGAGGACCACTGCCGGCGCGCTGTCGTCGGCGAACACCTCCTGGGACACCGCGAGCGCAGCCTCCACGGGTTGGCCGCTGCCCACGTCTGCCGCGCGCCTCAAGGCCTGGGACTGGGCGTGGGCGACGGTGGGGAACAGGCTCAGGACGGTCAGGACGACCAGCGTCGTGGCAAGTCGTCGGGTGGATCGGTGCATGCGATCTTCTCCGTGGATCAGGGACTGAAGGGCGCCGGACCCTATCCCGTGACCCTCGCCGGCCCGGGGAAGCTTGCCGATCGCCGTGCTGGGCGGGCAGGGGACGGACGGCGTCGAGGTCCTCCGGCAGGACCGACCAGCCGTCGCGGAGCAGGACCAGAGGGCTGCGGTGCTTCTTGGGACATGCCCGCGACGACCGGCGGCGACGGGGTCGCGGCGGTGGTGGGCACGGGCGTGCCCGGGGCCCCCGCAGGCGACGGTGCCCGTGGGATGGGGCTTGAGGTGTCGCCGTGGGGGATTCCCCAGAGATGGGTGGGCGAGGGGGGACTTGAACCCCCAAGGACCTAAGTCCACACGGACCTGAACCGTGCGCGTCTGCCAATTCCGCCACTCGCCCGTGGCCTCATCGCAGTGAGGAACGGAGAGTGTAGCGAGGCCTCGGCGTGTCGGCCAACTCACATTTCCGCCCTCCCGGACATGGAACGATCACCCCGTCAGCGGCGTCGGAAGGGACATGCCAACACTGACCATCCCGCGACTGCTCCTGCTGTCCGTCCTCCTGCTCACCCTGACCGCCTGTGCCGACGGCACCGCGGTCGGTGCCGGCGGGCCGGCCGACGACGACACCGCCACCGAGGCCCCGATCCCCGTCGAACCCGACGGCGGCATCGGTGATGGCGCCGGCGCTCCCGACGACTCCTCCGCCCCGATCGACGACGGCCCCATCCCCGTCGAGCCCGACGGCGGCATCGGCGACGGTGCCGGTCCTCCCGGCCCGCTCGCCGAGGCGCCGGACTTCGGCGTCTCCTCCGAGGCCGACTCGCTGTCCGCCGCCCCCTTCACCTCCTGCTGGTCCACCGCGGACACCGGCGTCTGCGCCGACGGGTTCCCGACCCCGATGGATTACCAACTGAAGGCCAACGCCCAGCTGGTCGTCACCTACGAACCCGGCACCGTCACCGCCTTCGCGTGGCCGCTGGACGAGGCCGACCCCGCCGCCGAGCCAGCCGACGCCGACCGCACCGAGCTGCCCGTGGTGGAGGAGAACCCGGGCGTGAACCTGGTCGACGTCTCGAGCCTCGAGCCCGGCACGTACCACCTCGCCCTCTCCTGGGCGGGCGAGCAGGGCGACGCCCACACGGCGGTCGCGCTCACCATCGAGCGCTGACCCGGGCCAGGGCCGGCCCGTCCCAGGCCCTCCACCACCACCCGAGTTGTGCAGCTCGGCCGCCGTGCTGGCCGTGCTGCACCACCCCTCGACCGTCTGGTGCAGCTCAGCCGGCCGGCTGGCCGAGCTGCACATCTCCTCCGCCGCGGAGGGCCCGCCGGTCGAACCGCGGGACCGCCGCGGCGACCAGGACCACGAAGATGCCGACCAACACGCCGGCGTGCCCCCAGTCCATCCCGTTGACCAGGGGGTCGCTGGACAGGAAGTAGTGGAACGGGCTCAGCACGGCGAACGGCTCGAAGGACTCGGCCAGGGGGAAGAACGAGTCGACGAAGTACGCGACAACGCCCAAGCCTGCGGCGCCGTACACCGCGAGCTTCACCCGGCCGGTCGCCGCACCGATGAGCAGTGCGACACCGCCGAAGACGAGGCCCAGCAGGCTGCCCAGCACCGACGCAGCCGCGACGCCGACGATCGGCAGGTCGAACCCCGCGATCAGCACGCCGATGGCCAACCCGGCGAACGTGCCGACGGCCAGGACGACGGCGAAGACGACCATGGCCAGGGCCTTGTGGACGAGCACCCGCCCGCGGGAGATGGGGCTGGCCAGCAACATCCCCATCGTGCGGTTCTCCTCCTCCCCCGCAAGTGCCCGCGAACCCATCGACGCGAACAACGTGATGACGGCGATGGGGAAGACCGACGCCAGCAGCTCGCCCTGGATCCAGCCGCTCGGGGTGGACAGGTCGACGCCGCCGATGGCCGCGATCATCGCCTCCGGCAGGTTGCTGAAGACCTCGCCGATCGAGTCGGGCAGCAGGTTGTACATGGGCACCACGAGCAGCGCCATGTAGAAGACGATCGCGAGGACGACCGACAGCAGCGCCTGGTGGTCCGAGATCGTTCGGGCGGTGATCCCCGACACCCGGGCGGACCCCGCCAGGCGCTCGACGATGGCCTGGGTCCGTGGGTTGGTGCGCAGGCGGTCGAGGATGGTGGTCCCGGTGCTCGCGCCCCGCAGGTCGCGTCGGCGGACCCCGACGAGCGCCACGGCGCCGAGGACCACGGACAGCCCGACCTGCAGGCCGAGGTGGCCCCAGCCGACGCCGTTCAGCTCGGGTTGGCTGCCGTTGAACCAGTACCAGGGGAAGACCTTGGCGACGTCGGCGAGGCCCTCGATCAACGGCAGGAACGACGTGGCCAGCCAGGACGCGACCATGGTTCCAGCAGCCACCCCGACGGCCGCACCGCGGTTGCCCGTCCAGCCGCCGATGGCGAAGGCGACCATGCCCCACACCAACGCGTTGACCGTCAGGTGCAGCATCAACGCAGCGACGTGGATGCCGGTGATGTCGACACCCAGCACGGCGGGCACGAGCAGGGCGGCGCCGAGGTAGATCAGCCCTCCTCCAGCGAGGAGGGTGGCCATGGACGCCAGCTTCGACACCGTCACGTCGGTGCGGCTGCGCGGGTTGGCCAGCAGCAGCCCGAGCGTCCCGGCCCGTTCCTCCCCCGCGATGGCGCTGGCCCCGAAGGAGATGGCCACACCGGCCAGCGTCATGGCGCCCATCAGGTTGTACATGGCGCCGTAGGCGATACCGCCGATCCCGCCGACCTCCGCAGAGATCCCGACGGCCTCGAGGAACGCCGCTGGCAGCTCGTAGTAGAACGACGTGTCGATCTCGGCGTACACGGCCATGGCCATCCACAGCAGCAGGCCGATGCCGACGCCCGCACCGACCACCGCGGTCCAGCGGTCACGCAGGGACTTGGCGTAGACGCTGCCGAGCATCAGGTCCGGACCTCCGCATCGGCCGCCGGGGTGTGCACGTCGTCGGGTCCGTCGGTTCGGTAGTAGGCGAGGAAGATCTCCTCCAGGTCCGCCTCACCGGTGGAGATGTCGATCAGCTGGCGGCCGCTGGTCGCCTCGGCGATGAGGGCCTGCATGTGCCCCTCGAAGGAGAGGGTGACGGTCCGGTCGACGACGCGGACGTTGCTGACCCCCTCGACAGTCGAGAAGGCGTCGGCGGCGACGGGGTCGGCGAAGGCCATCTCCACCGTGCGCAGCGCCTTGGACCGCAGGTCGGTGACGGACTCCACGTCGACCAGCAGCCCCCCGCGGATGATGCCGACCCGGTGGGCGGCACGCTGGACCTCCGACAGGGTGTGGCTGGACAGGAAGACCGTGCGCCCCGCGGCGGCGACCTCGCGCATCATCGCCTGGAACTCCTGCTGGACCAGGGGGTCGAGGCCCGTGCTCGGCTCGTCCATGATGATGACGTCGGGGGTGTTCATGAAGGCCTGGATGAGGCCGATCTTCTGCCGGTTTCCGGTGGAGTGGTCGCCGACCTTCTTGGTCAGGTCGGCGTCCAGCCGCTCGGCCAGCTCGTTGACGACCGACCAGTCGACGCCGCCCCGCAGGTTCGCGAAGTAGGTCAGGGTGTCGTGGCCCGTCAGGTTGGGGTACATCGACAGGTCGCCCGGGAGGTAGCCGATGTGCCGGCGGATCTCGACCGCCTGGCGGTGGCTGTCCATGCCCAGGATCGAGGCCGACCCAGCGGTGGGCCGGAGGAGGTCCAGGATCGTGCGGATCATGGTGGTCTTGCCGGCGCCGTTGGGGCCGAGGAAGCCGAAGACCTCGCCACGGCGCACCTCGAGGTCGAGGCCGTCGAGGGCTCGGAAGTCGCCGTAGTCCTTGGTCAGGCCGACTGTCTGGATCGCTGGGGTGTCGCTCATGTCAGCTGTCCTCCGTGGTGGTGGTCTGTGTGGCCGCGATGGCGGCGGTGATCCCGGCGGCGGCCTCGTCGGTCACCATGCCGCCGCTCAGCAGCTCGAACGCGGGAGCCATGTAGCGGCGGATGTAGGTCGGGTCCGCCTGCAGCGACGGGCTCAGCAGGTCCACATCGAGCAGGGCTTTCACGTGGTCGTGCAGGACCAGCGCGCCCAGGGACCAGATGGTCAGGACCGCCGCACAGCCCTCGGGGTCGTCGAGCTCGTTCAGCAGGCCGCTCGCTGCTCCGGCCTTCATGTACACGACGGCGTCGTCGACCATCTCGCGGACCAGCGCGGTCACCCGAGGTGTCCCGTCGACCATCGTGCGGGCGAGGTAGGCCATCAGCGGCGGTCCGTCCGTGGCATCACGGAGCGCGGCGATCGGATCGACCTGCGCCCCCCGGGCCATCGCCTCGGTCTTCAGGCGGCGGACCTCTCCCACGATGTGGTGGTCGCAGACGTCGCGGAGCTCCTCCATCGACCCGTAGTGGTGGATGACGGACCCAGCCGACACGCCGGCCCGGGTGGCCACGCTGCGAGCCGTCAGCGCCGAGGGGCCGGCTTCGGCGACCACGTCGATGGCCGCGTCCCGGATCCTCGCCTTGGTCGAACGATCGTCGGTTGAACGCATGTTCAACATGCTAAACGAGTGTTCAATGTGCAGCAAGGCCGGTTCCTCGGCCGAGCTGCGCAGCACGTCAGGGCAGCGGTGCAGCAGGGCC
>JACLAD010012172.1_pt1 | contig 17843 bp, 16 predicted proteins | sample 8027901 | NCBI WGS metagenome assembly JACLAD01 (sample SAMN15725071, study PRJNA655200) | protist metagenome | isolation source: fluorescence activated cell sorting (FACS) single amplified genomes of... | place: Spain: Blaines Bay Microbial Observatory, Mediterranean Sea | collected 2016-07-05 | reverse complement strand
TCACCGCCGCCGCGTTCGCCACGACATATCCCAGCGCCCAGATCAGCGGGTTGTGATACCACAGCGCATTGCCGGTCAGCTCGCCCAAGGCCCCCAGCCCGATCCACCACGCCCAGCTCTGCCGCGGCCGGGTCAGCAGCATCGCCAGAATGACGCCATTGGGCGGCCAGATGGCGATCGGCACCTCCGGCATCACCACCATCCAGCGCCCGAAGGCGACGGCGATCATGTAGGCGGCATAGACGGCGATGAGCTGCGCCGCGCCAGGCCGCGATCCGCCCCCCCGATCCGCCTGCGAGGCCCCGTCGCGATCAGCCCATTGCCTGAGGGTCCTGGCGGCGGAAATCATGCGGTCTGGTCTCCCGGTCAAAGGCGCTGTCTGGCAAGACCCGGCATGCGCGATCCCTTTCGAAGCACGACCGGAAAGGACCCTGCGTCACCCGGAGAACGATTTACCGGCCTCATCATTCCCCCATACGACCGCCCGATCAAGAATGAAACATGAGCCCCATCGCGGGGCGGTCTTTTGGTTCGGCAGGCCCACATCGCCCCGTTTCCCGGGGCGCAGGACCGGGCGGCTGACGGCCTTGTATCCGTAGCGCGGCCTCCGCTCGTCGAACTCTCGACGCCGAGGCCGGGCGCGTCGCCGCCATGGACCATGCCTATCTATATCCGATGCGCGGAAGCAAACAGCGCGTCGCGTTCGGCGTGCCGAGCAGGAGGTATTCGTGGATGCCGAAACCGGGCGCGTGGGCGTTGAGATGCCGCTCGCATGGGTGGCGGCGATGCGGATGAGGCCGACCGGCTTTTCCTCGGTCAGCCTGTTGCAGCCCCGGATCGAGCTGCACACCCTCGTCGATGATCGGTTCGAGTTGTCCTATCGTGAAAAGGGCCGTGAGCGCCCTGCCCCGATCCCGTCCGAGCGGTGCGGTTCAGGTCGCGCCCACGGCCGGCCCGGAGTTCAGGCGCCCTGGCGGCGTACGACGGTGCGGACCGTCTGCCAGGTCAGCCACAGGTCCAGCTTCCAGCTGGCGCGCTTGACATAGAACAGGTCAGCGGCCACCTTGCGACGGACCCCGGCCAGGCCGTCGACATAGCCGATGCGCACCTGTGCAAGGCCGCTGATCCCCGGCATGATCGCATGGCGCTCGCGGTAGCCCGAGACCTGCGACGCATAGACCACGGCGTGGTCGTAGAAGTCGGGGCGCGGGCCGATCAAGCTCATTTCGCCGCGCAGCACGTTGAAGATCTGCGGAATTTCGTCGATCCGCGTCTTGCGGAGCATCCGGCCCAGCGGCGTGATGCGGCTGGTCTCGAGCGCGTCGAATGCGCCGCGCTCGATCTGCGGCGCCGCGGTCATCGTGCGGAACTTGAAGGCCGGGAAGGGCTGCATGTCCTTGCCCATGCGCTGCTGCACGAAGAACAGCGAGCCCTTGTTGAACAGCGGGTTGAGTACCAGCAGCACGGCCATCACCAGCAGCACCAATGGCAGCAGAAGCCCGCACAGCGCGAGGTCGAAAATGCGCTTGCCGAGACGTCCGTGGCTGCGAAAGGCCTGCCGTAGGCGCCAGTTACCGCGGCGCGCAGAATGGGCTTCGCCGAGAGCGAAGCTGCCGTTCATGTCAAACATCAAATATTTCCTCTGCCCTCGAGTCGTGCAGTTTCTTATTCCCACTTTGAGTTGAATTGCTCACATTCTGGTGACGTACCATCTCAAGTTGTGGTACGTAAGGTCTCTGCGTGGGGTTCGGGGCAAGGCTGGACCAGTGAAAACCAGACAGGAATCCCCGGGCATTTCTTCCAACTTATTGATTACTGTCCATATTAACTTTTCTTCTTGCGGTTGCTTTGTAGCAAGAAAATATACTTTGGTACAGGAAGATATACGTTTTAGTGAGTTTTTTTATAGAACGCTTTGCGCGTTGTCCGTGCTGTTCAGCCAATGCGCAGGGTATGGGCAAGGTCTTCAACCAAGAAGCGTCGCGGGACGAGGCTGCGTAGGCAGGTCGTCCGCATCCCGCAAGCGGGCGTTCGATCGTCTCGCGCATCACCGTGTTTGGGACAAACGGCACGACCTGCGGGCATACCGAGAACGGGCCCAAGACTTCTCCCAAGGCAAGGCTGGCGCGGATCAGGCCCGCGCCAGAAGGGTCATGGCCCGCTCGCGGCGAGCAAGAGGTCAGGAGGCGCCGAGCGACGCTCTCAGCGTGGTCAGCTCAGTCGGCACCGCCACGCCGTTGGCGTTGAGCGCCCCAATCATGGCACGCACCGCGGCGCGCGCTGCTGGAAGCTGGGTGGCAGACAGCGCCGGCGGGTTGGCTGCCACGGCCGGCGAGATCAGGCTCGGAATGGCCGTGGCCAATGCCTGCGCCACCGCCGGGCTGCCAGGAGGAGCGGAGGCCAGCGCCGACTGCACGGTCGACAGCGCCTGCGCGGCGGCCGGCGTGCTCACAGTGCCCCCCAGCGAGGAAACGACTTGGACATTGGTTAACACTGCAGCAGCAGCCGCAGTGTCAGCCCCGGCGGCCCCGGCAACGCTTTCATCCTGACCGCTGACGTCCTGGCCGCCGGCCAGCGACCAGCCCGGCACGAACATCAGCGACAGACCCAGCGCCGCGGCGCCGATCTGGGTTTTCACGGAAGAACAGGTCATTGGATCACAGCCTTTCAGAATGCGTTGGGAATGGCATAGGACACCGCGACCTGCAGCGCCTGGCGGTCTTCTTGGTCGAACGCGTCCACTGCCGTCAGCGACAGGTTCCAGCCCTCGAGGTTCGGAGATCGGAAACCGGCGCCAAGATTTACATACTCGGTATTGGTTGAGATGCTAAGCCCCATGTATTCGTTGAGCCCAACGCCTGCGCCCAGAATGGCGCCCTCTTCCGTGCCGCCATCGGTGACGTTCGTGCCGTAGCCGACGGTGAGCATGTAGGGGAAGTAGGTGTCCAGCGTCCAGATGTCGCCGAAATGTGTGATCGCCGCGGTCGTCTTGACGTCCTCGTCTTCCTCGACACCCCAACCCGCGACATTGCCGAAGGAGACGCCGGCAAAGGTGGTCGGCGCCAGGGCGCGGCTGAACTTCAGGCTCACGCTGCCCGAGTCGCCGAAGGGCTCCATGCCGGAGATCACGCCGGTGACCTGCACGCCTACCGTCTCGGTGGCATCGCCCAAGCCGAAGCCGAAGGCCACGGAGCCGTCGAGATCGTCGGTGACGTCGCCTGCATTGTCGCGATTCGTGGTGCCCGAAGCAGAGGCGAACACCGTGCCATGCGGCGCCACGACGCCCGAGCCGATGCCCAGTAGCACCGGGCTCTTCGGAGGCAGCAGCAATTTTGTCATCGCTTGCAGCGAAGTGACGAATTCATCGCCCGTCACCGAGGTGTCACGCGGGGCCGCTTCGAGATCGAGCGCCGGATCGGTGCCGCGCACCCGCAGGTCCGTGGTGATCTCGGCTGCGCCGAGGGAAGGGTTATCTTGGGCCATCGCTGCCCCACTTGCCAGGCCCGCGCACAGGCCCACCACAGTTGCTGAAGTCCGCAACATCATCTCCGGTATCCTTTTCTGGCAGCGCATGATATCGAATAAAGCCTCGAAAGGCCTTCTTGCCTCTTTAGGATTCCATACTATGCGGCGTAACCCTTCGGCCCAATGATCTTTTCAATGTATGCGAGCGTTGCAAATTTGCGGCAGGTAACAAAGGTTGCAGAGCACACTCGGGGTGGGAGCCGCAGTCCAGCGTATCAGCACCCAAGTTGGCTCGCCTCGCCTGCATCCCTTCCCAACGTGAAATGGCAGGACAGCCGATCTCTGCCCTGAAAACGCGCGCCCTGCAGCCCAGAGCCTCCGCACGCAGCCTTGAGGATGAGGATGCTGTCGTCGGCCCTCGTCAGAAACGCGTCACGTCCTTGCGCTTCACCGCCACGCGCGTCTCGCGCCCCATCAGGTCAAGCAGCATCCAGATCCGGTCCTCGGGCGCCAGCGCCACGATCCGGCTGACCTGCCCCGCGAGCGGCCCGGCGGTCACCTGCACCTCTTCGCCTACCTCGAAGCTTTCCACCTCGGGGGGCTGCACGATCCCCTCGGGTGAGCACTGCGATTGCAAGGCCGCGATCAGCGCGTCTGGCACCGGCTGCGGGCCCTGCGCTCCGATCGTCACCAATCGCGCCACGCCGCGAGTGTTGCTCGCCGCGCGCATCTCGTCCCCTGCAGGCGCCAGCGCCACGAAGAGATAGCCCGGAAAGAACGGTTCCGCGACGGAGGTCACCCGGCTGCCGCGGCGCCGGTCGACCAGCTGCAGCGGGCAGAACACCGCGAACTTCTGCCGCTCCAGGTTCCGCGTAGCCAGCTGCAGCCCACTGGGCTTGAGCTGTGCTACGTACCAGCGTCGCTGCATCACACCCTCCGGTGATAGAGGTCTGCACCGCAAACCTTTCCAGATCACTGCGGGCCTCCTATCGATCCCGTTTTGGCATGCAACCCCTAATCGTGACGTTCACACAACAGCCCCACCCTGGGTCGCCCGGCCCCATGGCCTTCGAAAGCTTGCTATTCTAACAAGGCATCGCAGGATCGTGGCCTGCAAACGCAGGGGTATTTGGGCCAGCCCGAGACCACTTGGCAAGCTATGGCCAAACGACAACCACCGCGAGAAGCGGGCAAAGGCAGGGAAGAACACCCATGATCATCAGGACCGCCCTGCGGGGGCTCTTGCTCGGCACCGCCCTTACGCTAGGCGGCTGCGGCGTCAGCTACAACAGCGCCTCGGTCGAGGAGCAGGTTGAAGGCCTGCCCGTCGAGGTGATCGCCCTCACCTCCCAATCGATCCCCCGTGCCAACAGTGCGCCCTACACGCCGCGCTCATTGCCCGCCATCTTCTACCAGACCGCGTCTGCTAGCAGCGGCAACCCGCGTGGTCTGGGAGCCCTGCCTCAGGCACCGGACCTGCCCACCCTCGTTCCCCAGCCACTCGAACTGCGCGTGCCGCCAGCCATCGAGCCGCAGCCCTACGAAATCGGCATCGGCGATGTGGTGTTGCTAGCCACCAAGAGCGGGGCGGGCTCCACCGTCGAGCAGCTCTCGGGGCTTCTAGCCGCCCAGTCGCAGCGCCAAGGCTATACCGTGCGGGATGACGGTGCGATCGCCATCCCCGAGATCGGCCAGATTCAGATTGCCGGCCTCACCCTCGAGGAGGCCGAAGCCGTTCTTTTCGACACCATCGTTCGCCAGGGCATCGATCCCGCTTTCTCGCTCGAGGTCGCCGAGTTCAACTCCAAGCGTATCGCCGTCGGGGGCGCGGTGGCCCAAGCCCGGCTGGTACCCATTACCCTCAACACCCTTGATCTCGGCGAGGCGCTCACTGCCGCCGGCGGCGTCACCTTGCGCGACCAAGACTACGCCTCGATCCGCCTCTACCGCGACGGCACGCTCTACCAGATCCCGATCGAGACGTTCTTCGCCCGTCCCGAGCTGCAGGACACTGTGCTACAAGCCGGCGACTCCATCTATGTTGACACCAACTACGATCTTGACCGCGCCCTGCAGTTCTACGAGCAGCAACTCGGCGTTACCCAGCTCAGAAGCTCCGCCCGGCTGCAAGCCCTGTCCGAGCTGCAGGCCGAGATCGGGCTGCGCCGCGCGGCCCTCGCAGAGGCGCGCGGCAACTTCTCCACCCGCCGAGAGCTGGACGCCGAAGCCCGCGACTACGTCTACCTCGCCGGTGAGGTGAGCACGCAGAACCGTTTCCCACTGCCCTACAACCGTCAAGCCTCGCTCGCTGACGTGCTATTTGCCAATGGTGGCATCGAGACCGTCACCGGCGATCCCACCGAGATCTACGTGCTGCGCCCTGCGCGGACCCCCGCTGGCGAGGACGCTGTCATTGCTTGGCACCTCGACGCCGGCAATGCCGCCGCTCTCGTGCTCGCCACCAGATTCCAGATGCGCCCCGATGACATCGTCTTTGTCGAGGCTCAGCCCATCACCAAGTGGAACCGCACCTTGCAGCAGGCCCTGCCGACGCTGTTCAACAGCGCTGTAGCGGGCGTGACGAACTGAGGGGTCGGACACCCGGCCGGGGCCTTGGCTCCGGCCACGTGAAAATGGCTATCAAGGCGCGGGCGAAAGACCGAGCCCCCACCCAGCGGGCCGACTCTTGGCGGGGAATGCTGACAGCTTTGCCATGGGAGGGGTGGTAAACACGGATATATCTCCTTGGAGTTACGCCGTGGTCGAGACCACGATCCGGAAAGTCGGAAATTCTACTGCCATGACTCTGACGACGGAAACGCTGACCGCCCTCGATGCAAAAGAGGGGAATACCATTTTCGTGGTGCGCGGCGATGACGGAACCCTCAAGATCATGGCCCATGATCCCGCGGTGACCGATGCCTTTGCAGCAACCGAAATCGTGATGGACGAAAACCGGGACCTGCTTCAGGCCTTGGCCTGAAGCCCCCCGCTTAGGTCCCGCTTGCCGCTGTCGTCATCATCCATGACTGGCAGGTTTTCCGGCATGGCAGGGCGCCCATAATGCGCGCCAAGCTCTGCTGGAAGTGGGCCGCCCGTGCCATCAACCTTGCCGCATATAATGCCGAGGCGGGAATTGCAGAGATCGCGGCCGCCTATGCCTTCATGAATGGCAACAAACGCACGGCTTTCATGATGACGGTCACATTCCTGCGCCTGAATGGCTCTTCCTTTCGTCCCGCTGTAGTCGAGGGGGTCAGGATGATGGAAGACCTGGCATCGGGACATATTAACGAGGCAGAGGTCGCAAGGTGACTGTCGGCGGGACTGAAGCCAATCTGGAGATCGACCGATATTTCGGCACGACACCGATCGACCGGCACGGGACCCGCATGTTTAGCGCAAGCGGCCCGCCGACGTGGCACCAATGCCCGTTCGAGGACCCTCCGAGGACAAGTTTAGGCGTCGTAATACTTACGCCCATAGCCAGCATAGGCGCCGTACCGCCCCCCCGTAGCCGTAGCGCTTCATTTTCTTCGGGTCGATCTGCGACAGCGACAGCCCCGTCACCGGCGCCCCGACCGAGGCGAACAGTTTCAGGCCTTCGGTCACCTGCGCGCGCGGCGTCGCATCCCATTCCACCGCGTAGATGATCGCGTCCGCCACCGCCGCGATCACCCGCGCATCCGGCACCACCAGCACCGGCGGCGTGTCGATGACGATGTAGTCGTACATCTCCCGCACCCGCGCCATGAAGTTCCTGAACGCATCCGACGAGAACAGGTCGGCCGCATTTACGCTCGACTTCTGCCCCATCAGCACATCCACCGGGAAGCCTTCCGGGCGCAGAACGGCCTTTTCGAAAGGGACCTGCTCCGACAGCACCGCGATCAGGCCGGCATCGGTCTTGTCCTTGAAGTATTCGTTGAAGGTCCGCCGCCGGATGTCACCCTCCACCAGCAGTACCTTCTTGCCCAAGCCCGCCAGGTTGTGCGCGAGACTGATCGCCTGCGTCGTCTTGCCCTCGCCCGGCACCGAGGACGACACCAGGATGACTTTCGGTGCCGCGTCTAGGTTCGACAGCAGCACCGAGGTGCGCAGGTTGCGGATCGCCTCCGCCGCCGCCGAGGTCGGCTTGTCGTTGAGGTACTTCACGAGTTGGACCCGCTTGCGGATCGGCATGCGCGGGATTTGCCCAAGCACCGCGCGGCCGGTCTGGTTTTCCAGCTCCTCGGGACTGCGGAAGCCTGAGCGCATCGCCTCGCGCAGCAGCACGAGACCGGTGCCGATCATCGCGCCGAGGATCAGCGCCAGCGCGGCGATCCGGGCCTTGCGCGGCTCCACCATATGCCCCGGCGTGGCGCTTGACAGGATCCGCGCATCGGCCTGCTGCAGCCCCCGCTGCACCGTGGTTTCCTTCAGTCGCGCCAGAAATGTTTCGTAGAGCGTCCGGGTCGCCTGGGCCTCACGCTCGAGCTGCTGGAGTTGCGCCAGGTCGGCGCCCTGCGCCTCGGCTTGGGACTGCAGTCGCAACAGCGAGCTTTCCAGCGACTCCGCCTGTCCCGTCGTCCGCTCGAGGTCGGTCGCGCCGCGCGCGAGGACGGTTTCCGCGCGGCGTTCGAACAGCTCCAGGGCCCGGTCTTCACCGGCTTCGACCCGCTGCGCGAGCTGCCGCAGCGTGGCGTCGTTCGCCAGGCGCACCACTTCCGCGATATCGCCGCTCTTGAGCGCCGCCTCCAGCTCCGACAGCCGGGCCTGCTCGCGGGCCGCCTGCCGCTGCAGCTCTGCAAGACGGTCCCGCACATCCTTGGCCTGGCGGTTAAGCCCCTCGAGGGCTTCCGGGCTGACCAGTTCGGACTCCGCGAGCAGCGTGGCGATCTGGCCCTCCTTCTGTCGCAGCTCGTCCTCGAGCGTCGTCACCCTTTCGGATAGCCAAGTCACGGCCTCTTCCGTACCCTTGAACTTCACCGCGATCTGATCCTCGATGTAAAGTTGCGCCAGCGTATTCGCGAGAAGTGCCGATTTCTGCGGATCCCCGGTGGTGGCACGGATGTTGAGGATGAACGTGCCGCGCTGCACCGAGGCCCCGACCATGCCCCTGACTCGGTTGACCGTCGCGTTCATGGCAACCTCTTCCGACTGCGCAACCACAACGGACGGGGTCTCGGTGTCGCCGAGCCTGAGGGGGAGCAGCTCCGAGATCGAGAAGCCGTCATCAGGGCGCAGGGCGGTGTTGAATTCCGGGTCATTCAGGAGGTCCAGCTCGGAGACCAGCTGCTCGAGCAGACCGCGCGAGCGGATCACCTCGACTTCGGTGTTCATGCTGGTGTCGTCGGTCGAGACGCCGGACATGACGCTGTCGAGATCGACGACCTGCGGGTTCTTCACCTGCAGCGCGATCGCCGCCGAGGCCGCATAGCGTGGCTCGGCGATTTCGGTTGCGTAGTAGATCCCGGCCGTCAGGGCGAGGCCAGAGCTCAGACCGATCAGCCATTTGCCGCGCCAGACCGTGCGCAGCAGCGCTAGCAGGTCGATCTCGTCATCCGCGGCCGCATTGGTCTGTGTCGGTGCCGCGGTCACGGCTGTCAGTTGCGGTCGCCCGCGTTCGAGTGCCTGTCCGGTCATGTATCTGCCTCTTGCCGCCTCGGCTCCGCTGTCGAGCGGATCATCTCGTCATGGCCGCGGCCGAGGCATTGCCGCAGCGCTCGGCCTTGAAGGCGTCCTTTTAGCGATCGATACACCCAGAACAAGTGCTTTTCCCGAGGCTGAGCGAAAGCAGGCCAAGTCAAGCCAGGACAGTGCAGGCCAAGTCAAGCCAGGACAGTGGAGCCCTACGTCCATTGGCTACAAGGCTTGTCTCGCCCGCAAGGTGACGCTATCGGCGGCGCAACAAACGCTTTCGGTCCGAATGGGTTCCAAACTTTTTCACCAAGCGTGTTGCACATTCCCGTCATGATAGATAAGCGTTCACCCATGAACATGGACCGCCTCGCCGTCCGTACGCCCCCGAGCTCGCCCGCGAGTCCCGGTGCGGCAGCCATGGCGGCGCAATGATCCCCGAGGACATCCGTTTTCGCCTGCTGCGACTTCTCGAGGCCGAGCCGAACCTGTCGCAGCGCCAGATCGCCGCCGAGCTCGGGCTGAGCCTGGGGCGGGCGAACTACCTGCTGCGGGCGCTGATCGAGAAGGGTCAGGTGAAGGCGAGCAATTTCCGGGTCTCGCGCAACAAGCTGGCCTATGCCTATCTTCTGACCCCCAGCGGGCTCGAGGAGAAGGCACGGCTGGCCTCGGGTTTTTTGCAGCGCAAGCTGGCCGAGCACGCGGCGCTGCAAGCCGAGATCCAGACCTTGCAACGGGAGATGCAGCGGGCGGACAACGCTACGCAAGAGCGCCGCGGCCGATGATTGGTCTTATCGCGCCCTTGAAGGGTAGGAGCTCGTCAAGGGGCAGTGGTAGATGCCGCTAATGAGTATGGTGCCAAACGCCAAGCCAAAATGAAGAACCAGGTCACGCCACTTCTCCGGCGCGGTAGTCCCGCTTAAGCGGCCGCTGCGCCGATACAGAGATCCGCGGCTGTCGCTGCGTGGCTGGGCCTTGTTCCTCGCTAGGCGGCCACCGGCGGCAAACCAAAGCCCCTCGGCATCTCCAAGCGGGGGAGCCGGAATTTGCGAAAGAAGCTCATCCAGAGCGCGAGCTGCCATGCCTGTGGTGTCACGGGAAGGCACCGCAAGCGGGAGATGGCTGCGGTCGCTTCTGGCGCGCGCGCATCCCAACATCGCTGTTGTCGCGTTGCGTCGGCCGCGAAGATGGCGCGCATCGCCTGGGGCTCCTCCATCACGGACGCAGCTTCTGGGTCGTTCGCTGACGGCGTCCTGAAAAAATCGAACCGGTACTCGGCGCAAGCATCGCCGGGTGCCTCGAGCTACGAGTGGTGAGAGGAAGGTGGCCTGACAGTCGACCGGTATCCCGAGAACCTCCGGCGCAAAATGGCCCTACAAGGCTGGCCCCTTTATGGGGATCGGGACGCGCGGATCTCCGTTTTGGCAGCGGCCGACGAGCCGACATGCCGAATACGTCTGTACAGATTGCTCGCACCATCACCCAACTCGGCGCTTGCACCCGGGGCGGGTCATACGTTTGCGCCCATTCTGGTCGCTATCCGGTGCGCCTTGAAGTAGGTCGCGTGAGGCATCACGGTCTCCTCTTCGCGGCGTTCGGCTGCCAGCCATGATCTGTGCGAAAACGCCCTTGTCGCTCCATCTCTTCCAACGATCGTAGAGCGCCTTGTGCGGACCAAATTCTCTGGGGGCATCACGCCACCGAAATCCATTGCGATTGATTAATGCAATCCCGCTAATAACACGCTTATCATCGACCCTCGGCTTGCCGTGAGACTTCAAAAAGTAGAGTATAAGACGCGACATCTGCGCGGCGCATAGTCGAAAGATAAGACATGTTACCGCTCTGTTTTCGCGCAGCGACTCACGCCGACAGACTGAAATCAATGGGTCCAGACCCTAAAAAGTTCTCGTGCAGAAAAGGAGCGTGCCGTGTTTGTGACTGACGAAGATAGACCAAGAATCTGTCTCGCAGGAAAGAACAGGATAGCCGTGGATGCACTCCGTTGGCTTATTGACTCGGGCTGGAAAGAAAAACTTTTAGTCTGCCCAAACCGAACGGACAACGGAATTTCAAATTGGCAACCATCGCTGACCCGCTTCGCAAACGAGCTCCGTGTCGACATGATCACAATCGACCAAGCGCAGGAGATCGAAGACCTTGTCTTTATCTCTCTAGAGTTCGACCAACTGCTGCGCCCTTCGGCGTTTAGAACTAGCCGTCTCTACAATATTCATTTCTCGGCTCTCCCGGCGTACAAAGGAATGTACACCTCAGCTCTGCCGATCTTGCATGGAGCGGCTAGCAGCGGAGTCACCCTTCATGAGATCGACCACGGAATTGACACCGGCGAGATTATCGCTCAGGACACTTTCATTTTGCCCGACGATTGGACTGGGCGCGACCTATATTTCAGCTACATGCAACATGGCTTCAGGCTATTCCGCCGCGAGTTTCACCGATTAGTTGCCAAGCAGCCGCCAGCCTCTATGGCTCAACCCGTAAAAGGGGCGACTTACTATTCAAAAAAGTCGATCGACTACGCAAATCTTTCTATAGACTTATGTAACACCGCTGATGGTATTATTCGTCAGCTGCGCGCCTTCAGCTTCAGAGAGTATCAAACTCCTACTGTCGCGGAGATGGGAATTGGGGGATGGGCTGTTCTCCCAGAGCGAAGCGCGGCCTCGCCGGGATCGATCCTAGAGCGGGATCACAACGGAATGGTCATCGCCACGATCGACTACAACCTCCGGCTCGAGCGCAGCACATGGTGGGACTGGTTCTCCCTCGACACGTGCGATGACATAGCCAGCCTTGACCAACGGCAGATTGACATCACGGATGCAAGGGGATGGACGCCGTTGATCCGAGCTTGCTATGCGGGACGGACGGAACTGTGTAGGCGCCTTCTCCAAGCTGGAGCCGACCCCAACCTTTCAAATTGCAATGGTACAACCCCACTCATGTACGCGTTCTCAAGCCCCCACCGAAACGCAAGCGAGCCCACAGCGCGGATGTTGCTTGAATACGGTGCGGATATCTCACGTAAGGACCATTTCGGGCGAACTCTTCTCGATTATCACCCAAACGCCCTCCTTAGATGATGTTTCTACCGGGCGGCCTGAAAATGATTTGGTTTGAAGCAGCCTGACATGAAGGTGCGGGTGAAATGATGATGCAGGAACATATGAAATCCGGTGGTTCCCCGATCCACACAATGCTCGGAAGGCTGCCCCCGAAAGGGCAGCCCGGTCGTTCAGCGTCGGCCTTCGCCTCTCATGCCTGCATGGCTGTGATCGGAGCACACCGGCCGGGACAAGACATATCCTTCAGATACCCCGAAGGCCATTTCGAAAGATTCGTTGGCAGACTGAGGCGGCCACCGTCATATTGTAAATTTAGGCGAGGCAATGAACCGAATTTCGTCTGACTGTATTGTGCCCAAAACGGCCGTTATCCACGACGGTGTGACCGTAGGGCCGCGCGTCGTCCTTTCTGGCGATGGTATCGTGTTGCGTGACAACGTTCGACTGGACGCCGCCTGCATCATCGGAGAGGGCGTTACCGTCGGGCAGGGGGCATGGGTTAGAGCGGGTGCCGTCGTATTGCGCTCCGTCCCTCCGAACGCCATTGTAGAAGGCAATCCGGCTGCTGTCGTCGGCTATGTATACGATAACTGTGAAGGCACGGAGCGCCGCCCCGATCCGCGCAACATCGACATTCACGGCCTTGGTCACCTTCCTCGTCCCGCGCGTGTTCCTCTCGGGATAGGCGACAGTGCACTTTACCTGATGCGTCGGATCACCGATGCGCGTGGCGCGCTGACGGTGGGAGAAGTTCCAACCGAGGTACCGTTTGCGCCCGCAAGATATTTCGCAGTCTTCGATGTTCCGACGGTGGAATTGCGTGGAGAACACGCCCACAAGCTTTGCCAGCAGTTCCTGATCTGCTTACACGGATCCTGCCGCGTACTCCTGGATGACGGCAGGGAACGCTCCGAAGTCACACTTGATCGCCCCGATATGGGTGTTTTTATGCCCGAGATGATTTGGGGAACCCAGTACCGCTACAGCGCCGATGCTGTGCTGCTTGTCTTTGCTTCGCGACCATACGAGGCAGAGGATTATCTTCGGACATATGACGACTTCCTAGCCGAGTTGGAAAAGCGCAATCTATGAAAATCCCGTTTCTTGATCTTGGCGCCGCATATCGCGAGTTGAAACTCGAGATTGATGCCGCGGTCTCCCGCGTGCTTGAGTCCGGTTGGTACATCTTAGGACCTGAAGTGGAAGCCTTCGAGGCCGAATGGGCTCACTATTGCGGGGCCGTCGAGGCCATCGGCTTGGCCAACGGGCTAGATGCTCTAATTCTCGCTCTCAGGGCACTAGACGTGGGGCCAGGGGACGAGGTGATCGTGCCCTCCAACACCTACATCGCAACCTGGCTGGCCGTGAGTGCTGTAGGTGCTCGACCTGTTCCGGTGGAGCCTGATCCAGCGACCCATAATATCGATCCTGCCCAGATCGAGGCAGCGATCACGCCGGCTACCAAAGCGCTCCTGCCCGTCCACCTCTACGGTCAACCCGCTGATCTGGACCCGATCCTTGCACTAGCGCGGCGACATGGCCTCTTCGTTGTCGAGGACGCCGCTCAGGCGCATGGCGCACGCTACAAGGGGCGGCGGATCGGGAGCCATGGCGACGTGGTTTGCTGGAGCTTCTATCCCGGAAAAAACCTCGGCGCCCTCGGTGATGCCGGAGCGGTCACCACCGATAATGCCGATTTGGCCGAGCGCATCCGCCTTCTCCGAAACTACGGCTCGCGAAAGAAGTACGTGAATGAGGTCCCAGGCGTGAACTCGCGCCTCGACCCGGTTCAGGCCGCTGTGCTGCGGGTCAAGCTGGGGGTGCTGGATGAGTGGGCTGAACGCCGTTGCGCCATCGCAGCCGCTTATGCAAAGGGACTGGTCGGTAATGACCTGATCCTGCCTCATGTACCCGATTGGGCCGAGCCAAGCTGGCACCTCTATGTTGTGCGGAGCCGGGAGCGGGACGCGCTTCAGCGCCGACTTGCCGAGACAGGCATCGGGACGCTGATCCATTACCCTATCCCGCCGCACCTGCAGGAGGCCTACAACCGCCCTGATCTCTCTCTAGGGGCGTTGCCGCTGGCCCGCGGCCTGGCGTCGGAAGTGCTGAGCCTTCCGATGGGACCACAGTTGGGGGCTGAGGCGGCAGAGCAGGTCATCGCCGCCATTTTGGAACGCTAATGGTAGCTTCAAAAGAGGCTGCCTCCCGCGGGCTCATCCGGTCTATGCTGGTGATCGGATTAGCACAGGCCGTAAATATCCTGATTTCGATCGTCCGAATGAAGTTGCTCGCCGTGCTCCTTGGACCGACCGGCTTGGGCCTGCTGAGCATCTACAACAATCTGCAGGACACAGTAGCGCAAAGCGCCGGACTCGGAATGGGGTCGAGCGGGGTGCGCGAAATCGCCGGCGCGCGGGGCGAGGAAGCGACGCTGAGCCGCGTCCGCCGGGTCCTGTACGTGGCGCACTTGGTGCAGGGCACGCTGGCAATGTTCGCTGTCTGGCTCTTGCGCGTACCAATCTCGACATGGCTCTTCGGTGACGCTGCCCGCGCAACTGAAGTGGGCCTCGTTGGCATCGCGATCCTTTTAACGCTACTTGGTTCGGCGCAGACAGCGCTGTTGCAGGGGCTGCGCCGGATCGGCGACCTTGGACGGGTTACGGTTATCGGTGCCCTAGCTGCCACCGTGGCCGGAGTGTTAGCCGTCTGGACATGGGATGAGGACGGTCTCATCTGGTTCCTTCTGGTACAACCTCTAGCCATGTTGCTGGTGGCTGTCTATTTCACCCGCCGCCTGCCCGAACCCTCACCCGAGCGCCTCACGCCTCTGGTGTTCTGGCAGGTTTGGAAGCCGATGGCACGGCTGGGGGTAGCCTTCATGCTCGCCGGGCTTGCCACTACGGCAACGCTGCTGCTGGTGCGCGGGCGCATTTCGCAAGAACTAGGGCTCGAGGCAGCAGGGCAGTTCGCCGCTGCATGGGGTATCACCATAACCTATGTTGGCTTTTTGCTGAGTGCCATGGCGGGGGATTATTATCCACGCCTGACCGAGATAATCCGCGACCGCGCCGCTTCGATCCGGCTGATGAATGACCAAGCACAACTGGTTCTCGCTATCGGAGGACCGGTGCTGCTGTTGTTGATTGGATGGGCGCCTTGGGTCATCACACTGCTCTACTCAGAAGAATTTGGTCCCGCCGTGGCGCTCCTGCAATGGCAGACTGCGGGCAACGTGTTCAAGCTAGCTAGCTGGACGCTGAGCTTCTCCGTTGTCGCGGCCGCCCGTGCCAAGACGTTCTTCCTTATGGAACTCAGTTTCAACATCGTGTTTCTCGGTCTGGTGCTGACGCTCCTCCCGAGTACCGGGTTGCGCATAACTGCAATCGCCTTCTTCCTCGGGTATGCTGTATATCTCATTACAGCCTATTTAGTTGTCCGCCACCTCCACGCCTTTCGCTGGGAGCCCCTGTCACTGGGCCTGCTGGGGCTGCACGGGGGCCTGGCCCTGGCGCTGTTGGCCCTCGCCCTGACCGCGCCTCTGGCTACAGCACTAGCCGCGCCTCTACTGGCAATCGGGACAGGCCTTTGGGGCCTCCGCGTGGTGCTGATCAAGATCGGGCCCAAGGGCCATCTAGCTTCCCGCCTCGCTCGCCTCTATGCCGCCCTCGGCTGGCCCATCCGGAACATCGCATGACCAAAGTTATCACAGACCTTCCCCTCGTGACTTTCGCGCTCTTCGCCTACAATCAGGAAAAGTATATCCGCAAAGCCGTCGAGGGCGCTTTCTCGCAAACATATGAACCGCTAGAAATAATTCTCTCCGACGACTTCTCGACCGACGGCACATTCGAAATAATGCAGCTGATGGCGGCAGAATACGATGGGCCGCATAAGGTGCGTCTGCGGCAGAATCCGGTTAATCTCGGCCTGATCGGCCATGTGAACACAGTTTCGCGCGAGGCACTTGGATCAATAATAGTGATAGCTGCAGGAGATGATATCTCTTTACCATTAAGAGCAGAAAAGCTGGCAGCTGCCTTTGCAGGCAACCCCTCCGCTCTATTGGCCCACTCCAGTGCTTATACTATCGATGAAGCTGGCGTCAGGATAGGCGAAAAGCACCCTCCGCCAACCCAGAGCCTGAAAAGCTTGGTCAAGTCTGCCAGTATCTACATCGGCGCAACAGGCGCGATACACAGGCGTCTAATAGAGTCCTTTGATCCAATCCAGTACAAGGCGACTTATGAAGATTTAATCTTCGGCACCAGAGCAGCCCTTGTCGGCGACCTACACTTCGTGAATGAAAAACTTGTAGACTATCGCCCCAGTACAGGGATAATTTACAAATCACGCAACTCCCGAGGCAGGATATCGCGCAGGCGCAAGGAAATATCTCAAAGAATCGACACAATGAAGCAGCGGCGGGTCGATGCGAAGAGCTCCAGCCACGCCTCTAGAGAATCTTTGATAAATCTGATTGACGATGAGATATCGAGAGCTGTGGCGCGGTCGCAATTTTATGAACGGCGCCTGACTTTCGCGATAGGCCTATTTGGCCCGAATTGCATCCATTATTTAAGGGCGATATCCTCAGAAACAAAGTACCTGCTTGGCCTGATAAACTAGTGACCACCTCTAAATATCCACCTGCAGCGCTTTTCGCTGGTGTTTTCAATTTCTTGCGGCGCTAGCTGTCGCAACCCAGGCAAATTTTAGGGGCGCCCCAATGAAAATATCTGTCGCTATGGCAACCTATAACGGCGAGCAGCACATTGAGGAACAATTGCGAAGCTTGGCTGGTCAGTCACTTTTACCCCATGAACTTGTGGTCGGCGACGACGGGTCATCCGACGCAACCGTAGGTATTATTGAAAGTTTTAGCGCCCGCGCTCCGTTTCCGGTACGCATACATAGAAACAAAGCTAATCTCGGCTACGGACGGAATTTCCTAGCGACAGCGAAGCGTTGTCGGGGCGACTGGGTCGCGTTTTGTGACCAAGACGACGTCTGGTTTCCGGGCAAGCTGGCAAAGGCAGCCTTGGCGATAGAGCAAACACCAAGCTGTTGTTTAGTCCTTCAGAATGCGTGGCTCTCTGATGGCCTCCTTTCGTCGCGTGATCGGAAATTTCCTGACAGTTTGGCTGTCGGAGTTCATGATCGGTCAAGCCTCTATGGGTTTTGGGTTTGGCTTGGCTTTCTCCAGACTGTTCGCCGAGATGTCATCGACTTATGGGATGGCGGACCACTGCCAAAAAACTATTTTCCTGCGCACGCGGAGTATTCGCATGACAAGTGGACTTGCATGATCGCGAATGCAATTGGGGGAATTGCCGTTCTGGGTGATACAGTGGCGCTCTATCGAAGGCATGAGGCCGCGCTGACGGGTGGTTATGGCAGGCAGTCAGCCGCTGAACGGGTGGCGAAGGCTCGGGGAGTGTCGGCCGAGCATTACAACTTCCTCGCGCACGTCGCTGAAGACTGCGCAGTCTACATGAAGTACCTTGCGGAGCGTACCGAAAGCCCTACTTGGGCTTCGGCATTTCTTGACAACTTGAGAGAGTTCGACCGCCTAGCTGAAATCCAGCGCCTGCGCGGACAGCTTTACTGCGCGCCGCACTTCCGAGAGCGGCTACATATTTTGCTCAGGATCGCCCGAAGCGGGGGCTA
>JACLAD010007891.1_pt1 | contig 17868 bp, 15 predicted proteins | sample 8027901 | NCBI WGS metagenome assembly JACLAD01 (sample SAMN15725071, study PRJNA655200) | protist metagenome | isolation source: fluorescence activated cell sorting (FACS) single amplified genomes of... | place: Spain: Blaines Bay Microbial Observatory, Mediterranean Sea | collected 2016-07-05 | reverse complement strand
GGCTTCAGGGCATCCGTGCGCTGGGTAAATCCGACCAGGACGCCGCGTTAAAAGAAGTCGCTAAGCAGTTTGAATCCATGTTCGTCAGCATGATGATGAAGTCCATGCGTGACGCTTCAAATGTATTTTCAGAAGACTCTCTGTTCAGTTCCCCAGAATCTGATTTTTACCAGAACATGTACGACGATCAGATGGCTGTAACCCTCACGCAAGGCGAGGGCACGGGCCTTGCCGAGGTTATTCACCGTCAACTGATGTCGCAGTACGGCATGAACCCGGATGCCACAGGTAAGGTCGATCAGAGCCAGATTTTCGATCGCCGTTTTACCGGAATTTCGCAAACCATTAAGCGTGTTGAAGAAGAGCTGGATAAGCTTCCACAGCGTCCTGCGCCGGTCGATGATTCCAATGTCGATACTAATCAATCAGCCACCACCGGCGCCGGTACCAAGGGGCAAAGCTTTGCCTCTCCGGCAGAATTTGTTGCCGCTGTTTACCCTTATGCTGAACGCGTTGGTGCTGATTTGGGCGTTGATCCAAAAGCGATTGTTGCTCAAGCCGCGCTTGAAACAGGTTGGGGTAAGTACACCATCAAGGGTGAAGATGGTCGCCCATCGAACAATCTGTTTGGTATTAAAGCCGACAGCCGTTGGGATGGCGATGTGGTCAGCATCCAGACACACGAATACCGTCAGGGTGTAAAAGTGAACGAGCAGGCAGACTTCCGCTCGTACGCGTCACTTGAAGACGGCCTGCAGGATTACGCTGACTTCCTGCGTGACTCTACCCGTTACCAGAGCGCGATTAATGAACAGTCCAGTGGTCAGACTTATGGCCATGCGCTGCAGAAAGGTGGCTACGCAACAGACCCAGAATACGGCAACAAAGTAGAGCGTATTTATAACGGCGACCTGCTGAATAACACGCTCAACAATATGCTGAACGCGACGACACTGGAGAACCAGGATGGCTAATATTCTTGATATTGGTATTTCCGGTCTGCGTGCCCAGCAAACGGCGCTGACAATCACCGGTAACAACATCACTAATGCGGGTACCGAAGGCTATTCCCGACAGGAAGTGAGTTTCAACGAGAATAACCCGCAGTTCCGTAATGGCATCTGGGTTGGCTCGGGGGTGAATGTTGATTCTGTACGCCGTGTATACGATCAGTTTTTAACAGAACAGCTGCGTCGTGATACTTCGACCTTCAACGAATTTAATGCACTTTCCGTCAATGCAGGGCAAATCAATAGCCTACTCGCCGATAGCGGTACTGGTGTGCAGCCAGGGCTCGAGAATATGTTCGGTGCTTTGCAGGCTACGGTGGACGACCCTTCATCTCTGCCTGCTCGTGAAGTATTGATCAGCGAAGCCAATGGTCTTGTCGATCGCTTCAGCGCTATCAGTGATCGTCTGTTCGAGCAGAACGATATTATCAACGGCCAGATGGAAGTGATTGCTGGTGAGATTACCACCATCGCGGAATCCATTGCTGAACTGAACGAGCAGATTCAGTTTGCCTCAGCATCAGCTCAGGGGATCGAACCAAGCGAGCTTCTCGACCAACGCGACCGCCTGTTAAAAGAGCTATCCGAATATGTTCAGGTAAATATAGTTGAGCAGGACGACAGCGTCTTCAACGTTTTTATCGGTAATGGTCAGGCGCTGGTGGTAGGTAACGAATTCAACGAAGTATTTACCGATGTAGGCGCGAAAGACCCCTCTCGTGTGGATATCTATTTCCGTAAAGGTACTGCGGTTCAGAACGTCACGCGAGAGATTACTGGCGGACAACTCGGCGGTATTCTCGACTTTCGTGATCAGGTACTCGACCCAAGCCTCAATCAGCTTGGTCGCTTAGGGTTGGTTATTGCCCAGACGATGAACGATCAGCACAAGTTGGGCGTCGACTACGACGGGATTAAAGGTGAAAACTTCTTCACCGACATTAACGAACCGCAAAAAATGTATCAGCGCGTGCTGGGTGATCGGAATAATGCCGACCCGGATGATCGCGTTATTGCCGTCGAAATCAAAGACGCGACTCAACTCACCACCAGTGATTACGAAATTCGGTTTGTCGGCCCGGACGATTACACCTATCGTGTTTTCCGCAACGATACGGGTGAGTTATTACAGACTAACGCGCTGAGCGGCGCCTTTCCTGACTCTATCGAAATTGATGGCATGGAAATTCGCTTCGAAGCAGGTTCATATCAGCAGAATGACCGCTTTCTGATTTCACCGACGCGTCGTGAGTCTCAGAATCTCGATATGAACATCACCCGTGCTGAGCAGGTCGCACTCGCGTCTCCAATCAGTACTGATACTGCGATTGGTAACCGTGGTAATGCAACCATCGACCAGGGCCAGGTGTACGATCTTGGAACATCGTACTTCTCAGAAGAGGGCGAAATGACGCCACCGCTTCTGATTCGTTTTACATCACCGACCACATACGACGTACTGGATAATACCGACCCAGGAAACCCGATTCCGTTATTTCCGCCACTGATGAATCAGACCTTCACGCCGGGTATCAGTAACAGCATATTGCCCGAAGACGAGGGTAAAACCGCCTTCACAAGTTTCGGTGGCGTGCTGCCTGTTTCGCCGACTTATCAACAGAACGGCACCAGCGTAGACTCAGTGAATGGCTTCTTCCCTGAGCGCATTGATATTGGTTTTACTAACCCGAACAACGGTTTAACCGCCAATCAGCGCACACTGATTACGCCATTAAATGCCACTGCCCGTGAAATCGCGGAATCACTCAGCAAGCGCGACGGTGTTCAGGCGTCTGCTCGCACGACGGTTGAGATCACTGATCTTGAGACCGATAGCATTAATTTTCTCGATACCGAATTTACTTTAAACGGTGTTGTACTGACGCAAACCCTGGGGCCAAACCAGAACCAGTACGACGCGAACTATCCGGCAGAAGTCCCTGACCCAATCACACTGAACTTTCTGGCCGATCGTATTAATGCCAACTACGAACTGCAGGATGCAGGCATCGTCGCCCGAAGTGATGGCGGCAAACTGACCATCATTGATTTAAATGGTGACGACCTCGATTTCGAACTCCGTGGTGACGCAGGCGACAGCTTCCGCATTGGCAATGGCATTGATATCCCGCTGAAAGCCACAGCCATGGAAACCGAAGATCCGCTGAGTAAATTTGAAGGCTACGACTTCTCAGAGGGTGGCCCCTACATTTACGAATTCAGCGATCCTTCGCAGGGCACCATATCGTTTGAAATGACTGGCACCTTTGAAACCGGCGACGACCTACTCGAAGGTTTCCGTCAGGCGATAGAAAACTCTGGCTATGTTTTCTCTGGCAATGTCGACGTTGATATCAGCGAAAAAGGGCAGGTTACCTTCCAGCCACGCCTCGAAGTCAACGGTGCAGGCACGGTCGGCACGAATAAAGTATCCATTGGTGGGCAGGTTAAAGTCATTGTCGATGAACACTATGACCTGAATATCGCACCGCCGGGCAATAATCTCTTTCCGACAGACCCGGTCGGTGAGCCCGTCGCATTTGGCTTCCATGTCAATATTGATGGTATTGCCGAAGTTGGCGACGAATTTACCGTCGACTTTAACAGCGACGGCACGTCCGATAGCCGCAATGGCGTAGAAATGGCCGCACTGCAGAGCACCAAAACCGTAAAAGGGCAGAGCAGTTACTCAGACTCTTATGCCCGTCTTGTTGAAGTCGTTGGTTCAGTCACGAGCCGAGCCCAAATCAATCGTGACTCATCCGAGGTGCTGCTACGAAATTCACAGACCGCCGTTGATGCCACATCCGGCGTAAACCTCGATGAAGAAGCCGCCGCACTGATTAAATACGAGCTGGCATACAACGCCAGCGCCCAGGTTATCCAGGTAGCCCGGGATATTTTCGACACCCTGATCAGCACCTTCCGATAGGGTGAGGAGTAAACTATGAGAATCGCAACGCTCCAGTCATTTAACCTCGGCCTTAATGCCATCCTCGATGCGCAGGCGTCTGTGAACAAAACACAGCAACAGGTATCCAGCGGACGCCGGGTATTAACCCCAGCTGATGACCCGATTGCATCAACCAAAATTCTGCAACTACAGCAGGACCTCGCGCAGCGCGATCAATACGACCGCAACATGACCGCCGCAGACAACCGTCTCAAGCTTGAAGAATCGTCGCTTGAATCCATTACCGAAGCCTTAACGCGCCTGCAAGAACTCACCGTAAATGCCGGTTCGGGTACACTCACGATTACCGACCGTCAGGCTATTTCGGCAGAAATCGGCCAGCTCGAAGACCAACTCGCATCACTGTTTAACACCAAAGACCCAAACGGGGAATTTATCTTCGGTGGTTTTAAAGGCGCGACACAACCGTTCCAGCAAAAAGAAAACGGCCGCTACGAATATCAGGGCGATGAAGGGCAGCGCTATCTCGCCATCGGCGATACAACACGTGTTGCGACAGGCGACAACGGTAAAAAACTGTTTGTGGATGTACGCGCCGCGAAAGACACCTTCACCTCATCCGTCAATCCACTTAATACAGGCACGACTCAAGTAAATGCCGGATTCGTGGTCGATGAAGAAGCGTACGCCAAATTCTACCCCGATGACCTCATCGTCACCTTCAACCCCGAAGCTGCGATTGATCCACCGGGGCCGAACTACACCATACGCCGCGCGTCCGATGGTCGGGTTGTTGATGGCATTGCAGATCGCCCCTATTCAAAAGGCGCCGAAATCGTCGCGGCTGGCATAAGCATAAAAATCTCAGGTGACCCAAAACCAGGCGATGAAGTACTGGCAAAATCCAGCCCCAAACAAAGTATCACAGATACCGTATTCCGCTTACGACAGGGTCTCGACACGTTGCAGGATAACCCGACCGACTCAGCGACCCTCGACATCCTGATCGAAGATACGCTGACCAACCTCGCCAACGCTCAGACCTCAGTGTCAGAAGTACGCAGCCAATTAGGTGCACGCTTAAACGTGGTTGAAAACGCACGAAACCTCAGCGACGACGTACGGCTCGTCAGCCAGGAAGTGCTGTCAGAATTGTCGGATGTGGATTTTGCCGAAGCCGTGAGTCGCTTGAGTCTGCAGACATTCCTGCTCGAAGCGGCACAACAGAGCTACACCACCATCAGCCGATTGTCGTTGTTTAATCAGTTGTAAGCAGTCTCTGTAGGAGGGGATCATATCCCCGAAAGCGTCGGCGGTCAGGACATACCATGTAGCAGGGGATCATATCCCCGAACACGTCGGCGGTCAGGTCATCCCACGTAGGAGGGGATCATATCCCCGAAAGCGTCGGCGGTCAGGACATACCATGTAGGAGGGGATCATATCCCCGACAGGCCCAAAAAATAGCACCCACAAAAAAGGCCCCCGAAGGAGCCACAGGAACCACTCCTCAAGAAGTAGCCGAAATCGACCGGTTGTATCCAGAAACCCTCACTCCCAAATACCAGACCGTATACGCCGAATTATGGCTCAAATTGTCATATTGTCAATAAAAGACCAGACTGACAGCCTCAAAGCTTCTTGATGATAAAGTCATTGCCCAGAAACACCCCTGGCTCAATGTAATAGCGGTTTCCAAGTTTCAGCTCAAAGTCACTGATGCAATGCCCATGAAACAGATAATCGATCCCTCGCACACTGTGCTCTGATCGACTATTAAAGTTACTGCGTGACCAGATGCAGCGGTAAAGTTGCGCTTGGTCAAATCTTTCAAAGTCATCCCAATGAACACCCGGAAAGTCCGCATGAACTACACCATACTTTGTGCCAGTCGTGGTACTCACTTCAATCGTTATTGGGAGCCGCTCTATTTTTTCTAGCCAGCTTTCCCAATGCGAGGGTGTGGAGTGCATTACCCAATCGCCCCCGTTTTTCAACCAAACCATTCGGTCTTTACTATTCTTATGCTTCATACCACTAAGCATAAGGTACTCGTGGTTACCCATAACCGCGTAAAACCATGGCTCATCCAAGAGCTCAATGGCTTCGATAGATTCTGGTCCGCGATCGATTAAGTCACCAACACAGATAAGGCGATCGAATTCCTTGTCGAAGTTAATTTCCTCCAGACTACTGAGGAGCTGCGTTACATGTCCGTGTATATCACCGACAACATAATCTGTGCCTGCCGTATTTGGAGGGAGTCTTAGTCGTGAAGCTTGTAATTTCATTTCTCAGTCCGGGCCGAGCGCCTGCGGCGACCAGAAGTTGAATGGGGAGTCCATCTAGCTATCGGTGCTAACGCCAGTATTACCACAAAAATCATAGCGTTAGCAGGTATTTGCAGGTTGAAGTCGACGATTGAGTGAATCCCGATGGCCACTATGGCCATAGTTACAGTAAACCCGGTTCCCTGATACAAATGACTGTTTCTCACACGCATTGCAACAACGCCATACCAAAACGACCAGATGACGATGAAGGCCAGAGCGGCCGTTGCGGGAAGGCCAAACTCAGCCAGGAATTGCACGTAGTCATTGTGGGCATTGTTGTAATATGCGGTCGAGGTAATATCACTACTCTTTAGCGAAGGGTATGCATGTGTGAAGGTGCCAGCACCAATGCCTGTTAGGGGTTGCTCCAGAAATATGTCGAAGGTGTCACGGGTTACCTCGTCGCGGCTCTCTGTTTGCGATGATGTGTTCTGCAAACGCTCTGCAACCTTGTCGACTCCGAAGAATGCACCCACGATAGCGATATCTATCACTAACAGACTGCCGAGTAGAATAGTCGTTGCTGTTGTCTTGTTGCGCATCAGCAGTAAAGCGATGGCTCCCGCAACCATGAGACTTGCGAAAAAGGCTGTATTCCCCATCCTTGATCGAGTCAGAACAAGGGCAATAACGAGTACTGCGAGCAGTAGCCGAAGAATAACCTTGTTACTGAGAAGTAGACGAATAAAAGTCCTGAGCTTCTGTCTAACGCTGCCGGAGTAGATCGTAGGCTTTGCTAGAAGCAAGCCTATACCTACAGCAATCGACATTTCCAGAAGACCTGCCAGATGGTTCCGGTTTAGGTAAGTACCAGTGGCGACCCCCTTAAACTTCTCTTTTTCAGCAAAAAAGCCGTATTCAATCCCGGTTAGCGTCATAAATGCGCCATACATAGCTTGTAGCGATGCAGTAAGGACAATAACCCACATCAGTTGGTTTAGTCTTTGCCGGGAATTAACTAGAAGTAAGGTTAATGTATACGCCCCCGCGTAAGTCAGGCCCTTCTGTAAAGAGAGTAAGGAGTCATGAGGGGTAATCGACCATAGCAACCACTGAGTCAGGCAATATAACTGAACCCCCCAAATGAGTAGTAGTGATATACGAGCGTGCTTCAATGCCACGGGCAAAGGAAAAGTTGGTAAAGCAAGGCTTCTTTGCTTCCTACCCAGTGCACTTAGCTCCAATGCCAATAGTGAGAATACAGCTGCACCCGCTAGATTCCACGCCCAAGCAGTATCAAGCCCAAATGGTAAAGGTAGTAGGAAAATGAGGGCGCAGTAGGCAGTCCAGCGATCCATCAAAGGGAGTCCTTATTGAGTGATTCGAGATGATATCCCAACCCTAAGTTAAAAAAAAACCCGGCGTAAGCCGGGTCTTTTGGTTGGTCACAATCTTCAACTGATTGGCTGGCCTGTTCGTGCTGGAGGCGGATTCACACCTCCGTTGACACTGTCTGCTCCAGTGTCACCACCAAAGCCTGTGTTGGATTGGTTAGTATCTGCCTGTTGGCCTGTGTCGCCTTCATTCTGTGCTGTCGCACCTCCTGCTGTCGCTGGAAGGCCTGCACCCTCAAGGGCTGCCTCAATTACATCGTTACTGATCTCAGCGTTCACAGCTGCAGTGCGAACAGCAGCAATTGAAAGAACTTCGTCACCAACGGATTCGGCCGCATCAAACAGTGCTTGTAGAGCCAATGTCTGGTTGTCTCCGGTCATCGCCAGAGCCGCTTGAAGAAGCTCATCAGCGCTGGCACCTGCCTGAGCAGCCTGAGCTAAGGCATCTGTCAGAGAGAGCGTTGGGTCAGCGCTCATTGCAGCCTGAATCGCCTGCTGGGCGCTCAAACCATTTTCGCTCATCATCTGACCGATGGTCACTTGTTCAGATTGGGCGGCATCAGCGTTCGGCTGAGCTGGCTCCTCGGCTAGAGCCATCATTGGCATGCAGGCAATCAGTGCCGCTGTAGTTATAAACTTGCGCATGAGTCGGTTCCTCCGCTGGCGCGAAAACTTTATTAGTCTGTAGTTTACGCCTTAGTGGTAGCAGTGCCAAGCCGCGGGAAACTACATGTGGTTAAAAAATGAGCAAAACACTCGGTTTGACACGTTATTTACGTTCAGGCCAAAAACAAACTTCTAACAAAGCAAGCAATTGCCGTGGTGGTAGCAATTTCATACTATCCGCGCAAATCCTTACAGGCATTACTTTATGGCTCACTACGATATATTCAATGGCGATGCAGATGGCATATGCGCCCTTATACAGTTACGGCTTGCTGAGCCACGCAGCTCGGTTCTTATCACCGGCGTTAAACGGGATATAAAGTTGCTCAGTAAGGTGGCGTTTGCCGAAGGCGATACAGCGACAGTACTTGATATATCAATGGAGAAGAATCAAGAAGCATTGCGGCATGCACTGCGCGATGGAGTAAAGGTTTTTTACGCAGATCATCACCGTGCCGGTGATATCCCTGAACACAAGGGGCTCGATGCTCACATCAATACTGCATCGAATACATGCACAGGCCTTATTGTTGATTACTACCTGGGGGGAAGGTACCGAGAGTGGGCCATTGTTGCTGCCTTCGGCGATAACATGCTTGCCGCTGCCAACGAGTACTGCCAGCAGCTAGGTCTGTCGCCTGAGCAAACGGCGTTACTGAGCCGTCTGGGGGTTGTCATGAACTATAACGGCTACGGCAATACTGAGGCGGACCTCTACTACACTCCAGCCGCGCTTTACCAGGTGGCAGTATGCTATGAAAGCCCATTTGAATTCATCGCCAAGGAAACTGAGGTATTTAACACCCTGACTACTGGCTACGATGACGACATGGCTAAAGGAATTACCATAAAGCCAGATCAAGAGAGTGAGACGGGGGCAATGATCGCCTTGCCAGATGAGCGCTGGGCCCGGCGTGTGAGTGGTGTGTTAGGCAATGAATTGGCAAACAGGTACCCCGACCGCGCTCACGCAATTCTGACCGCATTGCCTGATAAGCAAGGGCATTATCAGATAAGCATACGTGCCCCGAAGAACAACCCTGCAGGCGCGGATAACCTGGCAAGTCAGTTTGGCGGCGGTGGCCGAAAGGGCGCAGCAGGAATTAATGACATTGCAGAAAAGGACCTGCCAGTCTTTTGGCAAGCTTTGGAATGCACCTACGCCTGACATTCTCCGTTGGCCGCCAATTGTCTAGCATTGGCATGTTCCAAACTGGTGCAGTTTGGGGTACCTTTCGACCCATAGCGAAAGCCAGTAGAAGCGCAGAAGTGCAGGGAGTCTCATGACAGTAGCAACCAATGTAGTATGGCACGACTCGAAGGTCACGAAAGAGAGCCGTTGTGCCCATAAAGCTCAGCGCCCATGCATCGTCTGGTTCACTGGGTTTAGCGGATCAGGTAAGTCCACGATCGCGAATGCCGTTGAGCACCGGCTGGCCGAGCTGAAGCAGCATACCTACCTACTCGACGGAGACAACGTCCGGCACGGCCTTAACAAAGACCTTGGTTTTACTGACGAAGATCGGATAGAGAACATTCGTCGTATCGGTGAAATGTCTAAGCTCTTTGTTGATGCAGGGCTGATAGTAGTCACTGCGTTCATATCACCTTTCAGAGCCGAGCGTCAGTTAGTGCGCGATCTGGTTGAGGAAGGTGAATTCGTTGAAGTGCACATGAGTACCCCCCTTGAAACCTGTGAGCAACGAGATCCTAAAGGCCTGTACAAGAAAGCACGCTCAGGACAGATTAAGAATTTCACTGGTATTGACTCAGAGTACGAGCCTCCAGAGGCACCTGAAGTAACGCTGGATACATCGACCATGTCGGTCGAAGAGTGTGTAAACCAAGTCATATCCTATTTAAAAGAACACCAGATCCTCTGATGAGTAAGACTAATTGACTCTGTGCGAGTTTGTTCAGTTTTCTCTTAAGGACGTAGCGAGTAGCTAATCATACTCAAAGGTTGCCGCTCAAGAAGGAAGTAAACAAATGAAAGTACTCGTAACGGGCGCCGCTGGATTCATAGGAATGTACACAGCAAAGCGGCTTCTCGAAGCTGGTCATGAGGTTGTCGGATTGGATAACCTGAATGCATACTACGACGTGCGGCTCAAGCACTGGCGGCTGGAACAGATCAAGCCTTTCGAGAATTTCCGTTTTGTTAAGATGGACCTCGCAGATCGCGATAGCGTCGCTACGTTATTTAAAGACGAACAGTTCGATAAGGTTATCCATCTTGCTGCGCAAGCCGGCGTTCGTTATTCGCTCGAGGCGCCGTTTGATTACGTAGACAGCAACCTGGTTGGCATGATGACCATCCTGGAAGGCTGCAGGCACAACAAGGTAGATCACCTTGTCTACGCTTCCTCTAGTTCGGTGTATGGTATGAACCCCAAGATTCCATTTTCGACAAGTGATAATGTTGATCATCCCGTGTCACTCTATGCTGCGACCAAAAAGTCTAATGAGTTGATGGCTCACTCGTACTCGCACCTTTACGGTATTCCCACCACAGGCCTTCGTTTCTTTACTGTGTATGGGCCTGCGGGTCGACCCGACATGGCACCATGGTTGTTTACTGAGGCGATATTGAACGGTAACCCTATAAAAGTGTTTAACCATGGCAAGATGCAGCGGGACTTTACCTATATCGATGATATCGTCGATGGAGTCGTCGCGGTTACAGATATTATTCCTGAAGGTGCACCACAACTGACAGATAATCCGGCCATCAGTACGGCACCGTATAAAATTTACAATATTGGTAACAACCAGCCGGTAGAGCTAAGTGAGTTTATTCAATCAGTTGAATCGGCATGTGACCGAGAGGCAGAGAAAATATACCTACCGATGCAGGATGGTGATGTCGTAAGGACCTATGCCGACATAGATGATCTGGTTGATGTGACGGGCGTTAGCCCATCAACTGCTCTCAGTGCTGGGATATCCAGGTTTGTTGATTGGTATCAAGAGTACGCCGCTAGCCAGTCACCACAAGGTTAACCCGTGAAAAGAATATTGTTTGTTATAAACTCACTTGAGGGCGGTGGAGCTGAGAGAGCCTTATCCAGGTTGCTTGTCGCTCTCAGTGGAGACGCTTGGGCTGCCGATAAAGAGATCCACTTGGTGTTGCTTGATGATTACGAGGTAGAGCAAGTTATTCCAGCCTCGGTAAAAGTAACGACGCTAAGTGCTCAAGGCAGTCTTTTAAAAAGCGTTACGGGGTTGGCGTCAGTAATTCGGGCCATAAAACCTGATGCTGTAGTCTCGTACCTGACCCGCGCTAACCTCGCCGCTTCGGTTGTCTGCAAGCTAATGCGCATCCCTGTGATCATAAGTGAGCGGGTGAATACCACTCATCACCTGACGGGTCGGTTCGCATTTATACAAAAACTGATGGTCAGGTTACTTTACCCATTTGCAAATCGCGTTGTTGCGGTTTCTGGTGGTGTAAAAGAAGATCTTGTTCAGAACTTCAACGTAAGTGCTAGTAAGTGCTCAGTCGTCTACAACGGCTATGATCATTCCGAACTATATGAACTTTCACAGGAATCGGTAGCATCTATCAGCGACAGGCCATTTGCGATAGCGTTAGGTCGGCTGGTGCCTAATAAGAATGTCGCCATGTTGCTGCGTGCCTGGCGCCTTGCACAGCCTCAGTGCGACCTTCTTATTCTGGGGGAGGGTCCTGACCGCGATGTGCTCCAGCAAGAGGTCGATGCTTACAACGATATATCTGATTATAAAATTCGTCTCGTAGGTTTCTGTAAAAATCCCTATCCGTATATTGCTATGGCCCAGTTTTATGTCTCGGCCTCTAATGCTGAAGGCTTTCCGAACTCGCTCGTTGAAGCAATGACTCTGGGAGTGCCTGTTATTTCAACAGATTGTCCTTCGGGCCCTAGAGAAATACTCGCGCCCGGCTTGGCCAAACCAGTCACCTCTGCAGTTCAGGCAGAGTGGGGACTATTGACACCCACTCGCAATGAAGAGGCAATGGCTGCCGCGTTGAGTGTGTTCACGATAGAAGAAATGCGACAGCACTATGCACATAAGGCGAAAGAACGAGCGCAGGACTTTTCCATGAATACAGTAAAACAGGGCTATATTGAGCTCCTGAATGGAACCATGAAATGAAACTAGCAGTAACTGGCTTGCGTGGTATACCCGAGGTAATGGGTGGTGTAGAGACTCACTGCGAGCAATTGTACCCTCTTGTTAAACAGCAACACCCCGATATAGACATCACGGTTCTTGGAAGGTCTCCGTATATCGCTAAAGAAGCTTACGAATATAAGGGCCTACAGATAAAGCCACTCTGGAGCCCAAAGAACAAATACACAGAAACCATCATTCACACTTTCATCGCAGTGCTTTTCGCAAGGTTCATACTCAAGGCTGATGCAATACATATTCATGCAATCGGACCGGCGTTAATGTCGCCACTTGCGCGTTTAGTGGGCTTGAAAGTTGTTGTCACACACCATGGTGAAGACTACAACCGAGCAAAATGGAGTGTCATCGCCAGAACCTTGCTGAAGTTGGGTGAGCGATTAGCGGTAAAGAGCTCGAACCATGTCGTAGTAGTCGGTAAAAGCCTGACGAACCAATTAAAAGAGTCATACAATGAGCACAATAAGATCAGTTACATCCCCAATGGAATGAAGCCGCTGGAAGGTGCGAATACAGACGCGATTGGCGTCTTGAACGAATTAGGTATTGAGCCAGATAAATACATCGTGTACGTCGGGCGAATAGTGCCAGAAAAGGGTATAAAAGACCTACTCACCGCTTATTCTAAGTCAGCTGCCCAAGAACAGGGCATTAAACTCGTGATTGTAGGCGGTTCAGATCACGAGGACAGTTTCTATCGAGAGATGCAGCAACTTGCCAAGCTCACAGACGGCGTTGTGATGGCAGGAGTTCAGAAATCAGATGCCCTCTATACGCTGTTTAAACAATCTGCCTTATTCGTATTACCGTCTTATCATGAAGGACTACCGATCTCACTACTCGAGGCTTTGTCATTCGGTTGCCGTGTTTTGGTAAGTGATATCACGCCTAATACGGATGTTGGCTTGCCAGAAGCCTGTTATTTCCCGTTAGGAGACATTCACTCACTCGCTAATAGGTTGAGCGTAACCAACTTGGGAGACTATGCCGTAGAGGGTGCCAGCTATATAGATAAATATAACTGGGCTGAAATATCCCGGCAGTTCTCAAATATTATTCAGGGAATTAAGTAATGTTCCTTGGTGTGAAGTTAGTTGTTCTACTGGTGTACTTGTTTATCGGGTACAAGTGGAACCAGAAGAACAATACATCCTTGGCACTTAAGATAGTATTCTGGGTTGTATTGGTGCGATTAATGCTGTCTTCAATGCATGAATTTACGTACATAAACATAGCCGCTGGTTTATCAATAATATCCATTTTTAGTATATGTATCGTTGGTATAATTTTAATATACCTCACGCGAATTCGTTATCCTTACGTTCTAGGTAGTCAATTTTTATTGATTAAACTTCTAATACTAGTGATGCTGGTAAGTGGCGCGTTTGGTAACGTTGTATTGTCGATTGCGGAAGCAATCAAGTGGATCTTCTTAGTTTGTATGATGTGTACCCTCATAGTCGCTATCAAAGAGAATACAGCCCTATTAGTCATTCGCGCACTCTGCGTTGTTTATAGTTATCCAGTTTTACTAGCCTTAATGTCGATAGTATTTATGGAGGTTAAAGCTTCCGAGGCAGATGGTAGTAGAAGCTTCATTGGCGGGTTTAATCACGAATCTGCATTCTCAGTGATCTTATTTACTTCTATGTTCTTATTTTTAGCTCGTTCGGAAGCACTAAAGAAATCAATTGCAGTGAAATTTGGAATTCTTTTGACTGGTCTGGTTTTAATGTTTTTAGTGAATTACAGAACGACGATCATAGCGTATTTAGTATTTTTCGGTTCATACTGTTTTTTGGTCTTTCTGCGGTCGGGAGTTCGAGAGAAGTTATTCTCACTCATTCCTCTATTGTTAGTTCTACTAGTGTCACCCGCTTTAGTGAGTGCGTCTTTACTTGAGAGGTTTGAAGAAGTTCCCCGATTCATGGCTGATATTGCAGAACTTTTGGTACCCTATGATTATTACTATAATCAGGATCGTAAGTATTTTTCAGGTAGGTTATATATATGGAATGTTTACTTTATGGGGTGGTACGAGTCAAGTGGTCTTGAGCAGCTTATTGGTCATGGACCTGGTAGCTGGCGGAGCTTTTATACTTTATACGCGCACAACACCTATATCTCTGCACTTTATGAGATCGGTATTGTTGGTTTTTTGATTCTTATTTTAATTTTCACTATCACATTTTTTAAATTGATAGCACTACTCAATAAACCAGTCTTGCGAATTGCTTTGTGTTCAATGCTTGGTTTTTTAGTTTTAAACATGGCCACTATGCCACTCTGGCAAATAGAAGGGGTTGTTCTTTTTTCGATAATATGTGTGTTCGCTGAGAAGAATGCAATGCAACCAGATGACTTTTTACTTCGACGTGAGTCATGTTTACGTAATGTTTAGGATATACTTTCTAGTACTCTGTAGCCTATTAGTTCACGGGTGTTCCGTGTTATCAATGGAAAATCGTTATGATTCGGTGAGGGTATTTAGTAGCGAAGCTGAAGCTATCGGCGTTCCAGGTGCTATCTCATTTCAATCTTTTAAAGAAATTGTTACTGAACGATATATATCCGGACACTATGTCTTCCAGCCAGGAATTTATGAATTAGTGGGTGAGCTAAAAGTAAATGGCCGAAAGCTCACGCTAGAAGCTACTGATGGCGCTATCTTCACCGGAAGTGGTCATCATAAAGGCGGTATTGTAGTTGGTGGTGAAGGGATTATCCTGAACAATTTACATTTTATCGATACTAGCTATTGTGTCAAAAATTCGCGGAGAGTAATTACGAAGAACATCGAAATTAATCGGTTAGTGTCTAAGAAAACACAAGACTGTATTATTCTCAATGGGCGAGGCCATAGGAAAGCAAGTGACTGGAATATAGTTAGATTTTCTTCCTCCGGCTACTACCGTTCCGCTATAAGGCTGTTTGGTAAAGGTGTGAATAGTATAAATATTAATAGTATAGGTATAGATGGGTTATCCGATGCCAGTTACTGTTGGAAGGGTGGAATTCAGATTTATGAAAGTGCACATGATATTGTAATTTCTAATGGTATTATTAGAAATAACGAAGGTGAATGTGGAGATAAATTTCAGCAAGGAGATGGTGTCGAGATTGATCATAAAGAAGGCGCACCTGAAAATATTGTGTTGAGAAATATATCATTCAAAAATAATCGTGACGCTGATGTGGATGTTAAAGGAAGGAACGTACTCATGGAGAACTTGAGGTTCTATGGTGGCAGTAATAGTCGCCATGCCATAAAATCATGGGCGAGAAACTACGAATGCGTAGATTGTTACGCTACGGGTAACTTCCAAAAAGTAATCGAAACTAAAAATTCAACGATACGCTTTAAATGCTCAACCCTTAGCCGGGTTGCATCGCATATCGAAGAATCTTTGTTTTTCGGTAGAATTTCAGAACTCAAGTGTATTCCGTTTTTACTAAATAAGGGTGAGGCTACATAAATGGTTATTAAATCGGCTAATAATGATGAATATGCCAGCATTAGTGTAGTTATTAGTGCATATAACCGTCCGGATTATCTAAAAGCTTCACTTGGGAGTGTTTTATCACAATCTTTACTGCCAGAAGAAATAATAGTAGTTGACGATTGCTCTCCGACAGAGTTGTTGCCCGTAATAGAAAGCTTCGAAACCGAGAGGCTTATATATATTCGGTCGGAAGAAAATATGGGAGCAAATGCTTCACGTAATATTGGTCTACAAAGAGCAACCGGTGATTATGTGGCTTTTCTGGATGATGACGATATCTGGAAGGAAAATAAACTCGAAAGGCAACTCGAAGCTTTAAATGATGCGGAAAAATGTAATGCTGTATTATGCGGGTTTGAATTTCTTGAGTCAGGAGTATTTAAAGTCAGAACCGGTGAGTCTAAAGTTCATCAAGATGTACTAAAAAAGGGTAACCCATACTGTGGAATGAGCGGTTTGTTTGCCAGAAGAGTGACGCTTTTAGAGCACAGGTTTGATGAATCGCTAGTTTGCGGTCAGGATTGGGACATTTATGTCAGGCTTTTCCAGTCTGGTGATATTGCTTACATTGATGAGGCTCTCTTCTATTACCGTTTTGGCTCCCACGAGGGGATTTCAAGCAAAGCAAAGAGAATGTCGGTTGATACATATGCCGTCAGATTGGCATCAATAGAGAAGCATAGGTCATGGATGGGTGAGAGGTGTTACAGGTATCGAATGTCCAGACAGATACTAGTTGAAATTACCAAGAAAAATAGAAAACTGTCATGGGTTCTTTATTCGTTGCGGATGGGTGGCTTTCATGCAACATGCAGTGCTTTTTTTGATATGCTTAAGAGGAGGTCTATGCTTTGATAAGAACTCGTGATGACTACAAATCTTATCTTGCTGAAGATAAAGTCTCTCTTAATGTAAAGCCAGGATTAAAGGCATGGTTATTTGATGATATATGGAAGTATCAACGACAGTTACGACGTACTGAATATTACAGTAATAAGCTAGGATTTTTTTGGAAGCTTGTAGCTGTTTTGCATCTAATCAGGCTACGTAAGATTGGCCGGTCACTGGGATTTTCTATTCCCATAAATGTATTCGGGCCGGGCTTATCACTCGCACACGCAGGAACAGTGGTCGTGAATTCAAATTGCAAAATAGGTACGAATTGTCGGGTTCATGTTTGTGTTAATATCGGAGCAGATATATCAAATGGTAAACTGGCGCCAAGGTTGGGAAATAACTGCTACATTGGTCCTGGGGTGAAAATGTACGGTGATATTTTAATCGGTAATAATGTAGTAATAGGCGCTAATGCTGTCGTTAATAAGAGTTTTCCAGATAATGTTACGATTGCAGGAGTTCCCGCGAAAGTTATTTCTCACAAGGGACGAACTGAATATAGATCTTGAGATGATCATATGGCTAAGAGCGGGCTCTACTATTATCCGAAAGGAGACGGTAGTAACGATTATTTAGACTCTTTCGGAAGGGTTTGGTCTTTCTGCGGTTTGGAATCGAAGCTTCTGGGAGGGTTTAGAGAGAACTTTTATAATATTAGTAAGAGAGAGGAGTTGTTAATACTCAACTGGTTTGAGGGTCATATAGTAGGAAGTAAACAGCCTTATCTGGCATTTATTAAAAGTGTTCTCTTTGCACTTGCACTTAGAAGGGTTCTACCCCGTTGCGGCTCTAGAGCGTAGGAAGCTGGATGATGAAGTTAGTGGTAAGATAGAAACACACCACCCTGGAGACATGGGCGCACTAGACACTTTCTATGTAGGAAACATGAAGTGCGTTGGCCGAATCTATCAGCAGACCTTCGTGGACACCTACAGCAAGTATGCGTTTGCTAAGCTTTATACGACGAAAACGCCGATCACGGCGGCAGATACTTTGAACGATAAAGTTCTGCCGTTCTTCGCCACCCAGGAGCTCCCG